>Ga0207997_1000613_pt1 | contig 18181 bp, 27 predicted proteins | sample AntAceMetag02UKN_FD_184777 | JGI IMG/M metagenome (GOLD analysis project Ga0207997, IMG submission 184777) | Saline lake microbial communities from Ace Lake, Antarctica - Antarctic Ace Lake Metagenome 02UKN (SPAdes) (version 2) | ecosystem: Environmental > Aquatic > Non-marine Saline and...
ATACAAATCTAGTAAGTTATTATAAGCTAGATGCAAATAGTTTTGTAGATAGTGTTGGAACAGCAGATTTAACAAATTTTGGAACAACAAACGGAACAGGAAAGATAAAAGATAGTAGAGTATTTACAACAGATTTTATGGAAAGAGCAAACACAGGTTTGACAGGAACACAGGCAAGAACTTTTCAATTATGGGTATATTCAACAGATGTTTCAAATTATAGGGATATGATTAATTATGGAGATGAAAGTTCAGGTGCTTTATTTCATTTTAGGCAGAATAATGATGGAACAATTTATATTCAAAATCAAGCACAAAGTTTTAGCACAAATACTTCTATTGTAATTAACACCTGGACAATGGTTACTTTTACATGGGATGGAACAGAGGCAAGAATATATCAAGATGGAGTTTTAACAGGATTAGGTAATATTGCATTTAATACAGGTACAGGTGTTCCAATCCATATAGGAGTTTATCAAGATGAAGCACAAGTATTTTGGGCAGGTTCTATTGATGAGGTAGGAATATGGAGTAGAGCAATAACACTAACAGAGATTACCCAATTATATAATGATGGAACAGGAATTAGTTGGATAGATGTTTTTAATGAAGTTCCTTCTGTTGTTTTAAACTCTCCTGCAAATGATACAACACAAACAACAAGTTTAATAACCTTAAATACTACAGTTACAGATAATGCACAAGTAGATAATGTAACTCTATATATTGATGGAGTTTTAAATGAAACAAACTCTAGTGGATTTAATGGAACATATATATTTACAAAATATTTAACAGAAGGAAATCATAATTGGAGTATATTAGCTTATGATAATGAAAGTGCAAGTAATCAAAGTGAAACAAGAACAATAACAATAGATAGAACATCCCCTATTATTAATATAACTAATCCAATTGGTAATCAAGGATATATTACAAGTGGAAATAATTTAACATTTAATTGGACAGCATCAGATGCAGGTGTTGGATTAGATACTTGCTGGTATACTTTTAAAGGTATAAATAAAACAGTTACTTGTTCTAATCTTTATGATAATATAACAATAACTTCTATTTTAGATAATAATATTACATTCTATGTAAATGATACTCTAGGGAATGAAGCAAGTGACACTCAAACATTTTTAGTTAATCTACTAGAAAACTCTCTTACTTATGATTCAATTGTTTCAGTTGGTGGAACTACTAGTCTAAATTTAAATTTATCTAGTGATGGTTCTCAATCTGTTACTGCAACCTTAAATTATAATGGAACAAGTTATGCAACATCTAAGGTTGGAAGCGATAGCGAAATGACTTTTGCAATATCTATTACAAATACAGTTGCTGGAATAAAAACATTTTATTGGAATATTTCTTATGATGGAACTTACTATCAGAGTGCAAGTAATAATCAAACAGTGAACGACATAAACTTAACAACAGATTGTGGAATTGGTAAAACAATTGTTTATAACTTTACCACACAATCAGAAGCAGCAAAGCAAGGGTTAGGAATTGCAAACAATGTTACATTAGAAGTTGAAACAGAAATATATGCAGGTTCAACATTAATAGAGAGTTATTCAAATAATAATTCTTTAAGTTCTATTAGTATTTGTGTCCAAAATGATTCCCTTACTAGTTTTATTTATAGAGTAGATACCGTTATAAAGTATAATGCAGATCCTTATGAGCCAGAGTATTATTATATTCAGAACTTCTCATTAAGTAATTCATCAGCAATACAGAATATAACCTTATACGACCTCTTAACTGCAAGTTCACAGGTATTTGAAGTTATTGTTAGAGATTCTTCATATCTTCCTATTAGCGATGCACTTGTGTCTGTGAAAAGAAAATATATTAATGATGGAGTATTTAGAATTGTTGAAAGACCACAAACAGATGAGAATGGAGAAACTGTTGTTCACTTAGATACTAATGATGTAATATATACTTTTAATATAACAAAGTTTGGAGAAGTAATTGGATTATTCCAGAATGTAAGACCTGTTTGCCAAAATCCAACAATAGATGATTGTTCAATTGATTTTGATGCTTTTCAATCAACAATAACTATTCCAGACTATGAAACAGAAGATAATATTAATTTCACTCTTGCATTTAATAAAGATAGTAGAACTATCTCAAGTGTCTATACTATACTAGATAGCACAAGTAAAACTATCTCTCTTAATGTTACTAAAGAAGATGCACTTGGAACTTCGGTTTGCACAGATATTTTAACAAGTTCAAGTGGAACTTTAAGCTGTGTGGTTCCTAATACTATTGGGAACGCAACAGTTGTTGCTAAATTATATAAGGATTCAGTTGAAGTTGCTAAGGGAAATATAAAGTTAGATCAAGACCCTAAAGATATTTATGGTGGAGATTCAATTATGTTTATTTCTCTATTTGTATTATTAACTATCATCGGTGCATCAATATCAGATAATCCTGTTTACTCTGCACTATTCTTAGGGCTTGGAATGATTTTAATGTTCTCATTAAACTTAGTGGCGAATACTGGATTTATCGGAGCAACTGCAACTATACTATATTTATTAATTGCAATTGTATTAATAGTAATTAAAGGGAGTAGGAGGAACTAATGGGACAAATTAAATTAACTGCTTCCTTAATATTCATTGCACTATTTACTACAGCAATCCTTAGCTTTGCAATTAATTTTGCCATTGATAATGATTCAGTAATAGATATTGCAGATGATTCAGAACTAACAAGTTTAAGTTCAAAGATAGATACAAATCTTACAGCAATAACAGATTCAGGTGCAGAAGATTCTTATGAAAGTATAGTTGGAACAACAATATCTCCGGATGCTGGAACTGCGCAATCAGCGGGTCCATTTGCAATAACTCCTATTAATGCAGTTGGTGTTGCCATTTCTATTATGAAAACAGGATATTCTAGAGTATTTGGAACTGGTGCTGGTTTCTCAATATTTTTAACCTCTCTAACCGGATTTATATTATTCATGTTAGGACTTTATGTTTATAAAACTTTAAGGGGGTCGCCTGATTAAATGACATACTTATACGATATACCGAATAACTCAACAGGATTAGATAGGATTATAATAGATATTTCTATGCAGGTCCCAGTATTGATTCCTTTGCTAATGCTTTTTACTTTCTTCCTGGTGTTCTTAGGTGGTGCCTCAAGACAAAAGGCAAGAGAAGTTAAGGCAGACTATCCAATGTGGGCGGTTGTTGCATCTATCTGTGTGTTCCTGGAGGCACTAATTTTAAGTGTGAATGTTGGACTCATAAGATTAGATTGGTTAGTAATAGTAACGGTGCTAACAATATTCTCTGGAGTATGGTTTTTCATGGATAGAAGGGCCAGTGAAGTATAAGTGTAACAGTGTAACACCACCTTTATATATTATTTCTTGTTATTTTTAATATGTATAGACATTGGATGAAAGGAGGTAAATATATTTAATCAGAATGAATTCTCTAAGAAAATCAAAAAGAGGACAAACTGGTGGCTTAGTTAGTGGGTTAGTAATGGGTATTGCTGGACTAGTAATTGGTGTAATTATCGCTTTGGTAGTTACTTCAACTCTAGATTCTTCAGGATTGCTTACTACTGATTCCGCAGAAGATAAAGCAGTTGGAAACTTAACTGCTAACTTTACAGAAGGAATTAATCAGGTATCTGCCAAGATCCCTACCGTACTAAAGATTGCTGCTGTTGTTCTAATCATTGGTATTTTAGCTATACTTGTTGGAGTATGGCAAAGAATGAGAATGGGTGGATCATCTATCTAAATCTGATTGATGTATAAGTTAAACATGAGAGTACAAAAAAACAATAGAGGTCAAATGAGTGCAGCATTCGTTACTGGGTTAGTAATGGGTATTGCTGCATTAGTTATTACTGCTATTATCGCTCTTGTTGTTGTTGATACTTTAACATCAGCAGATTTAGTTAGTGATGGTAGAGACACTGTAACAGTTCTAAACGAACTGGGACATGTAAATATCACAGGACACACCCTAACAGGTACAAGTGCAGATTATGTTTCTGGAACCTTTACGATTAGTGGTTTGGTTAATTATACGGATGGTACTACTTTTTTATTGCCTAATGCAACAACTTCTGCTGCTGGGGTAGTAACAAATGCTTCTACTTCCGTATGGAATAATGTAACAATTAACTATACTTATAGTTTAAAGGCACCTGAAGAACACGCACAGGATAATATGGGAGGAAATTTTAGTGATGGAATTAACGAAGTTTCATCTAAGATCCCTAATATTCTTAAAATTGCTGCTGTTGTACTTATATTATCTATTCTTGCATTGCTTTTTGCAGTGTGGAAACAGATGAAAATGGGTGGCTCAATCTAAATTACTAAAACCTTTTATTTTTTTTGGGCGCGGGAGAGAACTTAATTGACACTCCCGAAAAGCCCACTTTATTTTTTTATACTAATGTTATTAGAATTAAATATGATTGTTGGAACTATTTCTGGACCATCTGGAAGAATATATATTACTCCATGAACTTCTCTATCATATCTTTCCTTTAATTGATTTGCACCAAAAGTAAATGGACTTCTAACACACTCATTAGATAGTTTATTAAAGTAATAAGCAATACTGAATATTCCAACGACTAATACAAGAATAAGGCCAAGAAGTAATAATACATCAACTCTTTTCATTTAATATATCTAAGTTAGCTGGTGGTATTAATTTTCCCTCTGCCTCTAATTTATTTACTTCTTTTAGTAATTTTTTGTGAGAATACTTCTTATAAATAGAATAAGACACGAAAAGCACTGCAATTCCAACGATTGTTAAAAACTCTACACTAATTCTCATAGTGTCTTAATGTAAAAAACAAATCCTCCCATTAATGCTATACCGATTGCTAAGCCACATAGTAACCCTGCTAATTTTCTCCAATTAACTTCAACTGCATCTCCCTTTGGTTTTCCTTTACTAAATGGATCTCTTATTCCATTCATCCGGCGACCAACCCAGAGGAATTAGTATTAACTTCTACAATCTTTACCTCTAATAATTTTTCAATACTTCTAACAACAGTTGAAAGTTTCGTAGAGAGGTCCCCCTGTGCTTTAGTTAATTCCATACTCATTTGTTGATTAGCTGCAAGAGGCTCTGTTGCCTGGCCAACCTTACCAACTATTACCCACATACCTCCAATTAAAGTTATTAGGAATAAGAAAAGAATTAAATGAACTCCATACTTTTCTATGAAACCAGTTTTACCATAAGTTTGATCTGTTAATCTATCTAGTGCTAAGTGCAACATTCTTAAATCTCTATCAACTGGATCTATATCTAGCGTTTTTAATTTAGTATCTAAGTCTGCTAAAACAAAATTATACCAATAACCATCTGGACCTTTGGCAAACCAAAAAGTATTCCTACCCATCTTCTTACCATCTGCAGATAAAAACATTCCTCCACTAAGGGTTTTTAGTATTTCTGCACTGCCATTCCCAACCTTAACTCTTCTTGCCCTTGTTCTTATTGTTGGTTGATACCCAAGCCCAGAAATGTTCTCAAATAAAATAATCTTTTTATTATATAAATTAAAGAATAATAATACCCCTATACCAGCAACCAATGCCACACCAACTAAACCAATAATTGCAACGAATACCCAGGTATCAGAAAACAAACTTCCAAATTCAATAGATGGGACTTCAATACCTGTTCCGAAAAAATCAGCCATTTATCTTTCTCCTTTTGAAAAACATGATAATTATTCTTATTGTTTCATAAGCAATTACAATTGCAAATGTAAATATAGAAAGTCTAAGTAATAATTCTGACATTGCAAATATTAGATTAAACATTTTCATTTCATAAGCATAAACCAATGAGAATATTAAACTCATTCCTAATAAGAATCTCATCCATTCGGTTCCAAAATCAAAGAAAGATTTCTTAAATCGCTTCATTCTAAAACCTCTCTGGAAGATTTCCGAGAATACTTCTCATAATTTGTTTATCTTTGTGTGAAAATATATCGTTAGTTGCATAATCTCTTGCAAGTTCTGCAGGTGTGTGGCCTAAGTGTTGTGCAAGTTTAAAGCCATCAACTCCTAAGGCTAACATCCAGGTTCCAAATGTCTTTCTAAACTTATGAGAACTAAATTGTTCTGGATCATTAATCTTTGCGTTACCGCAGGCCTCCTTAATCGCTAGATTAAAGGCGTTGGTTGAGAGAACTCTGTTTCTAGATACATTTGCGTGTAAATACCGATAAAAGCCATCAGAAACGGCTATAATGCGAGGTTGGGGTACTTTCTCGCCGAGCTTAGCCCTTATTTTAGTATTAGAAAGTATAACAGATTTTCTCTGATTAGATAAATGTTCTGGCCTAATTCCTCTAGCTTCATTTATTCTTGCACCAGTATTGATTAATACCTTTGCCGTATGTTTTTGATTATCATTTAAGTCATCCAATACTTTTTCAAATTCATCTGGGTAAAAGAATCTCTTTTTGTTTGCTTGATGTTTATTTGCCATTAATTATATCACAACTTCCTTTTAATTATAACATATTATAACTATTTAAACCTTTTTGTTATACTTTAGTGTAAAGATTAACATTTTAACTAAATAAAAATACCCACACCATTATAACCCCTAGAACAAAAAAGGCTACACCTATCCAAACTTCCATAGGCAAGTTAGTAACATCATCAGTTGTTAGATCTAGTAATCTCATATCTTCTCCTTAATAGAATACCTTTTATCCCATTGTTCTTTAGTTACTTCTTTGTTAAATATCCAGTACTTTGTTTTATCTTTTTCAGTTAGTGTTAAGCCCATGCACATAAAACCATTAACTAGATTTTCACAATCGTTACAATAGTTACAAGAGTCACAAGAGTCACAAGAGTAACAAGAGTTACAAGAGTTACAAGAGTCACAAAAGTCACAATTGTTACAATCGTTACAAGAGTCACAAGAGTCACAAAAGTCACAATTGTTACAATCGTCACAAAAGTCACAAAAGTCACAATTGTTACAATCGTCACAAGAGTCACAATTGTTACAATAGTTACAAGAGTCATTCATCTTAGTATCCTTCCTCCAATACTTCTTCTGCCGTTAAATCCATTTCCGGAAAGGATCTCTCTCTTTCTAGTCTTGCATTACGATCATTATATTCATCACAGATTCTTATGATTACTGGATGTCTAAACTTAATTCCGTTTTTCATTCTCCCTTTTCCACCTTACTTATTTTATTATGTTCTTTTCTAAAATTCCCTATATCCTTAAGGTCTTTTTTTGTTTTCATATAATTACATTCATAACAAAGCACCTGAAGATTATTTTCATAGTGATCTCTTCCTCCAAGCTTTAAGGGTATTATATGATCTGCATATAGTGTTTCTTTAGAGACAAAATGCTTTCCACAAATATTACATTTATTTTTTTGAATTTTTAATAATTGTTCTTTCTTAATTAAACTTCTTTTAACCTTTGAATTATCAGTTTTCTTCATACAACTAGGGCAACAAACCATATCTAATTTAGATCTCGTTTCCCATTCATATGAACAATATTTACATTTTATTTTCATAATATATCATAGTAGTAGTAGTATATAAAGGTTTCCCTCTCCTAAAGAATGATAACATTTTGTTAATCTTTATCATAAAGTATAACAAATAGCTTAGAATATGCCTGTTTTGGATGATATATGTTAATTTTAAGGACAAATAATACAGGGCCAGGGATTGACAAGCCACTTTACGAATAAAGAAAGGCCCTATATTATTTGAATATGAGGTGGGAGGGATAATGAAGGCGAGTCGTTGCCTCTCAACTTCCCTTGATCCCACATAGTTGAGTATAAGGTGCCTGGAGTTAGCAACCTTCCTAGTATGGTTCTGAATATCTCCAGGCACTAAATTAATAAAAAAAATAAATTTAATAAACCTTGCGATTTATTCTAAAGGAACTACTGTATATTTTGTAGCTTTACCCATTCCACTCTTAATTACCTTAATCTTGTGGACATTAGGTTGTGCTTCAATTAATGCTTTTAGATCTCCTAGAACTCCATTTGGAACTCTATAATCTTCTCCATTAATAACTGCTACACTATATGGTTTAGGTTCTTGTGTTTCAAAATCCTTACCCATCCTTTCTTCAATTACACAGTCAGTACTAACAGTCGGCAAATCAGCTATATTGTGGAATTGCTTTTGCTCGTATGCTTGTGCTTTTTCTTTTAAAGTTGTCATTTTATTTATTTAACCTCCTTTTGATTGTATAAATATAAACGGAGGGCAGCAAGAAAAGGAAAAGAGGTGTCCAAACCAATTTCTTGTGCCATCATAAACTTTCTCCAGATTTACATTTATGACTATAATTATTTTGAGAGTAGGAGAACTTTTCTTTAAAGTGTATCCCATATATTTCTGTTAATCTTTTAATCTTTTTAACCGGTAACATATCTCTATCAATTAATCTACAAATATCTCCATGTGCTTGATCTCTTTCTAATTCAAATTCTAAATTTCTATTCATTTTTGCTTCTCCTTTTTGATAAATTGCTCTATTTCTGACTCACAAAGATAGTAACTACAGGCATTTCTTAGTGCTTTTAGTAATTGTTTGCTACTAACTTTGTATTTTTGTTTTAATAATTTTATTGATTTCATGTTAATTTAGTGATTGTGCGAACTATTTTAGCGATTTGGAACTACCGGAACCGCCAGAACCCATAATCCCACTTAATTCTCCATGTAAGGATTAACTGAGAATAGTGGTTCTGAGGGTTCTCGCGGTTCTACCTTAAAGTTCTCCATTTAATTCCGGACCATACCTTTGCTTTCTTTATAGTTTCATACTCTCCATTGTACCATTTAATCCTACCATATCCTGATTCATAACCATTATTATTCATGTTTTTATTGATTACAATATCCCCAACGCTTCTATGTCTATTGTTTTTTAACCATTCATTTAGTTTCTTTGAGAAAGAATTTTTTGTAATAAATTCATCCATTGGTGCTTCAGAACAGAACTCTTTAATAAACTTAGATATTGGATTACTTTTATCTTCATAGTTTTTCATCCTATCTTCAACTGATCCTTCATTTGTAAATTCCCTTTTATCTAATAAATTCTTTAATATCATTGTACATTTAACAGAAAGGGCCTCATATTCTTCTTCTGGAATATCTGCAAGTATATCTTTTTTCTCTGAAAATTGATTAGGGAAATCAATAATCATCCATCTCCTATAAAATCCAATTGTCTTATCACTTGTAGTTGGTAGGTTATTTGTTGCAATAATAATCTTTGCGTAGTTAATATCTTCAAAGGGATTTTTATTTTTATATTCAAATCCAATTAGATCTCCTCCAGATAATTTTTTAATAATAGATGTTTTATTCATTTCATTAAAGTTTGTTTCTCCCATCATGCAAACTAGTTTCTTATGTAACCGAGTAACTTCAAATCTTGAATTTAATAAGGTATCTAATTCTGTTGAACAGCAATTACTCATACCAATAAATTTTCTTAATAGATTTAAGAAACAACTCTTACCATTCATACCTGCACCTATAAAACAAAATATTCTATTAATTGGATAATCTGGGATTAAACAATAAGCAAGTATTTCGTATAATGTTTGAACGTGCTTCTTTCCAACCCACTCCTCAAATATTTTATCCATCACTGGAGTATTAATAAACTTCTCTTTATGTAGTGGATAAGGAATTGGATTAGTTACAAAATATTGTGGTGTTGCTTTAAACTCATCTCCGGTTTCAATATCATAAATAGTATCTTTAAATTGAATCCAAGAGGGTTTACATGGCTTAGGCATATATTTTCTACCGTATTGTTTAAGGGCATTAATAATTTCAGTTCTTTCCTTTGAACTAATTATATTTTTATGGTTAAGTTCATCAACCATATTTAGAATATGTATTTCATCTGTCATCTCCCAACAGCACCTCACACTGTTCCAGAGCCACCACAATCCACCTTCATCATAAAACAGTGGATATATCTCCCCAAAGTTTTTTATTTGAATACGCTTATCAAAAGTGCTAGTAAAAGCAAACTTAACATCTCCAGCTATTCCCTTTACTATAAGGGCATCTTCTTTGATCTCTCCATTCTTATTAATATCTTCTTGTAATATCTTTGGGAAATCTTTTAGTTCACTCATCCTAAACTCCTTCTTAAATACTTAGGCCTAGCAGGAACTCTATTGTTATTCTTAAACTCTACATCCTTCATAACAACTTTACAAGCAGGACAGATACTCATAACAACTTCTTGCTTAACCACCTTAGAGTAGCCACACTTGAAACATTTAACCTTGTAGTATCCTGGAATCATCATTTTAAACCTCTTTTGTTAATATAATAGTTAAAAATAACATTACTATTTAAATCTTTACGACTATTTTATAATTACAACACCTATTAGTATAAGTTCTCTCCCTCACTCCAATCCATCTCTGGCACCTTAACTTTATTTTGTATAAGTTTGTTAGTAAAGTTGTTCGGTATACCGTGTAACTCGTCAATTTCCCGGTTTCTCCAGCGAGAAATGGTCTTAGCATGAACATTTAGCATTTTTCCAAGCTCAACATCAGTGATTTCCGGCCTATTTGCTCTTATTGTGTTAATCATGTCTGCTTTAATGTCAATTTCGGTTTTTATGTGGTCTGACTTATCTCCCATCTTCTCCGTGTCTGCCATCTTCTTATTTCTGTACTTTGACTCGTCTACACCATATCCACCAACAAATCGGCCCTTAAAGTTAGATCTTGCAGCACCATACCACTGACTTTTCTTACCCTTTACATATAATTCCCTCTTTTGCTTGAAATTATAGAACTCAAAGTACCCACGCCTAAAATCATGCTGGAATTGCACATCAATTGCGAACACTGAACGCCCTATGGCATAATTAGTTGGCATTTGGAACCAATTAGGGATAATAGCCAACATAAATAGGTTTAACTGCCTACATTTCCGGAAGAATTGCCTTAAAGTCATACCTAACTTACTCCAGTAGTGTGCATCTTCCCACTCATCCAATAAAACACAAGAATAAGGAGGAATTTCAAACGATTTCTTTATTAAATCCTCTGGATTCCATACAATATTATCCACAGTGAACGGAACATCAATATTATGCTTCTCTTTCATTAGTTCAGACCAACATTGGCCAACTTGTGTTGCTAAAACACTCTTTCCAGTACCAACTTCCAGGGTAGAAGAGAAAATAATACCAAAGAAGGTCATATCATCAACGATTCTCTCTGCAAGTATGCCTAAATTCTGATATAAGTACCCATCTATGTATTTACCATCAGATTGTTGGCCTTTATATGTTCCCTTTGGGTATTTTTGCTTTAATATCTTTACCATTTCATCACATTCCTGTTATAGATTTTCCATGATCCTCTTTTGGAGGCATTAAGTATTTTTCTTTCTGTAATTCTCTAGAAATTTTAACAATTAAACTATCTAATTGATTTTCTAACTCTTTTGAATAGATAATTGTGCTTCCATTTGTCTTACTATATTCAGTTCCATCTTTTATTAGCCTTTTTTTTGTTGCTGGAGATAATTCTTTGATTTTTTCAAAGGTATCTGTTTCAAAACTCTCTTTTAATAGTGGAAAAGAATTAAATCCTAATCCTTTTACTAATTCAATCTTTCTTTTCTGTCTTTCTTCACTTGTCATATCTCTTTCAATAGAATTTCTTGTTATTTCTCTTAGAATATCACTGATTCTTTCTAAAGAAGCAATAGCCATGTTAAAAGGTGCCTTAACTGCTGGTTGGAAACTTGTATTTGTCATCTTCTTTGTTAATATTCTATTTAAATATCACAAAGTTTATAAAGTTTGCGTTATTGTTAATATTATGAAAGATTTTGCAAAGTGGATAGGAAAGAATACTTTTTTCTGGATTTTTGGTTCTCTATTTGTTTTAGTTAGGTCTGGATCATATTATTTTTCTGATGGAATATCTTTTTTTATAGGTCATGGATTAGTTTCTTTTTTAATGGTTCTTTTAGTGTTCTTTCTTTACTGGGAATTTAGAGTAAAAGAAAAAACTGATGAAGATTAGCAAAAAATGAAACAAATAAGCGAAAGAAAAAGATTAATAATATTAACTATTGTAATAATATTATCACTAGCAATTTTTCTAGCACTAATTTATGTTAAAGAAAAGCGTTGCGAAGAAAAATATTATGTCTGGAAAATAATAATAGCTAATTTTGGAGAGATGCAAGTTAAAACAGGGGAATGGATTGAAATAACAAGTGAACAATATGTTTTATTTAGTAATTCCTATCCACAATATAGAAATTACATAAAGAAAGAATGCAATTAATAAGTGTAACAGTGTAACACCTTAGAAAGTTATATAAAGTTCAAAGTTTTCTTAATTCCATCAAAAAACTGTGTGATAACTTAATGAAACAAAAATATCTTAAAAAAAGTCAGAGGATTTCTAAATAAATATGGCAGTAAGAATAACTCCAACAGGAGGACAATCTTTTAGTCCTGTAGAACAGATAAAAGCACGATTTGGCGGCGGCGGAGGTTCTAGTGAGGGAAATACTTCTGGAAGTGCAAGGAACAGAAGAATAAGAGCAGAACAAAGAGCAGCAGAAATAAGAGGAAGGGCAGAAATAAAAGCAAGACAAGAAAAAGCAAGACAAGAAAAAATAAGACAAGAAAAAGAAAGGAAAGTGAAAGTAAAAGCAGCAGCAGAAAGAAGACAAGCAAGAGCAACACAAGAAAAAGCAAGAGTAAGAAGAGTTACAGTATCAAAATCTAGAAATCAAGCAAGGGCATATAATTTAAGGAGTTCACAAACAATAAGAGATCGAAACACGGGTCAAGAAATTTCAAGAGGTAGAAATATTAGAGAAGCACAATCAAACAGAGAAGCACAAAGACAAGCAAAGTTTAAATCAGAATTTAGTGCTGCAAAACAAGAAAGATTACAACAAGAAAAAGGTGGCACTGTAAGAACAAGTAAAGGCTCTGGCAAAATGTCATTATCAAGAGCAGAAGCAAAGAAAGATTTATTTGGTAGAGTAGATAATAGAGAACAAGGAACAGCAAGTAGAGTTGGAACGGTTGAATTAGTAGAGAACAAACCTTTTTTCTCGTTAGGTGGTGCAAGAGAAAGAGTAACTAATAAGGCAGAACAATTAAGAATAGAAAGAAGCAGAGGAGATAGAACAATAAAAGGAGAGGTTCAAAGTTTTGGAATAGGTGCTGCATCAAATTTTTTGGGAGGTGCAGAATTTGTAAAACAACTTTATACACAGCCTAAAGAAACAATAAAGTCAACGGGAAAAGGTGCTCTTTCAATAGTTACAGGAAAGGCAAGGTTTCCAGAAGTTAGTAAAATACTTAGAACAGATCCATCTTATGCAACAGGATTTATAGCAGCAGAGATTGGAACTGATGTTATTATAGGTAAAGCAGCAACTAAACTAGGCAACATAGCAGACATTACTGCTACAAGGTTTTCTAGTAAATTTGTTCCATTAGATAATGATATACTAAAATTAAAAACCGTTGCGGGAGATGATTTAATAGTTAAGACAACGCCAAAGATATTAGATGAAAGTCTAAAAACACAAGCAAATGTTATAGGTAAAAGGGTAGATGCTGTTTCAGGAGGACAAGACTTTTTTACAAGAGGAATTGATGAAGTTACAATTAATAAAAAGCTTCCAAAAGGAACTCCAGAATTAGAGAAAGGTTTTTTTGCAGATCCAAGAGGGAAATTAAGGACCAGTAGGATTGGAGTTAAAGATGTAGATACGGCTTCTTTTGCAGATGTTCTTTCAGGCGATGTTAAATTTGGTAGACCAAAACCACAAGCAATAATTTTTCCTGATACAAAAGTTTCAAAGTTACCAAAGGGAATACAATCATCACTAGACGCAGGAAAAACATTAACAACTAAACAAACAAAGGCACTACAAAAGTTTCAACTAACACCGACAGGAGAGTTTAAACCAATTGGATATTTATCTAAAGAGCCGGAGATTCTTTTAGCTCCAGGAGAAATTGTTAGAAAGAGAGGATTAATAGGAGAAACAATCATTAATAATAAAAGAGTAACTCTATTTGAAGCAGAAGTTAAAACCAGTAAGGTAGGAAAGGCAACGGCCAAGTTTACTTCAGATATAAATCTTCCAAAGGGTTCAGTAAGTAATAAACCTTTTGGAATTACTTCTAGCAGCATTAGAGATACAAAGTTTATACCTATTGAAACTGTTACAAGTCCTTTAGCTTTTTCTAGCAAGAACATAATTAGTTCTTCTAGTAAGCCTCCTGTAATAAGTTATTCAAAAATAGTATCAACACCTCCTATAAGCTTATATGGTTCTAGTAAAGGTTCTAGTGGAAATAATATTAATAAGTCATTTGTTCCTTATAGCTTTTCTCCATCTTCAAGAGGAGGTTCTTCGGGTGGAAGGCCTTCTCCAATCTCTCCAATAAGAAGTGTATCATCTCCAATCTATCCGACAAAGAGTATTTATCCAATCTCTCCAGTAAAAACTTATCCAAGAAGAAACCCACGAAGTCCAATTTTAAACAGACCCATAAGAAGACCATTAGCAAGAGAGCCTGTCTTTATGCCTCCAAGACGTAGATCTTACCCAGGCTCTAAACCAAGACAAAGACAAGAAAAGTTTAATGTTTTCCTAAGAAGGTTTGGAAAGTTTAAATTAGTTGGTGTTGGAAGAACAAAGGAAGAAGCCTTATTAATTGGTAAAAGGAAAGCTTCAACAACCTTAGGGGCTACCTTTAAGGTAACAGGTATAGGGAATGTAAAAAGAAAGGTTGCAGGCTTTAGAACAAAGAGAACTAAAAAAGGTGAGATTGAATTTATAGAAATGCCTAAGTTTAGATTATCAAAGAGTAGTGAAACAAAAGAGATCAATTTTTTCAGAAGAAGAAGTACAGGAAGAAAAAGGAGGAGAAGATAATGAGAGGCAAATATAAAAATAAGAATATAGTTCCTATTAAAAAACCAGGAAAGAAAACGTTAGAGGTAAAATCTTTAGGTAAGGTTAAGAAAAAAGCTAAAAAACTATTCTAATAATCAAACATGGAAGAAGAAAGGTATGAACAAGATGAAAGTAGAGAAGATATTACAGCAACAACAATAGCAGGGCAAGTAAGCCAACAAGCATTACAATCGAAGGAAGCACAATATATAATAGAAGAGAGAGAGAAATCACTAGTTGAAGCGCAATTAGAATGTGAGAAAACATTATTAAGATTATTCCATTTAATTTCACAAGACAGACAAGTGTTTAACGAAGAGAAAGGAATTTTAGAATGGCAAACAATTGAGGACCAAAAGCAAAAGATATTAACCAAACAAGGAGTCGAGGAGATTATGAATATTCTACACTCTTATGTAAACAAAGAAACATTATTATCTAACTTTGGAGAGAGTAAGATTAACCAAAGAATGATGGAGTTTTGCAAGGCACTTAATGGAGAGATGTTTTTAAAGTATGAGATTTATTTTAGAGAACCAAGCATAGAAGAATGTAAAGAAATATTAGAGAAAAGAATAAAAACAAAGGTTAAAGTTAAACTTATTTCAGCAGAACTTATTGGAAAGGATCTAGATGAAAAAGAAGTAGAGAAAAAGATATTAGATGAAATGGAAGAAAGAGTTGAATATGAATTAGAAAAGATTAGATTCACAACAAGAAAAGAAAATTTAAAGGGGTATGAAATGTTGTTTACAAGAATAAAAGCACTTGTAGAAGCTACACACCATAGAGCATACAGAGGAGAAGAAAGAGGAAGCCTAAGAAAGATGCAATCAGTATCAGAACTTATATCTCCAAATAGAAATAATGATAATCAAAGGAATGGAGGTTTCTTTTCCAAGTGGTAAATAAAAAGTTTCTAGCTTTTATGTTTATGTTTATGTTTGTAATTAGTTTTGCAAGTGCAGTAAAACCAGTACCAACAATCTTCTCTGCAGATACTGGTCTAAGATTAGAAGTTTTAGCACCAAGTAATATTCCTGTTTCAACAGAAGTTAATGTTACTGTTCATATTTTTAATGCAAGTAACGGATATATTTTTAATGCAAGTGAAGGATTTGAATGTGAGGGAATTCTAATAAATCAGGTGGGTACTATTATTAAAGAACAAGCTGCTGGAGTGATTGACAATTATGCGTATTTCACATTAGGAGATAGTGATGCAACAACTTCTGGAGAATATCAATATGTTATGTACTGTAATAATTCTAATCAGGGGGATTTTATTAAGAACTATTTTAATGTTGGATATTCAAGGGAAGAATTAACAACTGGAAAATCTATAATATATATAGGACTTCTAGCACTTGTAGCATTCTTATTTATAATTAATGGAGTTTGTATTAGTATGCTTCCAAAGGCAAATAATAAAATAGAAGATGGGAGAATAATGTCTATTAACTATTTGAAATATTTGAACTTACCTTTATTATATATACAATACTTTTTACTAATAGCAATTACTTACATGGCAGCAAATATATCTTTTGTATATCTTGCTTCTGCACAATTATTTGCTAACTTCTTCTTTGTAATATATAGAATATTATTCTCTCTTACACCATTGGTTACAATAATATGGGTAATTTCTTTCTTTATTATATTCTGGAATGATAAACAAACTAAATCTATACTGTCCAACGGGATATTTCCAACTAGAATATGAGTAAGAAAAATAGAACAGAGGCTGTAAGAGTTCCACCTTTTATTAGGCTACAACTTTTTGATGCTTTGAATGAAAGACAAAAGAGAAAGTTAATATCTAGGAAGGAAAATACATCTGCAGAAGCATTTAAACTAATTGGAAGGATGCCAGAGTGGAAAGTTGCATTAGAAAAGCTAAAGAAATTACCTAAAAGGGAGGATTTGTTTTAATGTTAATCGCACCAAGAAGAAAGACAGAGCATAAGGAGAAGAATAAGAAAGGAGTAATCTCTATTATTTTATTCTTTTTAGTATTATTTACTATCTTAATTGTTGGATTCATTGCAGCAGTGGTTGTTGGTATTATCGGTTATGGAACAGATACAATCACTCCAATCATAGCGGACCTCGGAGTTGTTGGGGATTCAAATATGTCCGAATATTCTGGGTACACTTTTTCAAAGTTACAAACAGTAATAGATTTCTTGCCGGAACTAGTTGGGTTCAGTTATGTGTTAGCATTGATGGCAACAATTATGTTTGCCATGAGTATAAGATATTCGCCACATCCAGTATTTATTGTTTTCTACTTTTCATTAATGATTCTATTAGTATTCGGTGCAATGTGGATTTCAAACATGTATGAAGATCTATATGAAGATGGAGATTTAATTGGCCAATCATTACAAGAGCAAACATTATTATCTTATATGATATTGTTCTCTCCTTTCATAATGGCATTAATGGCAGTGATTGGTGGTATCTTTATGTTTGTTCAGCCTGCAGAAATAGGTGGTGGAGGATTCGGAGTATGAATAAAAAGTTTATTTTAGTATTGCTTTTTGGAATTTTGTTACTTGGAGGTGTAAGTGCATTTGATTTTGATAATGTTAAAGAGTATAACCCAATAGCAAAAGAAGTTACAGTTAAAAATTGTGATATATGGTTAGGCGTTTGTTTAAATGAAGGAGAAGTATTAGGTAAGGTTAAACTATTAAGTGAATTAAATGAAGAAGTAGGAGTAGGTTATGTTAAAGTTTGGGAGAAGGAATTTGATACAACAACTTTAATAAAAGATGCAATAGGAATAGAAGAATATTATAATATTAAAGATGGAATGAAGCCAATAGAAGTTGAAATGGATATTAAATATAAAGTAATAACTCCAACAACTACAGAAACTTGTACTCAAAATAATAAGACAGGAATAGATGATTGTATAAAAACAACTTATGATTCATATACTTGGGAAGATTATAATACAAAAGATTTGCCAAAGGGAAAAATAATTTTATCTGGGTGGACAACAACAGAAGAGGGAGATAATATAGAACATATTCCAACTTATCATGGTAAAACAATAGATGAATGGAGTTCATGGACAGCAGGACTAAATACAAATCTAGTAAGTTATTATAAGCTAGAT
>Ga0207997_1000615_pt1 | contig 18085 bp, 15 predicted proteins | sample AntAceMetag02UKN_FD_184777 | JGI IMG/M metagenome (GOLD analysis project Ga0207997, IMG submission 184777) | Saline lake microbial communities from Ace Lake, Antarctica - Antarctic Ace Lake Metagenome 02UKN (SPAdes) (version 2) | ecosystem: Environmental > Aquatic > Non-marine Saline and...
ATACCCATAAGACAAGGATGTGAGGTTATTTATAAAAGAATAAATAAAATTAAGGAGAAAGGATTTAAAAATATGGTTGTCTATGATTTAGAGGTTGAAAGAACTCATAATTTTATTGCTAATAATGTGGTGGTGCATAATTCTATTTATAAATTTAGGGGAGCTTCTTATAATAATGTATTACAGTTTAAAAAAAATTATCCAAAAGCAGAAGAAATGGTTTTGGTTAAAAATTATCGTTCTCAACAAAAGATTTTAGATTTAGCTTATAATTTTATTCAATTAAATAACCCAGAAAGATTAGAAGCTCAGGATAAAGATATTGTTAAAAAACTAAAAGCGGTAAAAAAAGAAAAGGGAGAGATTATTCATTTACATTTAAGAACTCAAGAAGATGAAGCTAAAGCCGTGGTTAAAAAGATTCTTGAACTTAAAGAAAAAGACAAAGAAGCAAGTTGGAATGATTTTGCTATTTTAGTCAGGGCTAATCGTCATGCAGAACTTTTTGTTCAGGCTTTGCATTTAGCTAATATTTCCCATCAATTTTTAGCCCGATTTGGATTGTTTTCCAAACCAGTGATTTTAGATATTCTAGCTTACCTTAAACTTCTTGATAATTATCATGAAAGTATGGCGGTTTATCGAATTTTAACCTCGCCAATTTTTAATAAAAAAATTAGCAATAATGAAATATCTTATTTAATTAATTTTGCTAATAAAAAATCATGGTCTGTTTATGAGGCAATGCAAAAAGCTACTAGTATTTTTCAGCTTTCTAAGCAAACAATTACTCAATTAAATCTGTTTTTATCCTGGATTGATAAACATACTGAATTATCTAAAACAGAAAATGTCAGTAAAGTTGTTTATGCTTTTTTACAAGACACTGGTTATTTGAAAACTTTATCTAAGCAAGAAGACAGCGAAAGTATTTTTTGGTTAAACCAGTTTTTTAAAAAAATAGAGAATTTTGAGGCAATTAATTTTGATAAATCAGTAGGAACATTTATTCGTTTGATTGATTTAATGATTAGTACTGGTGATACAGGCAGTATTGATGCAGAATTAGAACAAGGACCAGAATCAGTTAAGGTAAGCACTATTCATAGCGCTAAAGGATTAGAATTTAAATATGTTTTTATTGTTAATTTAGTAGATAAAAGGTTTCCCAGTATTGACCGTAAAGAGCCAATTGAACTGCCCTTAGGTTTAATTAAGGAAATTATTCCTCAAGGAAACGTGCACTTACAAGAAGAAAGAAGGCTTTTTTATGTGGCTTTAACTCGGGCAAAGAATAGTCTTTATCTTAGTTCAGCAGATGATTATGGAGGAAAAACTAAAAAGAAATTATCTCGCTTTTTATATGAATTAGGTTTAGTGAAAAAAGAAAAGCTGGTTAAAACAGAAGATAAAATAGATATTTTAATCAAGCCTTTAAATAAACAAGAAAAAAAAGGAAAACAAAAAAAGACAGGGACAACTTTGCCCTTAAGGTTTAGTTTTTCTCAATTTATGGCTTTTAGCACTTGTCCCTTGCAATACAAGTTTAGTTTTGTTTTAAAAATTCCTCGTCAAGGCCGTTATGTTTTTAGTTTTGGCAAAAGCCTTCATAAGACTCTTTATCAATTTTGTCAAATATGGTTAAGTCAGAAAAACGTGACTCAAAAGGATTTATTTGGCGAGAAAAAATCTCAATCAAAAAAACAACTTTCTTTTAATGATTTAATAAAAATTTATGAGCAATCATGGATTGAGGATTGGTATGAGAGTAAAGACCATCAAAAAAAGTATAAGGAAAAAGGGAAACAAGCTTTGAAAATGTTTTATCATGATTTTATTCAGAATAAGCCGAAAATGAAATATTTGGAAAAACAAATTAATTTTAAAATAGATAAATACACAATCAAAGGGGTAATTGACCGAGTTGATGAAACAGATCAGGGTTATGAAATTATTGATTACAAAACAGGCCAGAATAAAGGAACTCTTAGTTTGAAAAAAAGGCAACAATTATATCTTTATCAACTGGCGGCTCAGTCTTTACCTCAGGTTTTTGATAAACCAGTTCATCAATTAACCTTTTATTATTTAGAAACAGGGGAAAGGACTTCTTTTTTAGGAAAAGAAGATGATTTAAAAAAAGTAGAAGAAAATGCCATTGAGACCATTGAGAAGATAAAAAAAGGTGATTTTCCTCCTCGACCTAATCGAATGTGCAAATTTTGCGATTTTTACAACATTTGCCAGTATCGGCAGGAATAAATTGCCAGAGTTTTAAAACATGTTATAATTAAATTACTTTAATTCCTATATAATATTTAATTTCAAGCTCGGCTTATACTTAAAAAGTACATTATTATTTATATATTAAAATAATTATTTATGAATATGAATATGAGTTTAAAAAAATACCTTAATTTGATGAGCTTTTTAACCATTTTTTGTTGGTTAACCTGGGTGGCGGTTCTTTTTTTTATGAATCCAAAGGAAACAGGGTTAATGGGCTTTATTTTATTTTATTTTAGCCTTTTTTTAGCAATTGTAGGAACAGGAATGCTTATTGGTTTTGTTGTTAGAACCCGTTTTTTTAAAAAAGAGCCAGTTTTTAAACAAGTAGAAACGTCTTTTCGCCAAGGTATTTGGTTGGGTTTTTTGATTGTTGGTATATTTTTATTACAAGGTTTGGATATTTTAAGATGGTGGAATAGTTTGTTTCTACTCTTATTTTTAATGTTTTTAGAATTTTTCTTTCTTTCTTCGCGTAAAAAGTATAAGGCATGATAAATGAAATTAAACAATTAAAAAGTAAAGCCTTAGAACAAATCAGTCAGATTAAAAATGGGACAGACTTAGATAAACTCTGGCGTCAGTATTTGGGTCGACAGAACGGAGAACTAACAAAGCTTTTGCGTGGTTTAAAAGATTTATCAGCCAAGGATAAACCAAAAGTTGGCAGTTTAGCTAATCAGGTCAAAAAAGAGATTAATCAGGCAATTGATATTAAAAAACAAGAATTATTTAGCTCTGGTTCCAAAGTCAAAAGTGAGACTTTGGATTTTACATTACCAGGAAAGAAAGTCGAGTTAGGACATTTGCATCCTTTAACCCAGGGAAAACAAATGGTAGCGGATATTTTTTTATCAATGGGTTTTGAAATTTTAGAAGGGCCTGAGCTTGAAACAGATTATTATAATTTTGAAGCTTTAAATATTCCTAAAGGTCATCCGTCCAGAGATATGTGGGATACTTTTTATATTAAATCAAAAAAAGGTGAACTTTTAAGAACGCATACATCACCAATGCAAATAAGAGTAATGGAGAAGAGAAAACCGCCTTTAAAAGTTTGTGTCATTGGTAAATGCTTTCGCCATGAGGCAACGGATGCTTCTCATGAGCATACTTTTTATAATATAGAAGGGTTTGTTGTAGATAAGGAAATTAGTGTGGCTAATTTAATTTATATTTTAAAAACTTTTTTAAACGTTTTATTTAAAACAGAAGTGAAAATTAGAGTAAGACCAAGCTATTTTCCTTTTACCGAACCTAGTTTTGAAATTGATTTTGCTTGTTTAAATTGTGGGGGAAAAGGTTGTCCAGTTTGTTCTCAAACTGGCTGGGTAGAGATTCTTGGAGCCGGCATGATTCATCCAGAGGTTTTTAAACACGCTGGCTATGTTCATGGAAAATACACTGGATTTGCTTTTGGTGTGGGTTTGGATAGATTAATTATGATGAAGCATAAAATTGATGATATTCGTTTGCTTCATTCGAGTGATTTAAGATTTATTAGACAGTTTTAGTATAAGCAAAGCTTGAAATTTCTTTGAGCTTCACAAATGAAAAATAAATTTTTTCATTTGATTTACCTCTAGAAATTATGAAATTATCATATCAGTGGTTAAAACAACTTTTACCTGGTTTAAAACAATCTCCTCAACAATTAGGAGAGACTTTAAGTATGCAGATAGCCGAGGTTGAAGAAATTTTTAAATTAAGTCAGGGGTTGGAAAAAGTTATTGTTGCTGAAATCATTAAAATTAAATCTCATTCCCATGCAGATAAATTACAAATTGTTGTTGTTAATAATGGTAAAAATAAACAAGAAGTTGTTTGCGGCGCTTTTAATATCAAAGTTGGACAAAAAGTTCCTTTGGCCTTGCCCGGAGCAAATTTGCCTAATGGTATGAAAATAAAGCCAGCAATTATACGGGGAATAAAATCAAACGGCATGCTTTGTGCTGAAGATGAACTTGGATTAGGGAGCGACCACAAAGGTATTTTAATTCTTCCCTCAAATTTAAAAACAGGCCAGGCATTAGCCAAAGCCTTAAAATTAGATGATACTATTTTAGATATTGAAAATAAATCATTAACTCATCGACCAGACTTGTTTAATCATGTTGGTTTTGCCAGAGAAATTGGGGCAGTTTTGGGAATTAAGCCCAAATTTTCAGATTTTAAATTAAAAGTTAATTTAAATAAGAGCCCTATTCAGATTAAAGTAGAGGATAAAAAACTTTGTCCTCGATACATGGCAATTGTTATGGATGATATTAAAGTTGCTCCTTCACCTGATTGGTTTCAAACCAGGTTGCGTAATTTAGGAATAAAACCAATTAACAACATTGTAGACATTACCAATTATATTTTAACTGAGATTGGCCAGCCTTTACACGCTTTTGATGCAGACAAGATAAAAGAAAATAAAATAATTATTAGAAGAGCCAAAGCTAAAGAAAAATTGTTAGCCTTAGACGGACAAGAATATAAATTATCAAATGATAATTTAGTAATTGCTGATGGAAAAAAACCAATTGCTTTAGCTGGCATTATTGGAGGGGAAATAACCGCCATTACTAATTCTACTAAAAAAGTTGTTATTGAGTCAGCTAGTTTTGATTCAGTTAATATTCGACGTAGTGCTTGGGATTTAGTATTAAGAACAGAAGCCGTGATTCGTTTTGAAAAAGGATTACCCATGATTTTTCCAGAATTAGGTTTAGCTCGAGCCATTGAATTGATTGAAGATTTAGCCAAAGGAAAGGTGGTTAGTAAAATTTATGATATAAAAAGCACTGAAGCTAATAATTTTTTAAAACAAAAAAAAGAAATTGTTTTTGATCCAATTAAGGCGAGAATGTTTATAGGGACTGATATTAAAGACCAGCAAATGATTAAAATTTTAAAAGGATTAGGGGCACAAGTAAAAACAAAAGGCAAAAAGTTTTCCATTGTTTTACCGACTCATAGGCCTGATTTAAATATTTTTGAAGACTTAGTAGAGGAAATAGTTAGAATTTATGGGGTGGAAAAAATTACTCCTTTGCCAATTTTAGCTAAGCTTCAGCCAGTTGAGCAGACAATAGAATACCAATTAAATAAACAGTTGAAGAATCTTTTAATTGGTTTTGGTTTTGACGAAGTTTATAATTATTCTTTTGCTGATGAAAAAGCAATAAAATATTTTGGTCAGAAAATAAATTATAAAGAAGTAGATAATCCCTTAAATGAAGAGCAAAAATATTTAAGACAAAGTTTAATTCCGGGGTTAGTTAAAAATGCAATTAAGAATTCTCAGAATTTTTCTGAGTTTAAAATATTTGAAATTGGCCGTGTTTTTAATCCAGAAGAAAAAACTAAAGTGGCTGGTTTAATTTTCAGTAAAGAAATAAAAAAGGGGATTAGCCAAGGAGATGTCTATGCAAAATATTGTCAAAATAAATGTTTTATGATCAAAAGCATTGTTGAACAGATTTTACAAACAATTATGGGGGGTCAAATAAATAAAATTGAAAAACAAATAAGAGAGAACATAAAGTATCAATCTAAATCTTTAAATAAAACAATTGTTTATTTTAATAAAAAAGAAATTGGTTTTATTGGAGAAAAAGATTTTCAAACCGGTTATTTTGAACTTGATTTAAAAGAATTAAGCAAACTTGTAGGAGTAAAGGAGTTTTCTAGATTTTCTACTTATCCGGCAATAAAAAGAGATTTAGCCTTTTTAATTGATAAAAAATATGATTGGTTTGAAATTTGCCATCAGATTCACCAAATAGACGTTTTAATTATCAAAGTTGAATTTGAAGATACTTTTGAAAACAAAAGGTTTGAAAATAAATACAATCGGGCTTTCCATATTACCTATCAATCTTGGAACAGAACCTTGAAATCAGAAGAGGTTAAAGAAATTGAAAAAAAAGTTATAAAAATGATGAAAGAAAAATTCAATGCTCTTTTAAGAGATTTTTAAATTAATTTTATGAAATATGACATTTTAACAATTGGCGGGGTAATGAGAGATATTATTTTTTTAACCACGGAAGGATTAGTGATTAAAAATCCTAAAGATGTTTTGCGCCAAAAATTAATTGGTTTTGAACTAGGAGCGAAGATTTATGTTAAAAAAGTATATTTTGAACCAGGAGGCGGAGCTAGTAACACGGCCGTAGGATTTTCCAAATTAGGATTAAAGACAGCAATTATGGGTCGAGTAGGACAGGACAGAGAAGGCGACCAATTAATCAAGGGTTTTAAAAAGAATAAAATTGATATTCATTTAATGCAGTTTGATAAAAAAATCAGTACGGGATTTTCTTTTATTATTGGATTAAAAAACAAAAAAAGAGCTCATTCTATTTTTGCCTATCGAGGGAGTAATGATTCATTTATTTTTAAAGTCAACGCTACTGATTTAAAAAATGTTAAATGGTTTTATGTTTCTTCAATTAGTTCGCCTAATTGGCCAAATGTTTTAAACAAGGTTTTTTCTTTTGCTAAAAAGGAGATTAAAATTGCCTGGAATCCTTCAAATGTTCAACTAAAAGCTGGGTATAAAAAGTTAAGTAAGAATTTAAAGAAGACTAACGTTTTAATTTTAAATGAAGACGAAGCCAGAGAGTTAGTTTTGTCAAAGAAAAAATCAAAGAATTTAGATGTCAAATATTTATTAAAAGAAATAAAAAAAATGGGGCCTAATATTATTGCCATTACAGTTGGAAAAAAAGGTGTTTATGCGTATGATGGGCAAAAGATTTATTATCAAAAATCAGCTTTAGCCAAAGTAATTAATACCACTGGAGCGGGTGATTCTTTTTCCGCTGCCTTTGTGGCTAGTTTATTTTATCAACCAGAAAATATTAAAAAAGCCTTAAAATGGGGAGTACTTAATAGCGCTTCAGTAATTGATAAAATAGGAGCACAAAAAGGTTTGTTAACTAAAAAACAAATATGTTTAAGACAATAGTTGAAGTTTCTGCTAGACATGTCCATTTATCTCAAAAACATCTTGATTGTCTTTTTGGTCAGGGTTATCAGATAAAAAAATTAAAAGACCTTTCTCAGCCAGGAATGTTCTCAACTCAAGAGACATTAGTTGTTGAAACAATAAAAAATAAGTTTAATAATGTTAGAATTATTGGCCCTTTAAGAAATCAAACTCAAGTAGAAATTTCTAAATCAGATGCTTATTATTTGGGGATTAATCCGCCAATTAGAAAATCAGGAGATTTAACTGGTTCGGAAAAATGTAAATTAATTGGCCCGAAAGGAGAGATAGATTTAGAAAAAGGAGTAATTGTGGCTCAAAGACATCTTCATCTTGATTTGCAAACGGCTGAACAATATAATTTAAAAAATAATCAACTTGTTTCTGTTAAAATTGATTCTGAAAAAAGGAGCATAACTTTTCATCAAATTATAACCCGAGTATCAGCTGAGTTTAAACCAGCCATACATTTGGATACTGATGAAGGGAATGCGGCTGGGATTAAACAAATAGAACAGGGCATAGTATTGAAAAATAATGAACCCCGTTAGAAATAAAACAATTGACTAGTGAGGTTAAAAATATTAAAACATCATGGAAAAACCAATTTCTAACGGGGTGAATAAACAAGCTAAAATCGCTATTATTATTGTTATTTATAATGGTCGGGAATATATTCCCGATTGTTTTAATAGCTTGTCCAAACAAACTTTATTACCTAAAGAAATTATTGCAATTGATAATGCTTCGCAAGACAAATCAGTTAAATATATTAAGGAAAAATATCCTCAAGTTAAGTTGATTGAAAATAAAAAAAACCTAGGGTTTGCCCAAGCTAATAATCAAGGAATAGAAATCGCCTTGCAAAATAAAGCAGATTATATTTTTCTTTTAAATCAAGACACAATTTGTAAACCAGATTGTTTAGAAAATTTATTAAAGGGAATTGAGAAACAAAAAAATGTTTTCGCAGTTCAGCCTTTAATTCTTTGCTGGCCAGAGAAAGATAAAATTCAAACTGCTGGAGATAAAATTCATTATTTAGGCTTTGGTTATTGTGACGGGTATAAAAAATCAGTTAAAAAAGAGGTTATTGAAAGGCTAGGAACAGATTTAACCTATGGTTCAGGAGCTGGTCTTTTTATTAATGGACAAGCTTTAAAAAAAGTTGGACTTTTAGATAAGGATTTATTTCTATATCATGAAGATTTAGACCTTTGTTTAAGGGCCCGGTTTTTAGATTATGATATTAGATTAGTGCCAGAAGCAAGAATGTATCATAAATACACAGATGCTATTTCTAATAATCGTTGGTATTGGTCTGAAAGAAACAGATTATTAACCTTGTTAAAGTTTTATAAAATTTCTACGTTGATAGTAATTTTTCCAGCTTGGTTATTTATGGAATTAGGCATTTTGGCTTATAGTCTAGCCACTGGTTGGTTTTTATTAAAAATCAAATCTTATTTTAGTATTTTATTACAGATTCCTAAAACCTTGATTAAAAGAAGAAAGATTCAAAAAACAAGGAAAATTACTGACAAAGATTTAGTTAAATACTTAGAGCCAAAATTTAATTTTGCTGGATTTACTCATCCTTTATTAAAATATGTTGTTAATCCGGTTTTGGGATTATATTGGCAAATAATAAAAAAAATTATTATTTGGTAAATAAAAAGTTTGTACACTCGGTTTCCAAGCTTTTTGTAGAAGAAAAGTTTAGTGACCTAGCCTCTAAACTTTTAGTTTTTGATTTGTTCAGCTAGTTTTTTTAATTCTTCAGCATCAGCCTGAGGCCCTAATTGAGTAGTGGTGTAACCAGGATATTTTTTAAAAAAGATACCCTTTTTAATTTCCATGTCTTTGAAATTTTCTTCTAAGCCATGTAAAGGATAAAGTTTAAGATGAACATGATTAATGCCCATTCCTTCCATAACCATAGCGGTTCTTTTAGTGTTTAGTTTTTTGTCTAGTAATTTAGCCACTTTTTTTCCTGCTAAGAATAATTTTTCATAAACATCATCTGGCATGTTAAAGGCATAAGAGTCATAATGGGCTTTGGGCATAACCAAAGTCATTCCTTTGGTGTTAGGACAAAGATCTAAAATGGCTAAAAAATCTTCATTTTCCCAAATTTTAGCAGAAGGAATTTCCCCGGCAATAATTTTGCAAAAAATACATTCTGACATATTTTTGAATTAAATAATTATACTAAAATAGTAGCACAAAAATATAATTCTGTCTTGTTTTTTGTGTTGAATTTAGTAAAATAAAGATATGAAAATAGCGCATCTTATATCAACCTTTCCCCCATATAAAGCGGGAATGGGCAATGTTTGCTTGGCTCAGGTTAAAGAATTGGCGAAATTAGGCCATCAAGTTGTTGTTTTTGTTCCTGGAGATGTAAAAAATAATAGAGAAGAACATGGTTTTAAAGTAAAATATGTTAAACCCTTGTTTAAATATGGAAATGCCGCTTTTGTTCCTGGAATTATTAAGAATTTAAAGAATTTTGATATTATTCATCTTCATTGGCCGTTTTTTGGTGGAGCAGAGGTTTTTCTTTTGTGGTATTGGATTAAAAAGCCTAAAACAAAATTAATTGTTCAATATCATATGGACCCAATTGCCCCTGGATTAAGAGGTTTAATTTTCAAATTAATCTCTTTTTTGTTTAATCCTTTATTTTTTAAAGAAACAGATAAAATTTTAATTTCTTCATTGGACTATTTAAGACATTCAAATATTAAAAAATATTGGGACAAAGACAGGAAAAAATTTGTGATTAGTCCTTTTGGGGTTGATCAAGGTAGATTTTATCCAAAGTCTAAAAGACCTTCATTATTAAAAAAACATGGTTTAAATAATAGTCAGGTTATTTTATTTGTCGGGGGACTAGATAAGGCCCATTATTTTAAAGGAGTTAAATTATTAATTAAGGTAATTGATAAGTTAAAAAGTAAAATGCCCTTTTTAAAATTATTAATTGTTGGCGATGGTGATTTAAGAACAGATTATGAAAAATTAGTTAAAGACTTAAAAATTCAAAATAAAGTGGTTTTTGCTGGTAAAATAGGGGATAAGGAATTGCCAGATTATTATAATCTGAGTGATGTTTTTGTCTTTCCTTCGTTGACCCGTTCAGAAGCCTTTGGTTTAGTTTCTTTAGAGGCCATGGCTTGTGCCAAGCCTATTATTGTCTCTGATTTACCCGGCCCTAGAACCTTAATTGAAAACAATGGTTTAATTGTTAAAGTTAATAATGTTAATGATTTAATTGAGAAAATAAATTATATTTTAAAAGACAAAGAAAAATTAAAACAATTTGGTCAACGTAGTTTAATATTAGTTCAGGAAAAATATTATTGGCCTCAAATTGTTAAAAAGATTGAAAAAATTTATGTTCAAGCAATTGATTAATAAAATTAAACAAAACAAATATTATATTTTCACTTTAGTTAGTTTATCGGCTGTTGTTTTTTGGTATTTAAATTTTAAGTTTTGGTCTAGTACTTTTATTTATTTTATCTGTTTTATTGCTTTCTTTTTTATTAATTCTCTTTGGTTGGCTAAAATTTTAAATCGTCGTGGCTTTGAAAAAGAACTTCAGTTTATTTGTGGAGTTTTTTGTTTATTATTTTTAATCGGTTTTGGGATGGCTATCCCTATTGTTGCTTATAAAGTCACCCCAATTTGTTTATTAGTCTGGCTTTTGTTTTTAACCTTGGCTATTTCTTTTTTGGCCAAGACGAGAAAGCAAGAACCAGAGCCTATAAGTTTAGAGGTGGAAATTAAAGCAAAAGAAGCGACTATTAAATTTAAAAAAATTATTTATTTTATTTGGGCGATTGTTTTTATTTTCTCTATTTTTTTACTTTTTTACGCCAGGACTGGAGAATATATTCGTTCGCCCTGGACAGTGATTCATCCTCTTTATATTTATGCTTGGTTAAGCCTAATTATCTTTTTAGGTCTATTAGCTTTTTCTAAAATCAAGTTAAAATACTTTCTATTAATTCTTATTCTTACTTCTTTATTATTTCATGCTTATTTATTAATTCCTTATCAAGCTGGGTTTGGGGGAGATAAATGGCGGCACATCGGAGCAGAAAAAATGTTAATGCAGGGAAAAATATATGAGCCGGTTCTTTTTGGCGACAATGTTTCTTATTCTCAATTAGGGCCATTAAAGATACCAGAAGTATTGATTGCCGGGAATAAAACTTCATACGCTAATATGTGGGGATTAACCATTGCTTTGTCTTGGTTAACTGGCATTGATATTTTTTATTTAGATTTGATTTTAGGATTTTTGCTTTTTTCTATTTTTTTACCATTTTTGCTTTTAAAATTTGGTTTATTTTTTTCAAGAAAAAAAGAATTTTTATTTCTTTTTCTTCTAATGCCGTTTTGTTTTTATCCTTTTCAAGCCTATGGCAGTATTACCGTGCCGATGACTTTTGCATTTTTACTTTTTCTTTTTAGTTTAATTTTTATTAATAAATATTTAACTCAGAAAAATTATTCACCCAAGCTTTTATGGGCTTTGATATTTTTAATTCCCTTTTTGTATTTTAGTTACTTGATTTATTTAATTTTATTTTTACAGATTTTGGTTTTAGCTATTTTGATTAAAAATATTAAATTAAATAGAAAAATATTTATTCCTGTTTTAATTGTTTTCTTTTTAATTCTTTTGATTTTTATTCCAGCTTTGGAAACATATAATCATTATTCTTGGTTAAAAACAGAAACTCCTTTTAAAGAACAAGCTGGGGAAATGATTAAAGAATTTCCCACTACTCTTTTATTTTCCAAACCTATCTTTCCAAGAATATATGGTTTAGAACAAGACAATTGGCTTTATGCCACAATTAATAGAGACCTTTCTAAATCAGTTTTATTTAAGGTTTTGCCCTGGACTTTTATTCTTACTCCATTGCTTTGGTTGTTAGTTGTTTTTGGTCTTTTTCAGTTTAAAAAACTTAGAAGTCCTAATTTAGGAATGTTGTTTGGTTTAATGTTGATAGTTGTTTTGATTAATCAAATGATTTCTTCTTATTTTATGGAAGGTAATCATTTATTAAGCAAGCGGCTGGTTGTTTTTACTTCATTTTTATTTTTTATGCCCTTGACCTGGGGGGTTTATATTTTAATTGAAAAAGCCAGTAAGGTTTTTTCTAAAAAAGCATTAGCTTTAGCTTTAATTGTTTTTATTGGTTTAGTTTCTACCACGGTTTATGCTTCAGGACCAAAGTTTCAAGTAGTTACTAATGATGAGCATCAAGCGGCTCAATATGTTTGGCAAAAATTAAAACAAGGAACAAAAGAGAATTATTGTGTTTTGGCCAATACTTGGCCTTTATTAGCCTTAGAAGGAGTTTCTGGAAGGGAAATCATTACAGGTGGTTTTCCTTATTATTATGAATATCGTCAGCCAGAAAGGGTACAATTGTTTGAAAATATGAATAAAAGCCCTTCTATTCGTTATTTGGAAAAATCATTGGAAATTACTCAGGCTAAACAATGTTATTTTATGACTGAAGAACGCTGGGTTTATTATGATAACCGAAAGGAAATTATTACTCAATTAGATGATTTATTAGGAAAACATGAAAATATTGGCAAAGTTATGATTTGGCTTTACCAGTCTAATTATTTATTAGAATGAAGATAAAATTTTTAAGAATTTATCGTTTAATTTTAATTTTAGCTATTTTAATGCTATTAGCTTGGCTTTTGAATAAAAACGTGGTTATTGATGGGCAGTTGTTCGCTACTCGTGATTTTTGTGATTCTTCTCTTTTTATCTCTGATCTTTATCCAAAAAATAGGGTAGGGGGAATTGAATATGAAAACAAAGACTGTTTTCAACGTATCTTTGTTGAACCAGCTTATTTTGAAGTAAAAGTCCCGCGTACTTTTTCCCAAGCTAAAGTTAAAATTATCTATGCTAATCCCGACCAAGATTTATTTGAATTAGGCTTAATGAAGAAAAAAGAATCTCCTTTGGATTGGAATTTTACTTTAAAGCCCATAGAAAACAAAATTCTTGATAATTTAGATTGGGAATTAATTATTGAAGAGGGGATTAGTTTATGGCAAAAACAAAAAAGATTTGATAGTATTTATGAATTTGTTAATAATGTGCCTGATGACAAAAAAACAGCCACTTTTTATTATCAATTCAGTTCAGAAGCAATTAAAGATTCAACTCTGGTAATGGCTTGGGATTCAAAGATAGATTTAAATGATATTGACTATATTATTGCCCAGTATCAGGCGCCGAAAATAGTGGCTAGCCAATCATTAACAAAAACAATTTGGCAGGAAAATTCAGTTGATTTTTTAGTGGGGGGAGAATATATGAATAATAATCATTTAGAATTTATTTTTTCAGCACCAGACTTAACACACAGTCGCCAGGAAATTAAAATTAAAAGAGTGGAAATTGAATTAATTCGCCCGGCAACTAATTGGTCAGATTTTTTTAATGATTTAAAAAATTATTTTTTAAGAAAGATATCAAATGTCAAAAACAAATTTTAGAAAAACAGTTTATTATATATTCAGAGAACTATTCTTTTTTACAGGAATTTGTCTTTTATTACTTTTAATTATTGAAGACCTACGGCCTGGTTTTGTTAGTTTTTGGTTTGATATAAAAATTATTTTATTTATTAGTTTAATTAGCGGGTTAGTTTGCTTGTTTACTTCAAAGGGAAAAAATGATAAAATGAGCAAGTAATTATTATATATATGACAACATTGCAATTTACACTTTTGATTATTATTATATTGGGGAGTCCAATTGTTTTATTTTTATTTTTTTCTAAAAAATTTAAAGATTTAAAAGAAGAAAACAAATCTGATAAGAGCGTGATGATGCTTCAAGGACAATTAGGAGAGATTAGACAAAGTATTCAGTCTCAATCCCAACAAAATACAGAAATTATTAAAAATGTTACGGAAAAATTAGGCAAAATTGAACAAACTAATCAGCAGGTGGTAGGGTTTACTGACCAGCTTCAAGGTCTTCAAGATGTTTTAAAAAATCCAAAACAAAGAGGAGTTTTGGGAGAATTTATTTTGGAAACAGTTTTAAAAAATGTCTTTCCTCCAAAGCTTTATCAAATGCAATATAATCTTGGCAAAGATGAAAAAACTGATAAAGATTTAGTTGTTGATGCGGTTATTTTTGTTAAAGACAAAATTCTTTCTATTGATTCTAAATTTTCCCATGAGAATTATAATCGTCTAGTCAATGAACACAATTTAGAGAAACAAAAGCAATTAAAAAAATTATTTAAGCAGGATTTAAAAAACAGGATTGATGAAACCGCAAAATATATTCAGCCTAAAAAAAATACTTTTGAATTCGCTTTTATGTTTATCCCCTCAGAAGCGATTTATTATGATTTATTAGTTGGCCAAATAGGGGCAATTAAAAGCGCGACAATAAATTTAATTGAATACGCTTATAAAGAAAAAAAGGTTATTATTGTTTCCCCCACAACACTCTTGGCTTATCTTCAAATGGTTTTACAAGGGTTGCGTTCTTTGCAAATAGAAGAATCAGCTAAGGAAATTCAGAAGAACGTTGAAGAGTTGGGTCGTCATATTATAAAGTACGATATTTATTTAGAAAAGCTAGGTAAAAATATAGGAACAACGGTTAATGCTTATAATATTGCCTATAAAGAGTTTCAAAGGATGGACAAAGATGTAACTCAGGTTAGTGGGAAAAAAGGAAAAAATCGACTTAAACCCCTTTCTTTAGATAAACCAATAACAAATGATGAAAAATAGTTATGCGTAAACATGATTCTCGTTTTATTCGTTCAATATCTGTTTTAGTCGGCACCATTGTTGGTGCTGGTATTTTTGGCTTACCTTATGCTTTTGCTAAAAGTGGCTTTATTATTGGTTTAATATATTTATTATTATTGATCGTGGTTTTCTATTTAATAAGTCTTTGTTATGCCGAAGTAATTTTGCGAACCAAAGATAAGTTAGAAATGGCTGGTTATGTTGAGCGCTATTTAGGAAAAAAAGGAAAGATTTTGATTACTTTTTCATTTATTTTAGGAATCTATGGCGCTTTAGTGGCTTTTACTATTGGGGTAGGAGAATTTCTTTTTTCTTTATTAAATCCTTTATTTGGGGGTAGCCAGCTTTTGTGGTCTTTAATTTTTTGGGCCATTGCCAGTTTTTTAGTTTTAAAAGGGATTGAGGTGGTTAGTAGAATACAAGTAGTAATGGCCTTGGGTTTAATTATTGTTGTTTTATTGATTTTTGGTTTAAGTTATCCTTATTTAAACATTGATAATTTAAAAACAATTAATGTAAAAAATATATTTTTTCCTTATGGAGTAGTCTTGTTTGCTTTTGGCGGGGTTTCAGCCGTGCCAACCATAAGAAGAATTCTTGGCGACAAAGTTGGTTTACTTAAAAAATCTTTAGCTTTAGGTATTTTAATTCCGACTTTAATCTATATTATCTTTTGTTTCTCCGTAGTTGGAGTTAGTGGAATAAATACTTCTGAAACCGCTTTAGTTGGTTTGACCAGTTTTACCAATGGCAAGATTTTATTAATTGGTGGTATTTTTGGTATTTTAGCCATGACCACTACTTTTTTAATTCTTGGTTTGATTTTAAAAGAATTGTTTTCACGAGATTACAAAATTCCTTTATTTCCCGCTTGGGCTTTAACCGTGTTTATTCCTTTGTTTATTTTTCTTTTAGGATTAAGAAGTTTTATTTTAGTAGTTGGTTTGGCCGGAGGGATTCTTTCTGGTATTCAGGGAATTATTTTAATTGCTACTTATTATCAGGCTAAGAAAAAAGGAGACCGGACGCCAGAGTTTACTTTTAATTTACCCAAAGTTTTTGCTTATTTTATTTATTTAATTTTTATATTTGGTATTATTTATCAATTTATTTATGTCTAATAAAGAATCAATTCTAGTTTTAAATGCAGGGAGCACTTCGTTAAAGTATAAACTTTTTAATATTCAAGATTTTGAAATATTAAAGCAAGGAACTTTTAATAATTTAGGACAGGGGCAAAAAAATCACTTGCAGGCTTTTATAAATATTTTACGTTCTATTGGTGATTTAACAAATATTAAAATAGTTGGGCATCGGGTTGTTCATGGTGGTCAAAAATTTTATCAACCCACATTAATTAATGATGAAATTATAAAAGAATTAGCCAAATTTAATCATTTAGCTCCTTTGCATAATCCTTATTGTTTAAAAGTTCTTGAATCGGCTCGCGCTTATTTATCCAACATTCCTCATTTAGCTGTTTTTGATACCGCGTTTTTTACTACTCTTCCATTAAAAGCAAAAATTTACGCCATTCCTATAAAATATTATAAAGAGGATGGGATTCAGCGTTTTGGCTTTCATGGAATTTCTCATCAATATGTTGCTAAAAAAGCGGCGGAAAAAATGAAGAAAAAGTTAGAAAAGATAAATTTAATCACTTGTCATTTAGGAGGAGGGTGTAGTATTGCTGCAATTAAACAAGGGAAGGCAATTGATACTAGCATGGGATATACTCCTTTAGAGGGGTTAGTAATGATGACCCGGCCAGGTGATATTGATTCAGGATTAATTTTACATTTAATCCAAAATAGCAACCTTTCAGAACAAGAAGTTTATAATTTATTAAATTATGAATCTGGTGTTAAAGGTTTGTTTGGTTCAGGTGTCTTTTTAAAACTTTTAAAGGCAGTTAAAAAGGGAGACAAAAAAGCTAAATTAGCTTTTGAAATTTTTGTTTATCGTATTCAAAAATATATTTCTGCTTATTATGGAATTTTAGGAAAAGTTCAAGCAGTTGTTTTTACTGGAGCAATTGGGGCAGGTGATTCTTATACCCGAAGAAAAATCTGTCAAAATTTAAATATTTTAAAAAATACAAAAATTTTATCTATTCCAAGTAATGAAGAGTTAGCTATTGCTCAAGAGTGTCAAAAATTGATTTAAATTTAAATGGTTGTAAATTATATGGAAAAAGAAATTAAAATTTCCATTTCCAAAACAAAATATATTTATGGTCGGCTAAGGGGACCATTAACAAAACCATTGATTATTTTTGTTCATGGATTAACCGGACACATGGATGAACACATCTTTTATAATGGAGCTCGATATTTTGAAAAACATGATTTTTCCAGTTTTCGTTTTAATCTTTATCAAAATGATAAAGATGCACGGAAATTAGATCAGTGTAATCTTAAGACTCAGGTGCATGATTTAAATTTAGTGGTTAAATATTTTTTAGAAAAAGAAGTTAAAAAGATTTTTGTGGTTGGACATAGTTATGGTGGTCCAACTATTTTATTATCAAACAATGAAAATTATCAAGCTATTGTTTTGTGGGACCCTTCTTATAATCCTAAGAGAGTTTTTACTAAAGCTAAGTATGTTAAAGAACTTAATAATTATATTCTTAAATGGAGTTATGGTTTTGTTATTGGAAAAAAAATGTTTGTTGAAACTAAAAAAATAAGTGAAAAAGAAAGTGAACAAATAATTAAAAATGTTTTTAGGCCAATTAAGATTATTTGTGCGGGTAAGGAAAAGAGAGTAGCTTTAGCTAAAAAGTATTATTCAGCAGCTAACCAACCTAAAGATTTTGTTGTTATTAAAAACGCGGGTCATTGTTTCAATGAAAATGGGACAGAAGATGAATTATTTAAACAAACTCTTTCTTGGTTTAAAAAATATGTAAAAGGTAAAAAGGTGTCAGTAACCTTTTAAATAATTAGATCAGATTTCATTATTAAGAAATTTGGAGACTAAGTC
>Ga0207997_1000616_pt1 | contig 18059 bp, 25 predicted proteins | sample AntAceMetag02UKN_FD_184777 | JGI IMG/M metagenome (GOLD analysis project Ga0207997, IMG submission 184777) | Saline lake microbial communities from Ace Lake, Antarctica - Antarctic Ace Lake Metagenome 02UKN (SPAdes) (version 2) | ecosystem: Environmental > Aquatic > Non-marine Saline and...
AACGTGGAGACTTAGGAGAACGTGGAGACTTAGGAGAACGTGGAGACTTAGGAGAACGTGGAGACTTAGGAGAACGTGGAGACTTAGGAGAACGTGGAGACTTAGGAGAACGTGGAGACTTAGGAGACCTTTTAGAAGTTGGGGATTTGTAACTAGTAGGTCTCTTTAGACTTAATGGGCTTTTGCTCTTTGCCCTTCTTGATATTGGTTTTTTCTTACTTATTGGCTTTCTTGTTATCTTTGGTTTTGATATTGGTTTTTTCTTACTTATTGGCTTTCTTGTTATCTTTGGTTTTGATATTGTTTTACTTACCGGCTTTTTCTTTGAAATTGGTTTACGACTACTTCCGCCCCTTGGCTTTGGCTTAGGTTTAGGCTTTGGTGTAGGCTTCTTTGGGCTTGGAGACTTTGGTTTAACCCCTGGGTCTTTGTGAGTTTTTGGTTTGTAAGTCTTTGGCTTTGTTGTTGTGGTTTTTATTTTGGTTTTCTTTGAACCTAATTTAGAAAGAAGCCCCGCCCCAATCTTATTAATCGAAACATATTTACCGCCGACTTTCTTAGCACTTGATAACGCATAATTAAAACCCGTGGCTTTCTTTAGCATGCTGTCTAATTGTCTTATCTTTGCCTTTGACAATACCCCTTTTTCGAATTGTGTAATTAAATTTTTCATTTTTCCGGTTGCCTTAAATACTTTTGTCGTAACTATTGGTACGGTTTTACCTTCTGCAACTGTTACCCCAACCTTCTTAATTCTTTTAATTAATTCTCCTGGTGCTAATGTTAACTCGCTTTCTCCGGATAAAAAACCAACTCCTTTAAACTTCCCGGTCTTTTTTACATTGTATTCTAATAATTTACCTGTTTCTTTCTTCGTTAATGTTACCCCTTTTTTGGCTTTGTTATATATTGTCTTTATCGCTTTTGGTAAAGATTGAACTTTTACATTTTGGAATAAAAGAATTTGCGGTTTAGCTTTCCTAAAAGTTATATCTGACGCTAAGGAATCTACGAGGTTACCGGCTTTTTCTTTGACTACTCCTAACCTAGAAGGTCTTATTTTTCCCGTTGGGTCTGCGAAAAAAGAACGTTCTAATAAACCCTTAGCCCCTTGCTTCTTTATTGCTTCGTCTAATTTAATAAGATTCTTTTTTGTAATTGTTCCTTTGTCGAATTGTGATAATAGCGTTTTTGTAGCCTTGTTAAAGTTTGCTTCTCCTGGTATTGGTTTTCTTATTAGTTTAGATCTACTTTTTAGAACCCCTAAAAGGCTGTCTGCCTGGGAAGATATAACGGACTTAACAGTTTTCCCGGCTTTTGATATTTGGGAAGTTAGGCTTTCGGTTGGAATCTTACCAACTACTTTTAATTTAACACTTTTACCCGCCCCGGTTTTAATATTAAGTGTGTTTCCTATCTTAGCTTTTCCGACATACTTAGGGTTTAACTTTGCTAGCTTTGTCGAACCGGCGTTTTTTAATTTACTAAGTCCCGCCCCCGTTCCTTTCATTAAAAGAATTTCTCCCCCTATTTGTACGAAGGCTTCTCCCGGTGAAGTTCTTAATAATGTTCCAAACTCCTTACCGTCTTTATCTATTGCCGAAGGTAGATTTTTTAACATACCTGGGTTTCTTGCTAATCTATAAGCGGTTTCCGGAAGGTCTACTACTCCCCTACCAAAATTAACAATAGTTCCCGCCCCGGCTAATCCCATTAATTCTAATTCTTTTAATGCGCTTAAAGGTTTTCCTAAATTTCTTTCCTTGGCTGTTCTTAAAACTCCCCTTCTTTGTGATATTTTAGAACCTAAACTACCTAAACCCAAACCTTCCGATAAAACCCCACCGTCCGGGGTTCTTACATATCTCGTTACCGTTCCCGTGTTGGCTGTTCTTTTAACTGGTGCTTTTGCCGGGGCTGTTGGTGTCTGTAAAGTTGATTGAGGTAAAGAAGAACGAGAAGAACCGCCGGAAGAACGAGAAGAACCGCCGGAAGAACGGGTTATAGTTGCCCCTTGTCTTAATGCGTTTCCGAATGACATAGAATATTTATTACCCGAAGAATCGGTATAGGTATTTGTTCTTGTGTCGTATGTTTGAGACTTTGGTTTTATTAAATTTAGGAAAGAAGAAGAACCGCCGGAAGATTTATTAGAACTTGTCGGAGCTGTTGGCTTTGATTGGTAGAAACTGGGTTTAGAAGGTGCAATATAATATTTTCTCGTTATGGGATTCCTCTTTATTACCATGATTAACTTAACTTAACTAAGTTTAAATAATTATCTTTTTGTAACTTTTTTGAATGTCTTAATTAATAAGTATCCTACCGAATAAATTATTAATATTACAATACAAGAACCCATTAATAGCCCGAAGTATTCGGCTAAATAAAGTTCTCCGTAGATTCTTAAATTATAAAATACTTGTATCAAAAAGTAAATAAAAGTTATTGTGTATAATTTCCATGATTTAAAACCGTTCTTATATTCCATAAAATTACATGGTTTCAAACTTTATAAGCTTTTCTTTTTGTTAACAAAATTTATAAACTAGAAGTTCTTTAGTTTGGTATGGGTAATAAAGAGGAAGGTTATAACGTTTCTGAATCCGGAAATTGGAATACCGCCGCGGACTATTCGCGTTTAAAAATAATGAAACCTTTAGATAATTGCGACCATTACGAGAATATCGCCCGGTTTGGTTATGACACTTTGATAGAACAATTAGAAAGGTTCGGAATCCCTTTAGATACCTTAAAACTTATTGGATTTGAGAGATTGGTTAACGAATTGATTAAATTGTGTGGAAATTCTAAGTTTGCTATGAAATCCGGCGGGACTTTGAAGGAATTAACCGAATTAGAAAAAAAACTTAAAGAACTTAGAAAATTAATACCCCTTTTATCTAAAACTATCAAAAAACAGAAAGGAAAGGAAACCGTCTTAATCCCGGAAAAATATTATAAGGCTTTGGACTTTGTAACAGAAATTAAAGGTAAAATAAACGAACCTCTAAATAAAAATCATTTAATCTTTACGAATAAAGAAGAGTTCGACCCAAAAGTCTACAAAAAGCAAATAATCGACGACGCGGTGAGTAGGGGTTAATAATGAAACATGTAGTCTTTACCATTAAGGATATTGTAGAAATAATTAATAAGAGACAGTTTAACGAGTTCGATAGCAACGGGGCTGTCTCCGGAGACCGTGGAAACGGTAAATCTACCCTAATTAATAAGATACTTTACAGGTTTGACGACTTCGACCCCTGGAAACACCAGGTTTACGATCGGGAAAGCGTAATATCTTTGTTAAAGTCTGAAAAGTGTGGTAAGGTTTGGGACGATGAAGCCATTAATTCCGGATATAAAAGAAACTTCCAAAATAAAGAGCAACAAGAATTAATTAAGATTCTTACCGCTTACCGGGACAATTATAATACTTATTGGTCTGCTATTCCTAATTTCTTTAGTCTTGATAAGGATTTAAGAGACTTATATTTTATTCATCTTCACGTTATCGAACGAGGTATAGTCGTTGTTCACATGCCTTTACAGGGTAGGCTTTATAGTCAAGATAGGTGGGACGCAAAATATAACGCAAAAGTAGAGGAAAGTTGGAGTAAGCGCATGCAAAAAGACCCGAACTTTAAGCCGGCGTATCATAAGCTAAGCACGTTTAGGGGCTACTTATTCTTTAAGGATATGACCGAAGGACAGAAGAAACTTTACAAAAATATTAAAAGAACTAAGCGTAACGAATCTTTCTTAACTGACGAAGAAAGGGCGAAGAGTAAAGAGTTATCTTTTATGGATAAGTTATTTAACTTACTAATCAAAAACAAACTAACCTCTAACGGCATAATGCAACTATGCTTACTAGAAGATAGAAAGTATTCCTCTATTAATGCTTCTCTTAACCGTATGCTTAAAGATAAAGGCGAAACTAAGACAGTAAAAGACTTCTTACAACAACCTAATAATAAAGGTTTCCATAATAAGATACAGGATGAAATAACAAAGATATTACCTACCTTCTAGTCTATTTACACCTAATTACTATTAGGCGAAAGGTTTAAATACCTGGACATCCTAAGTTAAATATAATGGATAGAGAAGAACTAGCACAAAGAATATTATTCTTAACTGATAATAATAAGGACGTTGATAATGAATAAGAACCCCGAACGTCCGGACGACATGGATAATATTATTTCTGAATGTGTGAATCCAACAACACCGGAAGAACCACAACACAAGAAAGCCGAACGCGAAATATTAAAGGCGGTGTTTGGATAATGAATTATTGGAATCGACATTGTAAAACTCCTGGTTGTTTTGGGTTAGCGCGTCCGCTTTCTGATTATTGTAACCCTTGTCACAACAAAAGGAAGAAAGAATTTAAAGAGGTTGTAGAGAATGAGGTTTAACAACATGACCCGGGACAACGACAGGAAGGACGACAACACAAAATATATTATGTATGCTGTTTTATTTGCTATTATTTCCTTCTTTGTTCTTAATATTGCGTTTGATATTGCGGTAGTAGTTGTTAAGCTTGCCTTTAATTATTGGTGGGCTGTGTTAATTGGTGGGCTTATTCTTTTATTTCTTAAAAAAAGAGGTCGGAAGAATGATAAATAAAGGATTATTTACCAGTTATAGACAAGATTGGAAGACCCCGGAGAAAATCTTTTTAGATCTGAATAAAGAATTTGACTTTGACTTTGACCCATGCCCGAATAATCCCACGTTTAACGGACTAGAGATAGAATGGGGTTTAAGGAATTTTGTTAATCCCCCATACACAACTAAGCTACAAGATAATTTCGTAAAAAAAGCTGTTGAGGAATTTAAAAAAGGTAAGCTTGTTGTTATGCTTATCCCGGCTAGAACTGATACCACTAGGTTTCACGACTTTATACTTCCTAATGCTACCGAAATAAGATTTATAAAAAGAAGGTTACAGTTTGACGACTGCGGTAAGGACGCTTCTTTTGGTAGTATGTTATGTATTTTCGACCCTAGTAAAGAGGTGGAAAAGTGAGAGTTCCTAAAATCAAAGTCTTAAATCTCTATGCCGGGATAGGTGGGAATCGTAAGTTTTGGCGCAATGTTGAGGTTACGGCGGTAGAAAACAACGAAGCGATCGCAAATGCTTACAAAACATTTTTTCCAGGGGATAATGTTGTTATTGGAGACGCACACGAATATTTACTAAAACATTTTAACGAATTTGATTTTATTTGGAGTAGTCCGCCATGCCCTACACATTCTAGGATGAGAAAGGCTTTTTTGCCGCGCGGTAGAATTAAACCGGTTTATCCGGATATGACGCTTTACCAGGAGATAATATTTTTAAAACACCATGTTAAAGTTCCTTTTGTTATTGAAAACGTGAATCCCTACTACGAACCACTAATAAAACCCCAAAAGCTAGGGCGTCATTGTTTTTGGACTAATTTTAAGATACTTCCAATTAATTTTACCGTGCAAGGTGACTTAATCGGGTCTTCTAAAATAAAACACCTCGAGGTAAAGAATTGTGTAAATTCTAAGGTTGGAAACCACGTGTTTACCTGTGCTTTTAAAAATCGAGGTAAAGAAGAATGAAAATACCCTTAGATAAATTCGAAGATTGGTTAAGGAATAAAAATCTTAAAGAAAGAACCATAGAGAATTACGTTTATTATTTCAACAAATTTACGGCGGAGAGTTTCACCCAGGAAACAATAAGTCGATTCTTAGCCGATAAAACAAACCGTAACAGTATATCCCGGGGTTTTCTTGTTAATTTTAAGAAGTTTCTAACTGTTAACTATAAAGAACTTGGATTTTCCCAGGAATCCCGGTTAAATATTGCCGAAGTTGAACTACCAAAGCTTACCGGAAGGGTTAAACAAAGGATAATTAAGCCCATTCCACACGAACATATCGAACTTTTAGAACGGAATTTAGAAACAGAAAAGGAAAAACTAGAACTTCTTTTAAGTTATTATTGCGCTTTGAGGTTAGGAGAACTTCTTAAAATAAATATTCTTTCTTTTGATTGGGAGAAGTGGAAAAAAGACCCCTCTAAAATGGGAGAGTGTCGGGTTTTTGGTAAGGGAGATAAGGAAGGAATAGCCCTAGTTCCGGCGGTTCTTATGCGAAGGATTGCGATCTACATTAAGTCTAAAATGTTTAAGTCTTTGGATTCTAGGATTTTTATTAGGGGCAATACTGATATTAATTTAAAAAATAAAAGTAGAACCTGGCAAAACAAATTAAGGGAAGCCGGACTAAAAGCCGGATTAACTAAGCGAGATTCGGAAGGAAACGTAATTAAGGATACTGCTATTCATCCCCACCGTTTAAGGCATAGTTACGCTTCATATCTTCTTAATGAGAAAGGCTTAAACCTAAAAGAAATACAAGAAGTTTTACGGCATGCGTCCTTACAAAGTACCCAAATTTATACACACACGGATAAGGAAGCACTTAAAGAGAAACTAGAAGCTTAATATACATGTTCTAATATACTATATAGCGGGGGCGGGATTTGAACCGCGCGATTTCCCATTTATGAGACGGGCGACTTAACCAGACTAGACCACCCCGCTATTAAAAAAAATAAAAAATAAGTTCTTTTTGTTATTACTTGCTTGGCTTAACTTCCGGTTCTTCTGTTGCTTCTACTTCCGGTTCTTCTGCGGGTTTTTCCTTTGCTTCCTCTTCTTCTGCTTCCTCTTCTTCCGGGTATAGATAATCAACAGAAACTTTACGGGAAAGTTCGTTATCTTCCAAACATGCTACAATTTCGTTAACCTTTTGCTTTAAGTCTGTTACTTCTGTTTCCAAAAGGTCGATTTTAGCGTTTAATTCTTCTGTCATTTTCATTTACCCCCTTTCATTTCTGTAAAATTTATTTTCGAAAGGTCTAATTCTTCAAACTCTACCGGCTTTATAATATTTATCCCTTCTTCATCAAAAGAAAAATCCCAAAGTTCCGCGTCTAGTGAACTACAAGAACAAAGATAATTACCGCCACTTTCTTTAAGTTTTGTAGCGCTATACTTAAACGGGTTGTCGATACATTCCCCGTTTTCTTGAATCATTTTAACCATAATACCCGCGAAAGATATAAATAGAATTATAGTTATACCGGCAACTATAAGTAAATTCCTTTTATTCTTATTATTAATTGGGTTTCCTCTTCCACACTCACAATTAAGCCCTTCTTTTATCGTATTCGATTTCTTACCACAGAATCCACAGACGTAACTCATTTTTGATAGCTTAATTTTTCTAATCTCTCTCTTATGGCTACGAATCGAACCTTTTAATTTTTTTGTCGTCCTCGTTAGTTGTTCGCTTAACCGTTTAAGTCTATTATATTCTTCGAATCCTAAATAACTCTTATCTCTTCGAAGTTGCCCTACTGCTTCGTAAGTCAATAGTTCCACTTCCTTTAAATCCTCTCTCAAAGACTTAATTTTTATCTTGTGTCCGTGTATCATCTTTTTTATTATGCTTCCATTCTTTATAAAATTTTAAAATATCTTTCCCGAAGTTCTTAGCCACAAAGATTAAAACAACTATGATAATTACTAACCAGGTAATTAAAGTTGGATTCATTCCTTCTTACCCCATCTTTTTTTACCGGCTTCTACATAAACTTCTTTGTTAGTCATATACTTAGCAAAAATCATAATACCCGCGAAGGTTGAACCAATCCCCAGGAGATAACCTAAAACAAAACCTTCTAATCCGTTCATCTTGCATATTTCCTATATTTTATTTCGTGCTTAATCCAGTTGTAGAATTTTGGGATTCCTATAAAAGTTAATTTGTCTAGTATCTTAAACCCGTAGTAAATTAACGCTACTCTAAATAATAAATATCCTAAGCCTATACTACCCGCCATATTCCCAACAAAAAAAGCACATTCCGGGTTATTTACTCCCGCCAAAGTATTATTAATAAAAGGTTCTAAGCTTATCATTCTTCTTTACCTGGTAATTTAAATTCGTCGTTGAGTGTTGGGAGTTTCTGAACTGGTTTTACTGTCTCTTTTACTGTTTCTATCTGTTCTTTTACTGTTTCTATCTGTTCTTTTTCTTCTTCGATCTGTTCGGGTTCGGGTTGGGGTTCTTCTATTATTTCTTCGGGTTCTTCTTTAATCTCTTCTACCACCTCTTCTACCACCTCTTCTTTTTCTTTCTTTTTTCCCCAAAATTTCTTTTTAGCTTTTGGGATTACCACCGGTTTTTTATTCTCTTCTCTTCCCAGGAGTTCTTTAAAATTAACTTCTTTTCCTTCGTTAAAAAATTTCTTATCTTGTTTGTCTATTTTTGCGGGTATATTTCTAAATAAATTTTTCTTTTGATATATCATAAATACTTTAAAAACTACAAACCAAATTATAGCAAAGCAAATTAACGAGAATATTATTAATCCTATCATTGTGTAATAATCCTACTTCCCGAGGTCGTTTGGGCTAGTTTTATTAATTGGTCTGCATGGTCTATTAAAGCCCCTACTTTGTCGATTAGACCCCCAACCTTAGAAATGATAAATATAAAGGATAATGTTAAAACGAAAATTAAAACTACTAACCCTATTACGTCTTTATATTCTCGCCACCATGGTTGAGATTTATCGCGGTAGTTTCTCTTAATTAATTCTTTAAGATTTGTTAGCGCGTAACGTGTGTCGGTATGGTCGTAATCTAAGTTAGCTTCGGTCATTTCTTCGTTCATATTTTTAAGGGCAAAGTTCACCACTTCCCTATTATTTCTTATCATCATCCAATAAGCGTCTTTACCCATTCTTTTTACCGGTCTAGGTAAATACATGTCCTTATCTTTGATATAGAAAACGTTAATATTTGTTCCTGGTATAATTAATTCGCATGCCGTATCTTCTCCTACTGGAATCGGGACGCCGTTAACTTCTTCAAACCAAAATATCTTTTTATTATAATTCTTCTTCTTCTTCTTTAGATAATAAACGGCGTAAAATATCCCACCCACCACTAAGAATAAGAAAACTAAAAGTATAAATTGACCTACTCCGCTTACCATACCGGACATATTAAAACCAGGTAATATATTATCCGTTCCGGGTATTCCTAAAACCATAATAGAATACACTCATTAAACTTTATAAATCTTTGTTTTTGTTAACAAAAACACTACGAAGAGGGGGCGAATTTTCGCCCCTCTCCTCTAAAAAAAACAAAAAACAATCTAGTCATAAACTAGATTATTTAATATCCGGAGTAACCCGAACTCTTATTACTTCCCTTAGCAATCATCATTACAATAGCTAGAAGTCCTACCAACATAAATATTAATAGAACAATCGCCGCGATCGTAAAGAATGTGTTAGAGAATCCGAAGAAAGTAGCAAAACCACCGGTCATATTTGTAATAACGCTTTCTGTGTTATTATATCCAGCTGTACCACTTGCGAAACCTAAGTTTCCACTTAAATTACCGTAAATCATCAACCAAACAATACCAACAAAACCGATTACTCCTAGACCACCTAGAATTAATCCCGCTTCCTGTACCTTTTGAGCAACATCCATTTTCCATAAACCCCCTTTCATAACAGTTAAAAATACACCCTTTCATAGTAAATATAGTGTTAACAATTATATAAATGCTTGTTAACAAAAAAATTACTTCTTTAGAAGCCAAATTATAATAAAAATCATTCCTATAACAAATATTTCTATGAAAATGTCCGGTTGAATTATTTTAATGAACGTTCCTATTAATGAAACGAAAATAGTAGCAATCGCACTTACACCCATGGCGCTTACCATGTCCGATTTTAAGAACTTGTCTTTATCTCTATTATAAAGAATCATTGATAGGACAATAAAGAAAGCCCCCATAACCTTAGCGTAAAAGTGATAGTCGCAACTTGTGGGAAATGCTAGTATTCCAGTTATGCTATTATCTACTAATGTCTCTAATCCTGCGCTTACCATTTTAACCGCCCCCTAATTTGTAGACTACCCAAAGACCTATTATAATCGTTAAAATTAGCATGGTGCTAATAATCGAAACTATTATAGGGTCTAATCCTAGGAAGACTATCGGTAATTTAATTAGAGTATTGAACGTTCCTATTATCATTCCGTTAAAGACTTTTCCCGTAGAAACTATGGAGAATAATAAAATAGTTCCGAATCCGGAAGTTGGGTTTTCACTTTCGAATAAGGTTTTTTGTGCCTGGCTTTTGTCTCTTAACCCGCCTAGGTCTGTTCGAAGTTTTCCGTAGGTATCATTCATAAGCGAATTTTCCATAAATTGATTTTCTACGTTATTATCGCTTTGGAAGAAAGACCCGAACGCGAATAAGGAAAGTATAACTAAACCTACCAACATAAAGTTAACAAATAGTTCGTAAAACTTAGCCATTTTAAGCCGGTCTCTCCTTGTTTAGTTTGTAAATTCCTACGAAGATTATTACCAATAACCATATTCCCGACGCCCCTATTCCTATTAACTTTCCGGATACTATCCCCATTCCTAGAGACCCCGCGAAAGTTAAACCTATTGATATTAAAACCCCTGTCTTTGAACCACTAAACATAAAAATAAAACTCATAGCCATAACAAACATAACCAAATACCCCGCTACCCCGTAATTATCCGTGTCTAATTCTACGCTTCCCTTTACCGTTAATACTCCGTCAACATAAATACTAACCACTAAAACGCTTTCGTCTAAGTTTGGGTCTATGTTACACGTTAGAGTTCCGCCCGAAGAAGTTAAAGTAGAATTACAAATACTTCTATTTCCGAATATGTCGTTTCTTGTTACTTCCAATAAAACCGTTTTTGATGTTCCGTCCGAAGTTAAGAAGTTAAAAGAAATTGTGTTAGTTGTTTCGTTATAAATTGGGCTTGTGTAAATAATCCCTAATTCTTCGTCTACATTAAAAACACTCTCTACCGAATCAAAGGCGTTAAGTTCTATATTACAATACCCTATCGTGAAGTCGTCGCAAAAGGCTACTAGGTTTTCGAAGCTTCCTAAAACTATTCCGTCCTTAATTATTCTTATATTATAAATAACATCATTTCTAACCAGGTGTAAAACCGACTGCCCGTTATAATCTGTCTTTGGTAACTCGACCGTCTTAAAAGTATTCTCGCTTATGTATTGTCGGTCTACATAGACTAAAGCGTTTTCTACTGGTAAGAAATCCGAACCCGTAAAACTTAATTGAAACTCCGTAGAATCCGTAAGGTTTAGATCGTATAAAGTAATTTTTTGTGTTTCTGTTCCGCTTGTTAGGTTTTGCCCCACTATGTTATAATATTCGTTTGCGTTTCCGGTGTCCTCGTATCTTACTACCGTATCTACTAAATACATGGAATCACTACTAAGGTTTCTATTCATGCAAACCCTTAAAGGATTTATCCCTTCGAATAATTCGGAGTAGTTTAAAATTAATTGTTCTCGGTTTTCATCATAAATATTAATTGCAATTTCTATCGTTGCGTTTGGTAATATAGTTTGTTTTTCTTCGTCTACCACGGTAAAGTTAAATATTTCTACGGTATTACTAGAACAGTTATCTAATTTTAAATTATAAATTGTTTGGTTTTGAGAACTTAGGTTTAAAGCTGTCGAATCTGAAAGCGTAACACTCCAATAGAAAGAAGCGTTTGTATCGTTGTTAACGTTTGGAATTAAGAAGTCTACTTTTCTTAAAACTGTATTACTTCCTACCGCGAAGCTTTGCCCGGCGCTAGAAGAACCATTATAATTTATTAAAACTGCGTCCGTAATCGAATAGCCCGAACCTAACCTTAAATTAGCTAAGAAAGTTTCTAAGCTTCCTTCCGTTGTCTCGTTATTGTATGTTTGGTTTATTTCGAATAACTTAATATTCCATGTCGTAATACTTGTGTTTATTAAACCGAACTCGTCCGTTACTGAAAAGTTTAAGGTGTTAATACCTGGGAGAGGTGTAAAGGTTGTTTCGTTTATCTGCGTGCAAAGAGTATTATTTAATTCGGTTACAACTCCATTATAATTAAAGGTGCAATTAATAATATGACTTGTTAAGTTCTCGCCTGTTTCGTTTACAGTCCAGTTAAATTTTAATGGAGTTCCGCCTAAGTGATAATCTAGCGTTCCGGTTGGATAGTGTATATAAGATTCCGGGTCGGTTGTATGTATTCTAAACGTTCTAGCGGTTGGCTTTGTCGTTTGCGTGTTGTTGTCCGTTCCTTCACACGTCCAATTATAATTACCGTCCGTTAAGGTTTTTGAAAATAAGTAATTTGTGTTGTTTATTCCAGAAGTGTTTAACTGGTCTAAAACATTATTAACGTAAAAACCTACGCTAGTTAAGTTTTGGTCGTCACTTCCATAACAAGAAAAATTAATTTGTATCGGAGAAGTTAGGTAATCTGTTGCGTTGTCCGGAGAGTTTAAAGTAATAACTGGTGGGTTGTCGGTTGCGTTTTGACTTACTCCAACTTCGCTATAAACGTGGTCTACATAATTTAAACTTATCCCCCCGTGTTCTCCGATTCTCCACTGGTCGGCGTAGTTATAATTATTTATAAATCCTAATCCCGTCGCAATCTCAACACCCCTACTCCACGCGTCGAAAGTATGTTCCGACCAATTAATATTACGGGCTTCTAGTAAATACCAATCGTTATCGAAAGCTGCGTCTAAAGTTGTCGTTACACTTCCAACTACAACTAAGTCATTAGTAGAAGCAAATTGAAAGTAAAAAGCTGCGTTTCCCCCCGCGTCGTTCCACATCCACGCGTAAGTAGACCCCGACCCCGAAGACCTTTTTATTTTTATTTTAAAATTCGTTGGGGTAGTATTTGTAATAACACTTCCTACCGTGGTTTTCGCGTCGTCGTCTGCACTATCCATTCTATACCATTCGCTATTAAAAATATCCGGCGTCCCGCTAACCGTCCAATTAGCCCCTAAACTTGCCCTTTCGAAATCGTCGCTATTTTCTACGATTAAAGAAGCGTTCCAACTCGCCCACTCTTCAACCTCTACGCCGTAAATAGTAGGTATCCATTCCACATAATCGCCCCGCTTAACCTTAGTAAAAAGCCCTACGTCTACATATTCATTCTTCTTTAATATTGCCGGGGTTACTTTCTCCCAAACTATCCTTTCTTCCAGGTGTGAACCAACTATTTTATACTCGCAAAGAACATTACTATTATTTTTATAGTCTATTTCGCACACGTTTTTATAATCGTCAACCGAAACTAATTTTTCTAACTTATATTTAATGTCTATTGTTCGATCTGTTATTTTGTGGTTTTTGTAGTCTTTTTCTTTCTTGTCGTAAAGGTCTATTGATTTTAAAATATCGTTGTAGTCCGTGTATGCTTGTAGTCTAAATTCCGCGACCTTTTGGTATCCGGAGTGTTCTATCATATAGTCCAAAGGAGTGTTAAGCCTAGCTTTTCCTATTGTAGTCGTAGGGATTCCGAAGATAGAATTTTTAAAAGTTGCTTCCCTGGTTATTGGGTCGTAAGTTTTTATGTTGTCATATTCCAGTGCAGAGACAAAGCTAAGTAAGAAAACAAAGCAAAACACTAAAGAAAATATTTTTTTCATTTTAAAACCCTAAAACGTTTACGTCCCCCCCTTTTGTGTCGTCGTCTTTCCTTATTCCCGCGTAGCTTAAAATCATAGTAATAATTCCTACACTCGCTATTATTGTCGGAAGATTTAACAAGAATTTAGATACCTTCGGAATAACGTTAATAAATGTGTCCTGAAATACCGTAGAACTATTTATAAAAGTTTGATAGATTTGTGATACATAAATAGACGGGATAAAGAATAATGCTAGTAAGAAAACATCTATTACGAAGAATAGTTTAGGGTTCTTGCTTCCTATGTAATAACCGTTTATAATCATCATTAAACACATTCCCAATAAAAGAATAATTCCTATTGTGTCCGCGTTGGCTAACATTCCGCTATTAATTTGACCAAAGGTAGCTTCTGAAACATTTTTTAAATTTACTTGCCCTATGTCTACGTCTTCACTTAGAACCGTATTAACTAGGTTAAAAGAATAAACCGTAATCCCCAAAAATATAGCCATTAAAAGGGAAGCAAAAACTATTACCAATCCCCATGCTAGCGAAGTTCCTTTTTTATTCTTCATTTGTATCCTCTAAGTTTATTTTTATTGTGTCTTCTTTTATTTTTTGGAAGTCTTTATGTTTTATCATTAAATTAGTAAGTCTTCTTGTTGATTTTTTCTTTTTGTCTACTCCTTGGGCTACCCTTTCTTTCTTTATTTCTTCTAGTTCCCTACTGAAATCTTCCCCTATCCTTGCCGTTACATTTTTTTCTTTCATTTTAAAGAACTCCCAGATTTTTTAATATTATCCATAATGTTAGCGTCTCTAACTATTTCTGCCCCGGCTATTACCAAAACCACAATACCTACCCATAAAGATAAAGTATTCATTAAATTAAATATAAACCCGAAGAATCCGTAATACATAGTTAAGCTAACGAAGTTATCCGAAAGACCAATAAGAATATTTAAAAACCAGGTAAATAAAACCCATGTCAAAAGAATTAATGCTAACTTTACATATTTTAATTTTGTAATTCTGACTACTGCCCCTTTTTCGTTTACTTCGTTCCCGTATTCCGTAGCAATCATAAAATAAAAACTTAATGCGAATAAAAGCAATACTCCGAAAGCTAGAACAAAATATAATACCGATTCCGATAAGTTAAGTTGGTGTCCTGTTTTTGTAATCATAAAAGCATGTTCAAAGAATCCCCCCCGGCCTTCTATTAGTGGGTCTACTTCACAATAAAATAATACTGCGTATTGTCCTAATTCTGTAAAGTTTCCGCCTGTTGCTATGTATTCAAAATCTACCCCGTTACTATCTGCCGTCATGTTGTCTTCTATTAAATGCCCCCCGTCTGTTGGGCTGTAAAGATGAATCATACAATAATTAATATTTCCTTGTGGTATTAGTTTACCGTCGCTAGAATTAAAAGCGTGAACATGGAATTTAAAGGTCGTGTCCTGTGCGCGATACTCGATTACTGGTATTTCTAATTGTAAAGTCTTATCGTTTGTTACTATTTGTTCGAATGGTGGGGCGGAAGAAACTAAAGATATATTAACTAGGCACAAGAAAATTAATATAAAGAAACTACTCTTTTTTACCATGTTATTAGTAGGGTTTTGTAATTTAAAGAGTTTTCCATTTGTTTACAACCTATCATTTAATTTTTTTAGTAACTGTTGTGTTTGTTTTTGTGTCTTTAGCTGTTCTTTATTCAATTTTAAATTAGATTGTTGTGTTTGTTTTTGTGTCTTTAGCTGTTCTTTATTCAATTTTAAATTAGATTCTTGAACTGCGACGTGGAGTTTTAGGTTTTTGTTATATTCTTCCATAGCCGGGAAAATTCCTTTAAGATTTACTATTTCTTTTTTGTTGTCTTCTACTTGTGGCGTTTCATCTTTCCAACCCGTTTTATCTTTTGAATTAAAGAAATCATCCGCGGAATTTATCTTTAATGGGTCGTCTCCTTCGAACTCTTTTAATCCCTGGTCGTCTTTCCTGGAAGCGTCAACCCAAAGAATAGTTTTATTCCCTTTGTTCTTAACGTTAAGCTTTCTTCCCTTGTTTAATAGCCACTTTGCAAACTTATTAAAGATTAATCCGTAATGTTCCCTAAAAACCTCTATTCCATAAACTCCGGAGAATCCAAACCTTTCTTTTAGATCTACTATTAAATTGTCTATATCTCTTAATTGGCTAAACTTCGAATGTAGGGCGTTGTCTGAATAATAAGAATTGTTAGAATAAATTGTTAGAGTTCCGTTTTTATTAATCCAAATAGTACATTTATCTTTAATTAATTTTAATGAACCAAAACTTAGTTCCTGTAAGTTTCCTAATTCAAATTCTCTTTTTACTTTCTTCTTTTCTAAAAGATTCTTTTCTTTTGGGAAGTAGACTTTAAAATTAAAAGCATGCCCCCTTTTGTTAAGTTTTTTGTGAACTTTATTCTTAGTTACCTTGGGGTGTAAATGTGAACTTGGTAAGATTTCAATAACGAACTTTCCCCTTCTCTTAATGTATCCGGAAGTTTCCAATCGTCGAAGGTGATTAGCCAAAGCCGAAGGTTTTAGGTTAAGTCTTTTTCTTATTTGTGCCTTGGTTAGCCCGTCCTTCAAAAGCTTAAATACTTCGTCATGTTCACATCTTTTTTTTAGGGGTGTCATAGGGGTTAAATGTGAACTTCATATTTAAACCTATCGTTTTTTTAGTTCCATGAGAAATAAAGGGGTGAGGGGGTGGTTATGCCGGTTATAACGCGTGAAAATCGCCGGACGTCTTGGTATCCTTGCCCCCCGATACACCCTAATTATTTAATATTATCATGTTAACAAAGTATTTAAGGGTTTCCATAGGAAACGAAGGTTAGATTTTAGGCGTAATTGCGCTAGATAATAATATAAGTCTCTTTGTTGATTTTTTCTTACTTATTCCTAAAGACTTATATTTTTGTATTAAAAATATTTTTTCATCCTCTTTTAATGGGTCTAACATAGTGTAAACAGAATTGAAAAGTATTTAAATTTTACCATGTCCCAGGCTTGAATAAATTAAAGTTTTTCTTTGTAGGTGCGTTTTGTCTTGCCCCGCCTAAGTTATCCATTTGTGTAAAAATCCTAGAACTATTAAGGTCTTCCATTGTCTTACCCCTAAGAGAACGTCTATAAGTTGATTCTATCGAATGTAAAATAGTAATAACCGTTAATTGGAATCTTGTTTTTTTAAATTCCGTATCCATTCCCATTTTTTCATAATTGCAATAAATAAAGTTCGCCATTTCATCACCTAGATCGGCTAATATTTCGTTAATTCTCATTTCATCATAAAAAGAAAGTATAGTATTCTTATCTATGTAGTTTCCTATTATTGACATAACGGCGTTAACCCCGTAATCATTGAATAAAATTAAGTCCGTGTTGACTTCTTCTAATTCCTTACCTTCTGTATCCTTCTTAATAACTCCTTTTTCGTCTAAAACTTTTCGCTTAGGCTTAGCCCAATATTCGTTACCTTCTTCGTCCGTTGCTATAAATTCCCCTCGTAAGAAGTGTTCAATCTTTCCCAACATTTCCCCGGTATCTACTTGGAAAACGATTAAGTTAGCGTCTTCTTGCCCCTGGTAGCTTGCGGTAGATAAAGCGGTATTAAGTTGTTGGTTCTTTTCGCTTAATTCGTTAGCTTCTCCTTGTAGCTTGTTTAAAAAATCGTCACCTTCCATAATAGTTTTTGTTAACAGAATTATTTAAATCTATCGTTTCTTCTTCCTGGTAGTTTTTTTGGTAGTCTTTCTTTTTACCGGTGCTTTTGTTGTTCTTTTAACTGGCTTCCTTTTAACCGTCCTCTTTGTTACCTTTCTCTTAGTCGGCTTTGTGATTTGCTTAACTCTTCTTCTTAAAGTAATTTGTTTCTTTTCTTGCCTGGTGTCTAATATTCTTTTTCTTCTCTCTATTACTTTTCCTTTTGGTAATGCTTTTCGTTTTCCCTTAACGATTCGATAGGTTCTAAACTTATTCTTTGTTCTTTTAGCATATCCGGAAGGAATCTTTAACCTTGTCTTTCCTGGCTTTCCCTTTGTCTTCCTTAATCTTGCCGTCCTGGATAAAGAAGTATCCGTAATATAATTTCTTAGATTCTTAGCTTTTGTTTTGCTTAACGGGACTTTGTTAACCTTGATTAATTTAGGTTGTTTTTGCCCCTTTCTTTTCTTTAATGGTCTTGCGTAGACGTTATAAGCTTGAACTTTTCTTTTTGTAGTTTTTCTTTTTGTAGTTTTTCTTCCCCTTGGGATTGGCTTAACTGGTGTTCCTGGTGATTTAGGAGACTTAGGACTTTTAGGAGAACGTGGAGACTTAGGAGAACGTGGAGACTTAGGAGAACGTGGAGACTTAGGAGAACGTGGAGACTTAGGAGAACGTGGAGACTTAGGAGAACGTGGAGACTTAGGAGAACGTGGAGACT
>Ga0207997_1000617_pt1 | contig 18059 bp, 22 predicted proteins | sample AntAceMetag02UKN_FD_184777 | JGI IMG/M metagenome (GOLD analysis project Ga0207997, IMG submission 184777) | Saline lake microbial communities from Ace Lake, Antarctica - Antarctic Ace Lake Metagenome 02UKN (SPAdes) (version 2) | ecosystem: Environmental > Aquatic > Non-marine Saline and...
GTATAACTATAAAAAATTTAAAAGTCTTTTTCATCATTTGTCCTTATAATAATATATAATACTTAGGGAGTTTTTAGGTTCTAAACAATAAGAGGTACCATCATTTCAACTCTAACAGCATCTAAGTTCTTTGTAACCCTATCACGATGCATTGAGTGAACGTCTTGAGGTAAATTCTTTAAGGCTAACCTAAAGTAACTTTGAGCTTCTCTCAACTTACCTGAATACCAAAGTATACAAGCTAAATCGTTCTGGGCCATCCAATGTTCAGGTTCAAGTTCTAACACCTTCAGGTAATGCGATGTAGCTGTAGTCCAGTCACCTGAATGATAATAATGAACGGCTAACGTGAAGTAAGCTCTGAAGTCTTTAGGTCTATCTTTTATCTGCAGTAACCCTAAATCCTTATAATAGTCAAACTTCTGCTGTAAGAATTGATCTCCTCTTAAATATCCAAAGTGTTGAATCTCATAAGGCACCCTTACTATCTTTGAAAAAGGCTTATGTTTCTTAACTTCCTCATCAGATGCATTAGGATTAGTCTTCTTAAACTCTTCTTCCCTCTCTGCCTCTAGCGCTTTGAAGGAATCATCAATCTCTTCGTGAACAATGCCGGCGTACTTTATCTTAGGGTTGTTCTTAAATAATCTACATGTTTCAGATAAAGCTGTTCGAGGTTGAGCTGTGTTGTCCAATATGTTTATGATAGGGAAGATGTAACCTTCCACTTCATTATCCTCAACTAACTTTGGAATGACGTCGGCCGTGTAGCTAGGTACTTCCTCATCAGGGTCTAGCCTGAGGATCCATTTAGTTTTCATTTTGGATAACGAAAAGTTCCTAGCCGCTGAGAAATCATGCTTCCAATCATAACGATGTACCTCTGCACCTACAGACTCTGCGGCGACTCCCGTAGTGCCATCACCGTTCTCAACTACGACGATTTGATTAACTAAATGGGATATACTATTTATACACCTTTGAATCATTGGACCTTCATTATGTCCTAGCATGCAAAGACCTATGGTATTGTTTTCATCGAACGGAAGTAACTTTAAATTCTTCTCATCCACTATGTGTCTGTAACAATCTCTGGCATTAAATGTACCGTAAAGAGGTTTGCCATGAGGATCTGAATGATCTACCTTCCAGGTGACTTGTTCAAAGGAAGGATGGTTCGCTTCAGGAGCACCGTAGTACTCTCTCCAATAATAATCCTTGAAGCTTCCTAAGAGCATACTCAAATCTTTATCTGTATCAGTCTTGGTGTACCATTCATACTTCTGTTGACGATACTTAGGTTCAACGTTACCGTAGTGTAAAATTCTAAGGAGACTTCGACCTACGTTGTGAGGATGGAAAGTAGGATGACTCCCGCAGTGAATCTTATCATTACTGTTTCTAATCTTCTGATTGGGTAACACTCGATACATTCTTCCTTGAAGAAATTTAGGCCACAGACCATCGGCTCTGAATGTCTTTGAAGAGTTCCACAATTGAATTATAGGAAACGTCCAAAGGAATGTCTCGGGATTCTTAGGACACATTAATTCTTTCCTTGAATGTATAAAAGCCGCTTCAGGTACCTCGTCAGCATCAATAGGCATTATCCAATCGGCGCCGGCATCTCTAGCCATGTCTAGAACCATGTTACGACTTATGGCTTCATCGTAATCATGCGACGGCTCTTTCTTTAATGCTATGACTGACTTAAAGCTTTTGGCTATATCGTAAGTCCTGTCGGTCGTATGTTGATCTACCAATACCACTATGCCATCTGTGAACTCTGACAGTCTAGATATGACTTGAGCCAGGTATGCTTCTCCATCTTTTACTCTGATGGCCGCTATCAACTTCTGGTTATCTTTCCATTCCTTTGCCCACTTCTCTTCAAAGAGTTTACGGTTGCGCCAAAAGATATCTTTAGAATTAAACGAAGACTTTCTAAAGGTGTCACTGAACTCGTGATGAATAACGACTGCGTGATCTACTCTGTAAGTAAAACCTTTCAGCCTTCCTCTTAGACAATAGTCGTTATCCTCCCACATGCCAGGAAAGAATCTCTCATCGAATAATCCTACAGTGTCAAACATTTCTCTCGTCATTAAGAAACAAAGTCCTACTAGCATTCCTGCCTCAACAAAACGTTGAGGAGATTCTTTATACGTTTGGTAACGTGCCTCTGAGAAGTCTACGAAGTCTCCTACGGTAGCATAGTTTACTTTTATTCCTTGAGATCCGCCTGCGGCATTAGAAACAGGAGCCACTGCTCCTAAATACTTAGACTCTTCTTTATTTGTCCAAGCAGATAAAAGTTTGCTTAACCAATGTGGCGGAAGTAGGATATCATTATTTATAATACATGTATGATCCCAGTCACGAGTTGAAATAGCTTTGAGTCCTTCATTGACACCTCCACCAAAGCCTTTATTGGCCGGCAGAGTTATAACTTGAAAGTTATCCGGGAACTTGACTACAAGGGTCTTTAAGAACCCTGCTGTCTCATCTGTCGAGCCATTGTCGACAAAGGTACACGTAAATTGATCCATAGGAGTAACCTTAACAAGATTCTCTACTAGACGTTTGGTCATCTTAAAGTTATTAAAGATGGGACATATTAATGGGATCCTCTTATTCATTTTCATTTGTTCTCCTTTTTATATTTTTAAGGGCATCTTCGACACCACTTATGCAAATACAAAATGTTATCCATATACATGTTATGACTAATGCTATTAACAGAAATGGGAACATTACTATATGAGTAATCACTTCTACGAGAAGGCGCCACCATTTTCTCATTTCTCCCTCGCTCGTTCTTTATAATAATCCATTTGAGTTTTAATACATTCATACTTATTGTCTCGTCCTGCCCGACAACCCTTAACATCACAAGTAGAACATCTAAAAAGTTTATTCGTACAAGCATCAACTAAAGCCTTATCTTTGAGAACAAGTTCATTTCTTTTTTGAATAAAGTCACATTTATATTTGTCTGCTCTTTCTGTTGCTTTAGCAAGTTTCTCTTTAAGTTTATTATTCTTGTCTTCAAATGAATTAGTTTCCTCTCTATTAAGACGACAATTATATTCCCATTTTTTTGATTCCACTTTAGCCTCTAATAGTTCTAGTTTGGCAGTATTCCATTTCCCCAAGTAATCAAGTTTAGTTATTTTCTCTAAATTATACATCTTTTGCCAATCTACTTTATTTGTAAAATATTCAAGTTCTTGCTTTAGCTTGGCATTTTCTCCACCATAGGCTTCTTTTAAGTTTTCCAATTCATCATTTAGTCTATCACTTTCTCTGTGTAGATTGGCATTTTTAGTTTCAAAAATATCTATACATTTTATACATAGTGGAGTTTTTTCAACTACATCAAGACTTGTGATAACTTTATTTCCACAACAAAGACAATTTACTTCTACATTTTTCGGTTTCATTTATTCTCCTCGCTTGTTTTAAAAAAATACTAGTCCGAAACCTAGAGTCGATTTAGGCCCTTTTATTTCTAAAGTCTGGTAAGTCGACTTTATTTTATTCCATAAAAAAGTGGTATCCTTACAGATATCATGAATCACTATAACTCCATTCGGTCTAATTAACTTGGAATATATTTCAAAATCTATTACGGACTCAGCGTCACCGTGATGCCCATCAATATGAATAAAATCAAATCCTGTAGGATTTTCGTCTCTACACGAGTTATATATATTTTCATCTTGAGACGATCCCCATAAACACTTTAAGCTTTGACCGTTAGATAACCAAGTATTCCAAGCAGCCTCGAGCTCGGGAATACTTCTTCCGTGGCTCGCGTGTAAATCTATAGTAGTAATTTTTTCTAACTTTGAAAGACCTTTCAACCAAAAATATAACGAACCTCCTTCAAAACATCCTATCTCTAAAGCGGTCTTGATTGATAAAGCGTTCAAGACTTTCAATAACAAGTCTACTTCGTTAAAATCCTGTTGTGTGTGAATACACCTACCATTTATTAAAATAGGTTCTCTTTTTATCTTTATAGGACTCCCTCTTAACGACGCTATTTTTCGAAATATCCAAGACTCTCGGATACTCTTGGTCTTACTCGTAACATTTAACTCGTTAAATAAAAATTGCTTCAGATCTCTTTTTATATCCTCCCTTAAAGCATATCCTATTTCATTCTTAGCTTCCTCAATATCAACTTTAAAACTCTTTCGAACAGCTTCTACTATAGGTTCAATAGGTATCGTCAGACTCTTTAATATGTGATGAAAATCCTTATTCAATTCTAATCTAATTAAAGCAGTTAGCTCTTGTACGAATTTCCTCTTCTCTTCAGGGTTCATTTATTCTCCTTTTTATCTATTGATTTGTAAGCGTCGTCTCTGTAGTATTGAAGGCGCTTAGCAAAAGGTATCAGGGTTTTTACAAGTCCGTCCATATCTTTTTGCTTCACTTCATACTTTAGATTAAGTGTTAAAGCCTTTACTAAGGCTTTAAACCACGGCTCGTAATCATATAGATATACTCCCCACTTTTTTTCTTCTTTCATAGTATTATCCTTTTAAACCTTTCTCCTTCGCAACCATCTCTAGATAGTAAAGAGTAACTAAATGTCCGCAACTCTTCATGTCCTTATTTTTAAAAGAGGTACACATCGCGTTCTCAGTAAGAGGACATTCGTTACACCAATTCGTATTATGACTGCTAGAGATCTGTAGAGCTTTCATAATATCATTCTTACTCAACTTCTGTCGTACTCGGTCAATCTTATTTTCTAAAGCTTTACTCTCTCGCCGTTGTTTCATTTCTTCTTTCCCCTCTTTCTAAGTTCGGATTGATATCTCTGCTCCATCATTCTATTTCTCCTTTTTTTCTTTTTCTTTTTCATATTTATAAATGCTTCCCAAGATATCAAACAATCTTCCATAAAATTAAGTGAAGCAAATTCTTCAAGATTATCATTAAGTTCTTTCATAGCTTTCTTCTCGTACGGCTTATCAAATTTTGTATTCCACTCGTACCTTACCACTTATCTTTTTTATACTGGATTCGTGATAAGGTAGTTTAGGTTTCTCATTCGTAACTTCAGCGTCAGTAACTTCAACGTCTATTAAATCTCTCTCTTCATCTTCAATGGCCTTTATAATAGTTGTATATAAAGATTGAATCTTCTCACGCTTCCTATCCTTTTCAGCTTTCTCTAAGGCAGGTGACCAGATGAATATACAAAAGAATACGAAGATGCCTACTGCAATAAATAAAACAATCATTATATCTTCTCCTCTGTTTTCATTTGTATGGTAACTCCTTCAATCTGAATTATCTCAACTTCGTCAAGCTTCCACGTCTCTTGACCTCCGTCTTCATATTCTACGTTCGGAACAACTACAACCTGATTATTCACGAAGTCTAAATATAGGACGAGTCCTGTCAGGTTCGTCTTTAAATGCTTAGCTTTGAAAGTTATTCTCACACCTCACCTCCCTGGGAATACAATTCCATTAGCATTTTGATAATCTCCCCTTGAGTGAAACAAGTTGAGTCGGCTGTGCTGATGCCCTTGACGTATGAAGCATCGTTCTTACTTTCCTTACGTAGGATATAATAATCTTTTTCACGACATCTAACATAAGGAGCCTCTGCATCTGAGATGAGGGTGTCATTCAATCTTTCACCCTTGCGTAGCCCTTGAAACTTTACAGTCAAGGCCTTTGCAGGTATCTCTAAGAAGGTACGCAGAGCTCTGACTAACTCCTGGAGGTTGATCCTCCCAAAGCGTTTAGGTATGACAATGTCCCCCGACTTTACTCTTTTGTTTTGCAACACGCCACATATATCCTCAGCCACTTTACTCAAGCTGATATAGCATCGACGAGTTAATTTATTTGTAAGAGTTACCGATTTATCTTTCTGCATCGATTGATAGAAGCTATCAACGACCGAGCCTTTGGACCCGAAGAAGTTACAGGACCTGAATCCTATTATCCTTGCCTTAGAAGTTTTAGAGTACTCTCCTATGAGACTCTCCAGGAGGAACTTGCTGATACCATAAACGTTTACGGCTAAAGGTGCCTTGTCCGTACTAAGTAATATTATGTTTTTCACGGAGGCGTTAGCAATAGCCGCATCTAATACGTTAAGAGTTCCTATTATATTACTCTTGATGCATTCACTCGGTTGCTGTTCACAAAGGGGAACATGCTTCATAGCGGCGGTATGTATTATAGTATCTGCATTTTGAAATACTCTAGTTAGGAAGTCTTTGTCTTTGACATCTCCCCTCAAATGGAACACTTCTGTTTGATGATATGTAAGACGATGTATCGAGGACCTTGTCAGATCTTGATAACTTTGATGTATCCTAGATTCACTTAAACTAATAGATGTTATTCTCTTTGCCAAATCATTCTTTAGAAGATGCTTTATAATTGCCTGACCTAATGAACCTGTGCCTCCTGTTATCACTACGTGCTGGAAGGGTACTTTCTTTTTCATATACTACCTCTCTCTCTCTCTAATTTCAAGTTCGATCGCTATACTATGACGATACATTGTAGCATTCCTATGACTCTGCCTTGAGGGCTTGACATTGCCAACGATCCTAGTCCTACAGGTTCTGCGGGCCACTCGCCCAACTTCAATTGTTTCAATAACTGATTGTAGTAATTCAATACTTTATCTATCGCATTAGATATCCTGGAGCCTCTGTCCTTCGTAAGACTGATGCCTCCCTCTGAGGATGCGAAGTCCTTTATGGCTATTCCTAAATACTGTTCGCTGTAAACAAATATCTGTGCTCCTAACTTCACTGCTACTTCATAGGACCTCGGCATAGAGTCAATTGTATAACTCGTAGTAGGGCTAGCTAAGTTTATAGCATTCAATGCTTGCTGAATAGCAATCCTGGCCTGCCTCATATTTGTATCCATGTTTGATTTTACTATGTTAGGTAACACTTCGTTCACCTCTTGAGATAATCGAAGCTCTCTTATAGTAGGATCAACAATAGCTAATATTATGCTTCCTTGTGTATTACTAGAATCAAAGTATCTGACATAATAAAAATAGTTTCTAGCTCCACCTGGATCGGTAAAGTTCGTAGCCTTACCATTTGTCGCTGTACCTATTTCAGTGTAGTCCCCACTCTCCGTCGAGGTGGATCTGTAAACTTTAATAGTATAGGTTTCCGTAGCAAGGTATGTAGAAGGTCGGGCCCAAGATATTTCTAAACTCATTCTTTTTCCTCCGGCTTGAAGCCACACTCGGGGCACTCAGCAACATTCGCAACCGTAAGCAGTCCGAAACGACCGTCAGGTAATTGAACGCCATCTATCTTTCTCCATTTCGATCTACTCTTGTCCCAGCCGTGGAGATGAACATTCTTCTCTGTCATCTCTCCTTCGTAAGGACGTTTGACCCCTGCCTTGTATACTCTGATGCCTTGGATGGTGTCGCCCTGCTTGATGCGAACATAGTAATCTTCGTTACGTGACATCCTGGCTATGCTCTCATCTATCTCACATACAATAGTGGTATCCGTTAACTTGTTCTGAATACGTTTACGAAAATCCCCGTCGTATGAAATGGCATCGATGGGAATTGTTCTCTCTCTAGAATCATTTTGATCCGACAGAGACTTTAGAACTAATATAGCTGCAGTAAAGTCATCACCTTTAGGCTTCTCCCAAAGTATGATTAAAGAACCTTTGCCTCTGTGAAAGACTCTCGGTCCTGTCCTAGGAGGCCTCTTGTCTACGTTACCATTGTCTTGATTAAATTCGCTCATCTAAAATACCTCTCTTAAACTTTTACTTGCTCAACAGCTACGAAATGGTGGAAGACGATATGGTTCTTCTTCGGATCTTCCAAAGCCTTCTTGAGTAGGTTCGTGAAACACTCAAAATGCCTTTTGTTCGGTATCCATCCGGTCTTCGGATCTCCAAGCTTCCAGACAGTTATCGTTTGGCCCTGCTCTACATCTACTTCGAACTTATGTTCTCCGCAGACTACTACAATCTTATTCTTTTTCATATCTTCCTCCCTTAGGATTTAACTGCTCCTGATGTACTTCTCTCTAACGAATCATTGTCATGCTCCAGCTGGCTAACCTTTCCTATTGCTATCTTCTTAAGGCTAACATACTTTGTTTCAAATCTCGCAATCATACGAAGTAACCCTACGTCTCTTGAAGTCCTTAGGAACTCTTGCCTATTGCTAAACGATAGGGAAAGATACTTGCTTAGATTTGGATACTCAGGTACTGGAGTGTGTTTGGTATTAAAACGTTCCTCTCTAAGCGTTTTGTCGTCAGTTGGACCAGTTGGCTCAGAAGGGACAGTAACGTTTGTTCTAGGCGCGTTATGAATGGGCTTAGGCTCATTAAAGCAATCTTTCAAAGCTATTAAGCATACTTCTATATTTTGAATCAAAGACATAGCCTTTGCCGATTGTCTTTCACTCAGTTCCTTGAAAAATTCATCTTCATCACTTAATGGATCTTCATTCACAGGAGCCTCCGGCAGAACCTCTTTCTCGAAGCCAGTCTCCATCGTAGCAACCTTTTCTTGCATAGGCATATTCACTTCTACCATCTCCCCTGCAGGTAGGTTGACACGAACCTTCTCAAGTTTATTATCCTGATCGGTTAACTTTCTTCTGGCCTCCACCTGTTCAGGTCTTGGACGTTCCATCCCAAAAGGTTTGAATGCACCTTCATCTTTGATAGGTTTAAGATCGATTTGTTTGGTACGGAGGAGGTGTTGGAGTTCGACAGAGTTGTCTACATAGGTTTTATCATATGGAATGGTGCCCATTGATCTTTTCTGCAATGCTTCCATGGCAGGCGTGGATGCTAATACGATACAACTGGAACCTAAGTTCCTTAAGTATACTTTCATAATATTCTCCTTTCTATTTTCGTATAAGGTGGGCAGATTTCTCCACCCACCTTATTTAAACTACGTTTAAGTTCTTGTTACAGTGGCTACGGCATCGTTGTTGTGAATAAGAATTCCAACGTGTTCATAGACTACGAACAAGACTTCACGGCCGGGGGGATAATCCCAAGGTTTTATCTCCGCGTCGTATCTGATGGCGAACTTACCGAATTGCTCTTTTAAAGCAGTACAGTATAGCATAGCTGATCTATCGTTCGTACCAGTACCAGCTGCGTTGGGCACTACGGCCAGTCTATCAGTGATCCAGATCTTGGATCCCCATATGCCACCGAGGAAGCCATTTTCCAAAAGACCTTTGATGTTGACCTGATCTAAGTCATCTCCATCCCAACTACCTCTAATGGTTCTCCAGTTATGAGCATGCATGGTAACATTACCAACTACATTTCTCCTACCCTCTATCTCTCCGAAGGCGTATGACATAGCTGAACGAGAGATGTTGGTGGCGGAGTCGGTATTCTGAGCACTAGCCGCTCTGGCAACGTCGATGGCTCCGAAGATTTCATCATCTTCCGCGAGCTTCAATTCAAACGCAGATTTTTTCTTCGTTCTATCTAAGGCATTGAAACGAAGTCTGGCTATTTCAGAATACTTAATGCTTCTCATAGTACTTATTTCAAAGGTGTCAAGCTCAACTGTTTCAGCATTGCTCTCTACCTTGTCTGGATTACCTCTCATAGAAACTTTCACACCCGGTATCTCGGGGAAATCTCTATGGTACAGAGGAATAACGCCTTGCGGCACTAAATCTACATCGAGTAATTTACGGCCAATACCCATGTAATCTAGTCTTTTACGAAGAGGTTCGGTCATAGCATAAGCTACTCTCCTAAGTCCTCGTCCTGACGGGTCTCTCATCAACGCAGTCGTGAACTGATCACGCTCTGTGGAGCTAAGAGTTGAAGCTTTCTTCTTGAGTCCTGAGTTATCGGGGCTTAATGAAGAGGCTAATTCCGCCAGCTTGTTTAATACTGCATCTCTACTTTCATCGGTTAAATGCATGGTATTTGTCTCCTTACAAGCACTCAACGGAAATCTTCATTGGATCTCCATTGGCGGGATTGGCGGGTGCTTCTAGTACCCTACCTATACGGATGTTGGAGGTTATCCCTGCGGGACCAACTCCATCGAGACCTGTTGCATTAGTGATTTCACCCGTGCTAACATTAGCATACAAAGTGTCATCAACAACATAAGTCTGAGCCTCGTCATATACAGCGTAACTAGTTCCATTAATACTGGATTGCTGTACAGTACACACACCATGACAAAACACGGTGGCTTTACCGCTACCGGCTATACCGTATTGACCTGAGATCTCATCTATAACTCCTGCTACATAGTTTTCTTTGACAAGACCTAGGACGTTAGTAATAGTCGTAGGTGCGGCTACCCCATCTGCTGAAGCTCTTACAGGTCTACCAGATATCAATGTCACACTGGAAGCTGCTATAAGAGATACTTCAATAGGGTTTAACGAATCTACGTTTAACATATTTTACTCCTATTCTCTTTGACCATTGTCTTCATTAGGCCATGAATCTGATAATCTCTGTTCTATACTCGAGGATTCTATATCTTCATTATAAATTGCGGGCATGTTCTTTGGATTGTCTAATGGATCCTTTGATGCTATCTTCTGTACAGGATTGACTCCCTTGATAGTAGCTTCTATTTCCCTTAAGGCGTCAAGAGAATGGGTATTCAAACTTGCTCTCTTCTTGTCTACTGCGTTTGAATGAGCTTTGACTCTTGCATCTTCCATTGAAAGACCTCTTTCATGAAGGTCCATTACTTCTTCGTCGGTAGCTATTAAAGAGCTTGCAACGATACTCATAATGGTTTCAATTGCTTTACCTTTGTGATGATTGAGTGCTGTCTTTCTTTCCTTGTTCAACTGTTGTTCAAGGATGGATGCTTTAAGCTTGTATTTCTCTATCGAGGTGTTAGCGCTTTTTAAGTCTTTCCTTAGAGAAGCAACTTTACGAGCCCATTGATCTCCTATCATAGGTGTGTCTAAGCTGCTTTTGCCTAGGCCTGACCAATACTTCATCGTTTCTCCACCTGCTGTTCCGGGTGCTTTAAACGAAGGAGCTATTGGTTCTCTGGCTACTATGTCTTTTCCTACTGGAGCCATTGGTATCTTTCCTGCCATCGGAGGTGCCATTGGTTCTCTTGCCATTACTCCGTCTCCGGTGCTTTCGAGACTGGCTTGAGTTCTGCGATGGAGTTTAGAATAATTCCAAAAGTTTGAAAGGCGAAGAATACTGTTACCCGCCTTTTCTGCGAATTTTTTAACTAAAGCTTGGGGAGATGTAACGCCTTCTCCAGGTTTATGTGTTCCATCTGCTTTAGGTTTAGATTTGTCAGGAAGATTTTCTCCATTTAACCCTTTTATAAAACTAGAGGGTTGAGTGGGTCCGTCTCCGGGTTTGTGAGTTCCATCTGCTTTAGGCTTGGATGCATCGGGAAGAGCTTCGGCGCGTCTCTGTAATTCAGCCGCAACTATCCTGGCTTGGCCTATTTTCTTCTCTTGCTTAAGGTTTGCTAACATTTCTTCAAGCTCTTTCATAGGAACGTCTTTGTAACCTTTGCCTTCAGGTTTTTTGACATCAAACTTATTGTCTTTAGGGTCCTTAACTTCAGGTGCCATAGGCTTTTTATCATCTTTAAACATATCGTCCATTTTAAGATCTGCAACTTTTACAGAAGTCATGATAGGACCTTTTGTGGCTACGAGGTAACACTTATCTAAAGTGTCTCCAGGTACATAATTTATCTCCAACCGTGCTTCTTTTTTATTCTTTTTCATACTTGCTCCCTTATTTTTTTAGTGTAATCTCTTTCATGACTCATTTCGATATGTCTACCGACTCTTCTGTCCGGTTGAACTTCACTTAATACAGTGGAACTATTATATATAATAAATATATAGGGTTATTATAAGCTAAGGTTGTTATATGTTTAATGTATTGGAGTTATTTAGACTTACTCATTTTGAAAAGAGCAGGATCTTCTATGCCCGCGTCTTCAAAACCTTTAGCTCTAAGCTTACAGGAATCACATTCGCCGCAAGGATAAGATTGTCCTGAGTAACAAGACCAAGTGTGTTGGATAGGAGCGTTCAATTTAATTGCAAGCTTTACAATACCTGCTTTACTTAACTTAATCAATGGCATGAGCAATTTTATCTTCCCACCAGAGCTTCCTACTTCTGTACCGAAATTCACTGCTTTCTCTAAAGCATTATAAAATACAGAACGACAATCTGGATAGCCAGAGTAATCAACTGCGTTAGGTCCCATAACCACTGCCTCGGCTTTAATAGAGTCAGCTAAAGAAACCCCTATAGATGTAAACATTAAATTTCTTCCGGGTACATACGTGGAAGGGATTGTCTTACCATTTATTTCAGAAAGTTTAAAACTAGGAATCTTTTTATTTTTATCAACTAAGGAGCTACTTTTAAGCCAGGGTAAATCTAATTTTAAATCAAATAACTTGACACCTAGCAACTTGGCTATCTTTTGAGCACACTTTTTCTCTTTAATATGCTTCTGCCCGTATGAAAAGGTTACGGCTCTACAATCATATCCTTTATCCAAGGCCCAACACAATGCAGTTGTAGAATCAAGACCACCAGAGAACATCACCACTGCTTTTTTCTTATTTTTCATATACTCCTCCGTTTTCTTTTTTCTATAGAGTAATATCTTTTGCAATATCCTCTAGTACTTTGTTAGCTCTTTCCAATGTCAGACCTCTGCCACCATACTCTGACATTAATCTATTCTTAACATCCTCTTCAGAGTTGCCACCTGATAACAAATGTCGGGCGTAACTATCTATCTCGAACTGTAGTTCAGGTCTCTCCACTCTTACAAACTTCTCGGGATTAGGATCAGGTGAATCTTTGTGATACGTCTTACCTATGCTTTGAAGTAAAATCTTAAAAGCGGCTTCGAACATCTTAGGTGTAGGATTTCCACTGTCGTCTGTATCTAAACCTACTCTAGGAATATCCCCTACAAGATAACCTTCCCCGGGCTTCATGTAAGGAGTCACTTCCAACGTTGATGTAAAATCAGATAAAACTTTATCTGTTATATCATACTTCTCCATAACCTGACGCACGTCTGAGTCTTGTTGAAATCTTTCTACCAATAAATCTTGAGCCTTCTGAAACTTAGGCGCTAACTCTCTCTCAGGGTAATCTCTCTTCCTATGAATCTCTAATACAAGATCCTCTAAAGATTTGGTACGGTCTTTTACAAAAGTTTGTAACGCTTTGTATTCCGCCTGAGATTCTGCGGTCTTAACATCCTTCTTCCCTGTTAAAGAATATGTGAAACTTAATACGTACTTCTCATCTAATTGGTAATCATTACTCTTCAAAGCTTCTCGAGCCATTCCATCTTTAAACGTACCATAAAAAGGTTTAGTCTTCTCTGCAACTTTCTCGAGAACTAAAGCTTCTGCGTCTGCAGGATTAGGAACGTAGCTCCACTCATAAAACATGAGCCCTGTATTTATAGCTTCAACCTTCTTACCGTTAAATTCTTTACCTAAAAAATCTCGGAGATGATCACATCCGTCATATTCATTATGAGTAACTACACCGCAGACAGAACACTTAGAATTCTGAACCATTACTCCCATAGATCCTGCTACGAGCTGACCATTAAGAACGGGTGTAGATCTCTCATCATTCTTATCTATAGCATAAAAAATTTCAATGAAACCTTGTTCAGGATGCCAAACAGCATCTGTAATAATACCTATAGCCACATCAGGACTTTCGCTGTTGTGATCTCTATATATTCCTCTGCCTATAAAAGTTTTATAAGTCTCGGACAAATCTTGATCAGGAAAATAATCTCCGTTGTCATTAGATCCATGCATCTCACCGGAACTTACAGCTCTAGCCCTAAAGTATTCAAAATTATCTAAATCTAATACTACCTCAATAGGAGAAGCATCTAACTCCTGAGGACTGTTGGCAGGTATCACTAAAGACCTCCAATCTACTCCAGCCTCTAAACGAACTGCTCCTGTTTTAGTCAGACTCTTGCGACGGTAAGTTTTTTGAGGTGTACTGGAGGTACCTATTTTACGAAGGCTCATTTTCGATATCCTTCTTCTTTAAAGTATTATCTATCTTCTTCTTCTTATCCTTATGTTCAATTTTTGTAGGTTTAGAAACAGATCCTGTTTTCTTAATCATACCGCCCCCTTTCTCTCTAATTTATAACCTAATGTGCGCTTTCGAGCCGAATACTCGGACGAATTACTATACCTGCGTATTTTTAAATCAGAAGGTACAGGCCTACCTTCATAACGACGTAATAAATTGTACGATAAATTATTAATCGTGCAGTATCTCTGTAGTCCATCGGTCACCTGTACAACAAGTTTCTCAGAAGTTACGATTCTCCAAGGTAAGGTTCTACCATTTCGAGAACCTGATACAAGAGAACCCTTACCATACATTCCATTATTAGAGCCTTTTCGCGTACTTTTATATAACGAAATAGTTTTAGAAGAATGTCGACGGCCCTGAAGAGCCTGTGCAATCTTCATTTTACTCATTTGACTGTGCTTCTTACCGTACATAGGATTTAACTCTGCAGGACAGGAATACTTTAATCTCTCCAGAGGATCTTTAAATCTTTTAGTGTGGGCCTTAGAGCAACGTAGTCTACGACGCTCATACTCAAAGCGGCCTCTACTCTCTCCGAGTCGCTCTACATATCCCTCTAAAGACTGAGCAAATGATATCTTTCTTTTAGTATCCTCTGTAAGTTTCGTACCCTTCGCCTGGCCCTCGCCGCCAAGGGCAATGTTATATTTAGAAGTCTCGTCTAAATTCGTAAACAATCTTATCCAAAATTTCTCAGCTAAATCTAGCTCTTTTTTAGATTTACAGCACTGTAACGTAAATTTCTTAAAATATTTAACCCCGTACTTCTTAATAGCGTGCCTCAGTATTACGCCCGAACCCTGGTAGCGCGGATTGTCATGCGAATCTTGACCAACGTACCACTTATGATTAATTAAGTTTATAGTTGCGTAAATAATCATCGTTAACGAACTTCCCCCTCATTTAAAACAGACGCTACATCATCCAATGAACGGAGAAACTTTCCTCCATTTCTTTTAATCATTTCTCCAACTTGATTTAAACTCTTTAATTGACCTTGATCGAAAGTTACTTGGTCGTCTACTTCTATAATACAAAAAACCGTTTTCGTAGGTCGTTTGTTGCTATCATCTACACTCTCTGCGATAGCGTACTGCCCTGCCATCTTTGGAGTTATAACATAAAGAAGATATTTGCAAGACTCTCTCTGACGAATCTCTTCCTTCTGACATTCTTCTGTCCAATCTTCTACAACAGGATTAAAATAACTAACCTTCAACTTCGAAATTAATTCTTCTCTCCACGTACTATTATTACATGTGCCTCCAAGAAATACATAATTAGAAGTCTTAGAAGGTTCAAAGACACCTACAAATTTTTCTATAAGTTGAAGTTGATCAGGAGAGAAATTATATCGAGTATCTCTGACTTTTTCAAACCACTCTCGAATAGTATTCTGATTCTTCTCTACAACTAAAGCGTACCAGTCTGCAACCATTTCAACCATAGCGAGAGGTGGCATATTAGAAACATCTATAACAGAGCCGGCTTCATCTCGATTATCTGTATTTATCTTGACATCATTTCGATCTGCAGCCCAATACTCTGGGTGATGTTCGCTGTGTAGTATATGATGCAACGTAGCATTGTTTTGATCTTCCGTAGCCTTTGAAACGTCTTTCGTTTTATATCTCCAGGCTATCTCAACATAAGGAGATATCTCAGGATCAGCAAACTTTAAAGCGTCGTGATTTAATACATTCCTCTTGGCTTCTCTAAATTCTGGAAAGACTTCGATAATCTTATCAACGCCGTCTATAACTAATCGAATATGATCTAGAGTCCTAACAAGGAAGTGCTGAGTCTTCTCATCTAAATTACTACCTTCCTTTATAACCTGAATCAAATCTGAGAACTTGCTACCTTTTGTACACAGCTGGGCGTGTTTTATAACATCAAAAATACTATCTGAAAGCCTGGACTTCAAGGCTTCAGAAATGTTCTGAGAAGATATTTCAGAAGATCCTACTTTTTTTATCATTTTTATTTTATAGTCTCCGGTAAAATTTCATCAGGTGCAGGCTCATCCGAAGATAAACTCAAAGGCGAAGAAGATGGCTCATCAGTTTTAGACTTAGACGTAGGTTTAGTCTCCTTCTTAATCGGAGGATTTACATCCAGTTTTCGACGTTTCACGCCTTGAAGAATTTGTGTAGCTACTTCAGGTTCTCCTACAAACTCTCCTCTAGCTTTTTCAACCAAAGGATCTACCACGGTACCCTCTTCTTCCTCTAATTGATTTCGTAACATAATAGGGTCTTGATCAAACATCTCCGCAACTAAGTTATGAGGAACTTGTCTGCCATTCTTTCGTAACTCTACTACCATTTGCTTTTGAGTAGTATCATCTAATAAATTTATCTTCTTCCACTTAACCCTTGGAACATCTATTATCCTGTACTTGCCTTGAATCTTCTCTTGAGTCTGTCCTGAAGCTCCTGTGGTATCACTTATGAAATAACCTCGAGCTTGAGCCATAGGTTTTAAAATGTATTTCTTCGACTTAGATGCTATTAAGTCTCTCATATACAAATATCTATGCGTCAATACTTTTACGCCTACATTAGCGTTAGCATATGTGTTGTGTTCAATTGCAATCCTGGCATTTCGGCGTGTAATAAAAAAATGATTTGGCACTTCAAAACACCAAACCTTTCCCTTATAAGGGACTTTTCCTATTACAGCACATTCAGGTTTCACAGACTTAACTGTAGGAAACTTTCCTTGGATACCGTCAGAAAAATAAATAATACTCGTAACGTGTAAATCCTCGCCTCTTTTAGAAGATCCTTTTATTGTCTTAGTTCTTCGATAAAGTGTAGGTGCATATCCAAGTTTTATGAGAATTTCTGTAACATCATCTTGTAACTGTTTTGAAGATGTAAAATAACTGTAGGATTTATTATCTCCTTTCAAATGCTTTCTCTCGCAACCATCTCCCTTCCACATCGCAGTCATTAAAATCCGGAGTTGTTTTTGAGGGAGGTTTTTAATCCACTTAGGTATAAATTTATCCCAAGAACGGCCGGGAACTAACTCATATATAAACGTGGAAAAACTCTTATTCACTACTCTAATAGACTTGAAATCTGCACCTACCTTATAAGGTAGCTTCTGAATACACCTAAGCATCTCTTCATAATACTCAGACTTGTCTCGAGATTGAGATACAGATACAATGTACAAACCTTTTTCAACATTAAACTGATTATGCCCCTCTGAAAGATAATATCCCAAAAATTCTAAGAAAGTATCAAGAGGAATAATAGGATTCAAAGGTCCTCGAGATTTTTTAGGTTGAGTACAAGCGTCAGGAATAAGAACACCTTTTTGATACTCCTCAGGAATTTGGCCCTCCCAGTTATCTATACAAGCCCGAAATCGAAACTTCTTCTTAACTTCATCGGCTCTCTTAACTACCCAGGAACCTTTATCTTCAAAGTCACACTGAGAACTTCCAATCACTTCATTACTTGCAACTTCTTTCTTTGAAGTTAAAGCTTTCACAGGTCTTGGTATATACTCCTCTTGACATAACATTTGATGATTAGGCGTAACTAAAATATCTATATTACCCGTATCAAAATGAATCATCTCACCATCAAAATCTTGAACAATCCTGTTTACAAAATTCTGATACTCTAACGCTCCGGTATCTTGGTTAAACGTAGCTATCTTTTCATCATCTTGAACATCTTGATAGTACTTGAAACCATTCTCCGTAAGAACTTCAGTATCCGGACTATAACAAGCGCCTCTGCCTTGCAATAAAGCTTCGTTAGTAAAGAGGCCTTGCATGATTTCACGATCAGCATATTCGAAATGAGGTATAAGATTTTCAATCTTATCCTTAGCTCCGATATATTCCACTTGAAGGCCGTGATGAAAGATAATATTGTAATCAGGATCGT
>Ga0207997_1000618_pt1 | contig 18034 bp, 15 predicted proteins | sample AntAceMetag02UKN_FD_184777 | JGI IMG/M metagenome (GOLD analysis project Ga0207997, IMG submission 184777) | Saline lake microbial communities from Ace Lake, Antarctica - Antarctic Ace Lake Metagenome 02UKN (SPAdes) (version 2) | ecosystem: Environmental > Aquatic > Non-marine Saline and...
TTTTTTACAGGTGGTATGCGCAGAGGACGCATGCATTGAGCACGGGATTAGAGGTCATCTCCCGCATGCGTATATTCAGGGCAAAATTAAATCGTATGATGAAGACGAGCAATTGGCGCGGCTATCCGGCGGTTATATTCAACTTGCCGGGATGATTTATAAGAATTTCTCAAGGGAACATCATGTCAAATCGGATTTTATTCCATATTGGAATGAATGTATTAAATCGGGATTCTACAATATTGTGAATATTGTTGATCCTCATCCGCGGAAAGCGTTTGCCATAGGTTGGTATTATTTATTCCCGAATGGGGATGTGGTTTGTTTTGCCGAATATCCCGATGATTCATTTCCTCCATATCATAAAATTAAATCAGGTGACATAACCATCGAGCAATATTCAGAGGTCATAAAACTAACTGAAGCAGAATTTAAACAAAATGTTGAGACCAGACTCATGGACCCGAATATGGGTCATGCCCCGAGTGAAATGGGCGGTGAGTCAATTCAAAAAGTATTTGCAAACCACGGATTGGTTTATACCGACCCGTCCGACTCCATTGTCAATCGCCATATGGCCGTAAAATCATTATTAAGCAAGCCGCAGTCGTCCGGCCAGAGGCCACAATTATATATAATGGACTGGTGCAAGAATCACATTTTTAGTATGGAAAACTACGCGTGGAAACCAAGCAAAGGGCTAGATGTCAACGAAAAGCCCGAAACAGAATTTGACGATTTCGCTACACTGTTTGGCTATGGTTCATTATCAGGTTTCAAGTATTATATGCCGAGAACTAAACGCGGGAAAATGCCAGATTTCTGGCTACCTAAATCAATGAGGAGGAGTAAATGAAAAAAAGACAAATAAAAAAGAATTTTAAAAACCATATGCTTAAATTAATTAAATGGATGAAAACTCTCCCAAAAGCAAAGTTTGAGTGGATTGAAGATGACCATTTATATGAACGTATTAAAGTTAAGGTGAGGTGTAAAGATGATTAGAGAGATTTCAAAAAAAATTACATTAAACAGGAATAAAAAGATATTGGCGGAATTAAAAAAAGGCACGACGGTTAAAGAATTAGCGATAAAATATAATATAGGATTATCAGCGATTTATATGGTTGTAAGCAGAATGTGTAAAGATGTGTAAAGATGTGTAAAACAAAATCAGTATCCGTGTGTTATAGTATTGTACATGGACCAAGAAAATTATAATGACCATGTAAAAAAGATACATGGTTTCACACCCACCCCAATAGCCAATCTCAATGGCTCATATAAAATATACCAAGAAAAAATAGTCATCGCCGTCGCATGTAAAAATTGCGGCAATAAAATTACATTGGTTCTCCATGGTAGGACTGATATTTTAACTACTGAACAAATTGAGAGTAGGGTAAAGACTGTCATTTTAGAAAAACATGATTGCCCGGCCATTAAAGCTATGGTTGGAAACAATCCTAAAAAATACTTTGGCGATATTTTTCAAGGCATGGATTCAATAAATTCAGATAAAGCCAGAACAGTAGGACGGTGCTAATTGGAAGATTTATTAAAAACATATGATGATAACGCTAAATTGGAATTAGCGAAAAAAATATCTATGCGGTTTTCCGTAGCGCAGAGCTATTTGGAAGAAAAAACGGCAATGTGGGAGAAGTGCTATAAACTCTATCGGGCTAAAAATGATGAAGAGAACCAAACGCTTGAGCCTGATATTAAATTAGCATTCATGTTTGGACTCGTTGAAAAAATAGTGTCCAAACTAACCTCGCCATTTTCAGGAAAACTGCCGATTAATATCAAGCCAAAAAAATTAGACCAGAAGAAGCAAGCCGAGAATTACTATACAATGGCTAAGGATTTTCACAATAGCCCGCAGAGAATAATTGAATATACAAACTCAACCCGTGAAAGAGTAATCACAGGTTCGTCGTGGGAAACGGATGAGTGGAATAATATCTATATGGACGGGTTCAAGTGGGCGCAGAATAACGTTAATAAAGCCATTGATGTTCATTTACCTACATTTGCGCCAGTCATTAAACCTATAGTCAATGCGGTGTCAAAGGTGGTCAAGAACTCTCCAGTGTCAGAATGGGTCACAGAAAGCCATAAATTTCCCGTTAAAGTGGGGTATTCTTTATCGTATCCTTCCATATTCAATGTATTCCCTCAGCCGGGCATTTTGAAAATGGAAGACATGAAGTGGGTAATTGAAGAGCAACAATATGTTTCTTTAGATGATTTAAGGGAAATGAAATATTTAGATGATAATAAAGAATTACAACCTGTTTACGATTTGTCGTATTTTGATAATTTAAAAAAAGATGATGAAAAAAGAGTAATTACTCCGCAAGTAATGGATAGCAAGGGAAATCTGACAGATTTCAAAGAAGAATATTCAGGAACTGGAACGCCGAACTATTTAGAGAACGGAGTTGACTCTGTCCATTTATTGATAATGCGGACACCGACAGAGATAGCGGTTACTGCCAATAGTCAAATTATTCAACATATTAAACATCCATTTCATAGGCCCGGTATTAAAATGCGGCTAAGAGTTTATACCCCCGATCCTCAATCTTTATTTGGTATTGGTTCAATAGAGCCGGTCATACCTATGGTTGAAGAGTTGGATGATGTCCATAATATGTCAATGCAGAATTGGTTTCGCAGTATCAATAATACGATTCTATATGATGAAACGGTAGTTCCGTATCTTGACGATTTCAACCCACGAGCAGGTGGAAAGATAAGAGTAAAAAGCGGAACTGATTTAAGTAGGGCATTTATGCCTGTTGCCCAATCTGATGTTACGGGCACAATGATAACGACCGAAGCTAATTTGAGAGGATTAATAGAAACGATACTCTCTGTTTCTGATTTCTCGCCCGGACCAATGGGAACTAAACCATATCATAGCACCTATGGCGGGTTAATGGAATTACAGCAATCATATGCTCAGAGGTTCGCATCCATTATATCGGTAGATCAAGCGCAAACAATAAAGCAAATAGACTCAATGTATTGGTTTTATGAGCAGTTTATGTTTGAACCTGTTACTATAGATGGCTCCTCAGGCGCGGTAGATTACTCCAGAGAGGATATTGATACAGACGGACATGGCTTCCTATTCACGGCATCCGTAGACCCGTCATTTGGAGATAGTACGATTGAAAGAAACCAAATCATGGTTTACTTATCACAAAGCATGGCTTATGAGCAATTTAGAATGTCCACCAATAAAACCCATTGGAAAGAAGCTAATTGCTCTAAGATAATGGAAGACATGACAGCCGCGTTTAAAAAAGGTGATGTTGATGAGTATATGATTAACGCTGATGAAACGGAAAGTCCTGACATGGAATTTAAGTTTATGATTCAAGGAATCCCTGTTCAAGTTAATCCGAAAGAGAATTTAACTAAGCATTTTATTGACCATTCAAAACAATTAAAGAGAATTGACACAGGTAATGAACAGTATGCTCCTGAAGTTGTGGCGGCACTTCAACAGCATTTAGTTGAAACACAAGAAGTTGCGGCCTTTGTTTTGCAGAATCCTGATGAATTAGTAAATGACGGCATAATGAATGATGTAAGGAGTGAGAATAACCAACCTGTTACTGCGCCTAATTTTGGCCAGAATTTACCAGCCCAAACAGGTGGCAATGGGGAGATAAATTAATGGGAATGTCTTTTTTGAAAATGAATGATGATCAATTAAAAACTGTAATTGATAATGGGAACATAACAGTAGAATTTGAAAATTCAAAATTTATAAAGATTTTTAAGGATAAATTAAAATACGAATTGGAAATAGCTAAAAATGATGGTGATTGGACGCCGGGGAAAACCTGTGACATAGCTCAAATCGCTGTTGTTAATGCGTATAATTCCGGTAAAAAAGAAGGACTTGATTTAAACACTATTATATTAGCCAATTTAAAAAATGATAAAGAAGAGGCGTTGAAAGAATTAAACAGAAGGGAAAGATTAAGAAAAGAGGGTAGATAAAATGAATAAAATTTTAATGATAATTATATTGATTTTGGGAACAGTTGCTATAGGTAATTGCGCAAGGTTTGGAAGTTCAGACGACCCATTCTACAATATATCTATAACAGAACAGGAAACTAGTGATTTTGTGGATAATAATAATTTTGCTAATGACACGGAATATGATTTTAATATGACGGAATTTGACGCGAGTCAATTATCCGCTGTTCTGACCTATAGCTCAAATACGTACTCCGAGGTTACATTTTCAACCCTGACCATAACTATGGGTTCGGGAGATATAACTTTTGCCTCATCTCATACTTACGCCACTGGGATTGATTTGCTATTGACTGAAACGTCCGGAACGGTGCCGGGTCCATTGGTAGACAAAACGACTTACTTTACTATTTATGTGGATGATTTGACAATTCAATTAGCCACTACATCCGCACAAGCGTTTGCCGCAGACCCTATAATTCTTGTGTCTTCAACACCAAGTGATAACTCGATATATACGCTGACCCCTTTAAATACTGCTTTAGCACCTGTATTTCAATGGCTCGTATCAAATGATGATGTTGATTATGCAAAATTTGCAACTGATTTGTCCTCAACTCCCGCGACTTATACTGCGCCTAATCAAAGTATATCGTGGGATTTTGGAGAGTTTAATTTTAAGTATTTGCGATTGGATGTAACTGCTCCAACCACTGGTGGTATGGATTTGAAAGTTATATTTAATATAAAAGATTAAAATGTGCGGTAAATATTACCGCTTTGACTGGCAAACACCAGTCCGATTTTAGAGGCAACAACCTCTGATTAAAAACAAGACGGACAACCCGTCAAAAGGAGAATAGTAATATGGAAACACCACAAAAAGAAAATACTGGAGTCCAAGATGCGTGGGCGGATAAAAGCGTAGGGCTTGATGATATGCCTATTATCGGCACTTCTAAAGTTCCGGGCGGAGTAATTGACCCCATAACATCTGAAACAAAACCTGAAGTAAAGCCTGAAGATACCAGCAACACCGGTGAACAGGTGAAGGAACCTAAACCCGAAAACGGCAAGGGGCAACCCCAAACCAAAGAGGGAGAAGGGGACAGCAGTGTTTTTACAGCGACAAATGGTCGGAAATATAAGAATGTTGATGAATTGGGTAATGCGTTTAATGAATCCTCAAAAGAGGGGATTAGATTAAGCACGCAATACAATGAACTCAAACGTAATTATACTTCTTCAAATGACCAACTGACAGAGGCGCAAAAAACAATCCTATCACTCCAAGAGTTTGTTGGAGAAGGCGGATATCCTGACACAAAAAGTGCTGAAGAAATATCTGAAATGACAGAAGAGGATAAACATCGGTATTTTACGGGAAAGGAAAAATGGACGGATAAAGTTGAAACATTTAAGACTAAACTGAAAAATGCCAAAACAGAAACAGAGGCATACAATAAGCAACTGTCTGAAACAATCAGAGAAAATGAAACCACGATGACAAAAGACACGAACCAATTTCCTGATTTTGTTCAACTGAAACCGTTACGGGATAAAATACTCGGTGAAACATCGTGGCTTAATAACCGCGTTGAATCTCCGTATATATCCTATTTGTGCGCTTATGCTCTTGCGGAAATAAAAGCCAAAGAGTTAGCGACAAAAGCCTCTGATGACTCAAGACAAGCTGCGGCCAATAAGGCAGGTGGTGAAGCAATGCAAGCAGCAGTAAAAAGCGGAACAGGTGTAAATAACAACAAGGCACCCACCGCTTTAGACAAGGAACTTGGCGATATTGTAGATGTTTACAAGACAAGACAATCAAGTTTCTAATTTAATCAGAGAGGTGGCTTACTATGGCCCAAAGAACTGGAGTAATAACAACGTCTAACCAATCAACGGAAGGACGAGCAGTCCGTGATGTTAGTTCCATTGTTAATAACTTAGAACCCAATAAGTATCCTTTGATTGTGTTTCTCAATCAAATTGAGGGAAGAAAAAAAGTTACAGGGAACTTTAAGTTTGAGTGGTTGGAAGATACAGTGTTGCCCCGATATGATGTTCTCGGTGGAGCTTTAACTGCCGATGCGGCAACAATGACTGTTACCAATTATGCTCGTTTCATTAAGAATATGTTGGTGAGAATCAATAAATCAGAGATAGTCAGAGTAACTGCAACGCCCTCAACCACGTCAGTAGCTATTGATAGGGCTGCGGGTGAAACATCGGCTACTACAGCTTCTTCAGGCGAACAACTGCATATCTTAGGTATGGCATTTGAGGAAGGTTCTTCAATAGGTGATATTTTGAGCACCATAAAAACCAATCCTTATAACTATACACAAATATTCAGAACTTTGTTTGGAAGAACTGGAACGGCTGATGCTTCAAAGGTGTATGGCGAAACAGATAAGAAATATGACAGAGCAAAAGCAATAGTTGAACACGCTAAAGATATTGAGAACTCTTTTATTATGGGTGAAAGGGCAAGCTCAACATCAGGTGGTGTTGATAGTAAGGCATTGAGATTGACCAGAGGCGCGTTGGCATGGATAAGCACAAATGCCCAAGACGCTGGCGGAACGCTTACTGAACCGGAATTTGATGAATGGCTTAGAAAGTCATTTAGATATGGTTCAGCAAGTAAACTCGGTATTTTCTCAAGCAAAATGTGTGCTGTTGTCAATGGTTTTGCCAAACAGAAATTACAAGTATCTGTGACAGGGAAGAAATATGGAATGGATCTTACCACTTATATATTTAGTGGTGGGAAAAAAGTTGATTTCATATCTCATCCTTTGTTTGAAAATGCCGTAAATACTGACTTCTCAGGCTTAGCGGGGACAGGGCTTATATTAGATGTTTCCGATATGGCGTTAAGATATATGGAAGGCAGATACATGAGGCATGATATGGATATTGTAAAAGCTGGCACAGATGCCGAGCAAGAACAAATCCTTTCCGAGTGTGGACTTGAACTCCAACAGGAAAGCAAACACGCAGAATTAACTGGTGTTGAATCATAAGGAGGCTTATAGATGAAAAGAATAAATAAATTGTTTGGTAGTTTTTTACTTATAAGTTTCTTTTTTGGGAACTTATACGCCGCAAACCTCAATGAGTTACAGACTGCAAAACTTGCAGCCATTCAAGTAGGTGAACATAATGACTATAACGATGGCACGTTATTGAAGGTGTGGTATGTTGGAGCTGCAACTCAGTCGGTGGTTGAAGTATCTTCGGAGGCTTTTAATACCTATGCACCTATAGGTACTGCTGACCTTGCTCTTGTTACTAACTTGGCTGCTTATGATACTCTTGGTGAACTATGTGATTACATAGAAAAGCAAGATGATTATAATTGTGACTTGACAGGTGGAAAGCGGGATGACGACTCTTCACTACTTGACTTTGTCACTGCCGCATCTGGGACTGACTGTAAACCTAAAGCAGGTTATGCAGTAACTATAGACACGGCTGGTATAACAGAAACAGACCCTTACATCATGAGATTAGGCATTACTCCGCAAGTAGACAAAAGAGTAATACTTAAACTATGCCGTGTTCAGAATGACGGAGTAGGCACGCTTACAGTGTATGGGAAATTGGCTAAGTTTGAAGGCGCTAATGATGGTGTTACTCGTAATGACAATACATTGGTTTGGACTGAAATTACAGCCAATGATGTAACTGAGTATGTTCCTGATGAAGCAATGGAAAACGGATGGCTTGAGTTCGCTAAGAATGCTCATGTAGTTATTTCCGCGGGCAATTCTACGGAACCGCAAACAGCAACCTCATATATTGAGTGTTTCTGGGAAGAAAGATAACAAATAGGAATTTGGGGGGAGAATTATGAACTCTCCCCATTCCTAAAAATTAAGAATAGAGGAGCGGTATATGACAAATACTTATGTAACACCGGGAAGAGTATCACCTGAATTAGTAATTACCCCTATGGGATTAAAAGATGGAGTAGGCAATAAGATAAAGAGAGAATCAATAATCTTTACCCCGAATGCAGTTAACGTTGGAGAATTTACCACAAGCAATAAAGAACATATAAAATTCATTGAGAATCACGAATGGTTTAGAACAGGAAGGGTTTTATTAATTGGTTCTCAGAATGCTATTAAACCGGGAGTAGCTATACCATCACCGAAAGTTGGTGTTGTAACGACTATAGTGCCAGAACCTATTAAACCGATTGTGCAAAAACATAGAGGACAACCGGCAAAGACTCATAAATAATCCATTAAGGTGATAGAATGAATTTAGATGAATTTATTGTCAATATAAAGACACTTACGCAATATGGTAATCCAAACGCTAAAACTGATGACGCGGCTAAAAGAATAAAAGCGTCTGTAAATGACAGTTTGCGGGAAATAATGCGTAATTGGCTTTGGGATTGGTTATATAAAGCCATTACTATCACCTTAATATCCGGAACTACAGACTATAATCTTGATACAGATGTAGCATCTCTAATAGCCATAGACAGCGGGAATCATAACTATTTAAGGCATATCACATTAAAAGAATATTTGATGTGGCATAAAGCATCCGTCAATACTGCCTCAGAAACAGATATAGGCTCTGCCAGTGTTTACCTATATATCGGAAGAGATGCCACTACGGGCGCGAGGAAGATAAGAATTGATGATATTCCGTCAGGTTCGAACACTTTAACAGGATTCGCTAAAAAGAAATTACCATTATTTACTGATGCTGATTTAGGCGCGGCTACATCTTTTTTGCCTTACCCTGATGAAGGGTTGGATGTCTTAAAAGAATTTGTTTTGGTAGATGTGTATAGAATCCAAAGAAAGGAAGCTTTAATTTTACCGCAAATAAGCATAGCTGGTAAAAAATTAAAAAAGTGGAGAGCCGAAGGATCAAGTGAACCGGCTGATGATGTCACTACTCCACTGCCAACTTATTATAGAAATAAAAAAATAGGACGGCGAAATGGCAAAACTATATAATATTTTAATCATCTTATTTTTTTGCTTGCCATGTTTAGCTCAAGAGCAAAGTCATCATGGTGTTAATTTTGGCGGTATTAACGAATTTGATGACCCGATTAAAATAGATGACAATGATGCTACTAAGGCAGTCAATGTATTGACTGATGAAGGTGATTTACGCAGTATTTATGGTAATAAATTATCCGCTATAATAGCGAGTTCAAGTATAACGTTTCAAGCCGAATATATTGACACCTCTGGTGGACATTCGTTAATAAGTAAATCAGGACTTGGGCTTTATGAAACGGATGCCGCGGGGTCTACAAGTTTAATTAAGACATTTGATACTGAGCGGGAAGTTGACAGTGTTAGTGCATTTGATAGGATTTATTTTACTGACGGGATAGAATCTTTTTATTATGACGGGGCTTCAACCGCCGCCGCTTCTAATATGGCCGCCTGTGACTATGTTGAATTTTGGAAAAATAGACTGGTATGCGCAAATATCGCAGGCGATACTTCAAGAGTTAATTTTTCATGGTATGACTCCCCGTCAACATGGACAGTAACAGCAGATTCAACCTCTGGGGCGATTAAATATTTTGATAAAAATGACGGCTGGCAAATAACTTGTCTGGCCAAAACGCCTTACGGATTATTTATCGGTAAGGATAGGTCTACATATTTAATGACAGGCTATGATAATCCTACATTTTATCAATCCTCTATTTCAGATACTGTAGGGTGTTCCGATGACAGGTCTATTCAAATGGTAGGGGATGACCTTGTTTGGTTATCGCAAGACGGCGTTTATGCCTATGATGGGCAAAGTGTTAGGTTAATATCAAGAGAAATAAAAAAGACTACAGATGACATCAGAGTATCAAATTCAAGCGAATATAACTGGACAGTGGATACTCAAGCAGGATGGGAAACGGGGAGCGGCGCATCTTGGGAAACCGATATTGATGCAGATGTTTTGAAACTTGAGCTATCAAATGTAACTAAAACTTATTTGTCTACTATGGATTTCGCAGGTGAAGGCGGGGAAACTGCTACTACGAGTTGGAGTCGTGGCTCGCCAAGCACATTGGATAAATATTGGGGTGATAAATCAATTCGGTTTTATGGTATGAGCACATTGGAGGATTTTGGCGTATATAAAGCATCAGATAATACTTTAATTTCTTCAATGACTATCGGTTATGCGTATGGTAGAGGGGTTTGGACATTGTGTGATTTGAATGTATCAACAAATGTTTCTGTATATATGAAACTTACATGGGATGCAGGCACAAAAATATCATCAACAACTGTTTATAGTGGGTTGAAAGGTGGTCATCTTGCAATAAGGGATAAAGGAAGTGATATTTACATTGACCATCCTGAAGCTGTTGCGGGTTCAACATTAACATCACAAAATTATGATTCTGGGTTTACAACTCCAAACTATGAGTCATTTACAACAAGCGGAACTGATATAACAGTTAGATTTTACACTTCATCCGATAATGTAACTTTTAGCTCAGTTACTTTCCCATTGTCTGATTCAGAAAGACTAAGATATTGGAAATATGATGTATTGTATAGCAGTAGTTCACCAGAATCACTTTTTAATTATGCGACATTGGTTATTAAAAGCACACAACCATATTATTCAGAAGTAAAATCCATAGATGATGATATAACATGGGGTTCAATTATATTCTCAGAGGATTTTAGCGATACTGGCTTAATAAATTATCATATTAGGTCGGCAAGTTATGCATTTGCTTCTGATGCCGCAACGCCCGCTTGGACAAGCCAAACGAATAACGACACTATCGCAGTGTCTACAAATGTGTATTTACAATATAAAATAACTCCGAATGATTCGGTAGTGTCTACGAGTTCAGTAAAAATAAACTCTTCAGTAGCTTCGTGGATAGTTGGTTCTGTTGCCCCGCGCGTGGATTCGGTAGTTGCTGATAACAGGTATATATTAGCAGTGTCCACTAATTCATCTACGGCCAATCATCTTAATTTGATATGGCAAAGAAACAAGAAGTGGGTATTTAATCAAGATGTAAATTATGGCACATTAACTTTATTTAATGATATTCCTATAGCGGGGGATGCGACAACAGGCAGTAAGATGTGGAAAATAATGCAGGATGACGTCTATACATTTGACGGGACTGCCATTAATTCAACATGGGAAACCAAAGATTTCACATTTGCTTTAAACAAACATAAGGTGTTTAACCGTCTATGGATAACAGCGGATGACTCAACGACAAGCGACTTCGAGGTTGCATATCAAGCAGATAGGGACGGAGTTTGGAACTCAACATCAACCTCAATATCTTCCGGTAATTTAACTATTAAGGAAGTTGAGGGATTGTTTGACGGCTATAAAACTGTTAGAACATCAAGATTTAGATTTACGAATAATGAAAAGGGTAGTGTATTTAGACTTATATTATTTTCAACTTATTTTACGATAAACGAGTTAATCAAATAAAGGTGAATGTATGTTCAATTATAATGATATACGAAATCAAAACTGGTTTGAAAGATTACAGCGAAATATAAGGGGTGAAACATCCCGGAATGTATTGGGTTCCGGTTCACAACCCGATGATCCGTATTGGAAAGCGGTAGAGGCTGAAAAATTGGGTGATTTGTCATCCGCAAGAGAAGACGCATTTAGAAACGCCAATATATGGAATATGAATAGAATGGCATCCTCAATGTTTAATCAAAGGCTTAAAGAAAAAGCGCGACAAGAGTCCATTTCAGCGGCCTTAAAACAACAGTGGCAACCAGATGTTCAATTCACCGGCAATTTTGGAACTCCACAGATGCCTCAAATGGGTGAGTTTGCGGGGTTAAGTAGCGATATGCTGACAAGTCCCGGACAGTCCCCCGATGCTTATAACGCTCCTATGGGTGGCGGGTCAAAGCCACAAATAAGCGGAAATTTTGGCGGTATGGTTAACCCAAATGCAGCGAATTATAATCCCCAACAATTTTTCAATAAAAATCTACAAACCACTAAAAAGAAACTTAAAAAGACAATGTATGGTCTATCGGGTTATTAAGAGGTAATATGGCAAATACTAATGACGCTTTTGAATTATGGAAAAAACAACAGGAATATATTAGATACCAGCAACATCAAGATATAGCGGCAGAAAATACCAGAAGAATAAGACAACGCACAAGTCCTTGGGGTAGTGAATCGGCTTTTTATGAGTTAAATCCTCTAAGAGTTGCGACAGGTGATACAAAACAAGCCGGATTTGCTGTTGGCGGTGGAGGAGGAGGTGGCGGGTCCGGGAACGGTTACGGTATTCCGTTTCGTGGGGGGTATCAGGATAAAATAAGGCAACAAGCCATAGACGCGGCTGGTGCAGAGTATGGGGCTAAATATGGCACTACACGAAAGAAAATGACAGAAAATCCTATAGGAGCTTATAGAGAAATGGATGTCTTTAGAAAAGAAGTAGCCGCATCAAAGCCTAAAGAACTAAAAGCAGGACGGGATTATCGGGTATCCGACATCAATAAAGCATTAGAGGATTACCATAAAGTAATGGAAATAAATACACTTACAGAAACACAACAGAAAGAGTATGATTGGCTATCAAAAGAAAGGCAAAAGTTAATGGGGCGTAAATTTCCAGAGGCTGTTACAGAGAAAAAGGTAAAGAAAGGTCAGGGTTTTTTCGGTAATTTATTTAACTTTAACCCTCTTTTTAAAGGTGCAGCCGCTTCAAGTTTTAATGCAGGACAAACGGGACAGCCAAATAATCAACAAGCAATAACTAAAACTAAAAATACTAAGGATTTGGATGCTATAAATTGGGCTAACCAAAATCCAAACGATCCTAAAGCTAAAAAAATAAAAGCATTTTGGAATATTAAATGAATTTCAACCCATCTCAATATTTAAAAGAGCTTAAATCAAGAACAACGGAAGAGTTTAATCCTGTTGATGATTTAGAAAAAAAGAAAAAAAAGGAAGAGTTTAACCCAGATAAGTATTTGGCGGAAATTGAACAATCTCAAGAAACCTATGGTGATTTGGCACCGGGTATTTCTACAGGTCTTTTAGATAAGGCTAAACAATCCTTTACAACAACCCCGACAAGAGCCGCTAAAGCCTTTGCTGGTGATTATATAGAGCAATTCGGTTCAATGGCTGAGAGTGTCGCTGGTTTCGCTGAAACCGATAAGCAAATAAGAAAAAAAATATACCAACCAATGCCATTTGGTAAGGCAACTGCGGAATTTTTTGACCCTGTTGATGATGTAATTAAAAAAGTAGGGATTAAAACATCAGAAGGAATAACAAATTTTAACAAACAATATCTTAATGTTGAAGATAGGACATTTATAGAAAAAGTCGCAGGTGGATTAGGTTCAATGGCAGGGTTCTTAACAAGTGGCAAGGGCATACAATTCACTATGAAAGCGCTTAAAGTTGCGCCTAAGATAGCGGCTATTTCAGGTAATAGGGTTCATGTTGTCCTTGAATCAATGGCGGAAATGGGTGGAGTTATTAAAGAGCAAAAAGCAAAAGGAATGTCTGAGAGTGATGCGATAAAAGCCGGACTAAAAACTTTTGTGGCTAATTTAATGCTTATTGGCGCGACAAATTCCTATCTTTATGATGAAAAAGTGGCCGGGAAAGGCTTAAAAGAAGGACTTAAGAAATTTGGGAAAGGATTTTTACATGAAGGTGTCTACCAAGAAGGTCCGCAACAAATAATATCAGATTTAGCACAGGGTGAATTACCAAAAATAGCGGAAGTGTGGGATAGCATACTTGTTGGTGGTATTGTAGGTGGCGGAACTGTATCAGTACAGCAACAAATAGCTAATTTAGCAGAAACAGGAGCTAAAAAGAGATTTGAGACACAACAAGCCGAGACAGCAACAAAAGGTATGACAAAACAGCTTCGTTCTGATATGGCGGCATTGCCAGAGGTTACAGAAGGTTCAGTAAGCGGAACACAAGGCGGAGAATTACCTTCATTTGAAACAGATTTTAACCTAAAAGACAATTTAACTCCTAAAAGTGTTGAGAATATAATGAAAGTATCGGAAGTTGACCCTGTACAAGCGTTAAACTTAGCTGTTAAACCGTCTGAATGGCCTAAAATAAAGAACTTTACGGAAGAAGTGGGTATACAGATACAAAATGACGATAATGTGCCGCCAGAGGCCAAGCAAGCCGTTGTTAGAGGTATCTTAAATGAGCAATTAAACGCAATGCTTGGAATACAGCCAGAGGTTGAGGCAGTACAACCTAAAGCAGAGACTATACCTGAAGCTGGACCAGAGATAGACGAAAAGGAAATTGACAGATTAAGCGCCATGGCCGATGAGATAGAGCAGAAAGAAGTTGAAAAAGAAACCCGAAAGATTTTAGAAATGGATGAAACTGAATTTGCTCAAAAGGTTAAAGAAGAACAGGAAAAAGGTTTAGATATAAGTCTAAGTGAAGCAATGGCAATCAAAAGACAGATGTCAGAAGAGGCAGGGATAAGCGAAGTTAAGCCTGAACAAATTAAAACTAATATAAAAGAGTATATTTCTAATAAGTGGTATCATGGAATAAGAAAAGAAAACATAGATAAAGGCGATAAATTCTTCTCAATGAGTGAAGATGTGGCAGGGGATTACGCAGATATTAAAAAAGGTGATATTGAAGGAAAGCCACAAGTTGTTTCAAAAGAAGATATGCCTACAAATCCTTTATTGATGGGAACTAAAGAAGAACTTGCTGAAATTATTGGATATAAGGGTGAGCCAAGGGCAGAAGGAAAATTACCTAAAGAAAAAAGATTTGATGTTATGGCTAAGAAATATGCTGTTGAAAAAGGACATGATGGTATTATATATGAAGAAGGAAGTTTTGATGAGCCTGAAATTCATGCTTTTGAAAAGGACAAACCAATAACCGAAAAACCAAGCCAATTAAAAGTAGACCCTCTTATAGCAGAGGCTAGGAAGTTTACTAGTGCTGAGGAGTTTGTAACTTCAAAACTTACAAGTTTAAAGGAACAATTAAAAGAGGCAATTCCTAGAAATATAGAAACATTAAAATCAAATGGCATAGAAGTTAAGAGTCCTTCTGATATTGTTACATTTTATCATGGTACATCAGCTAAAGGAGTTAAAGGAATTGAAAAAGATGGACTTAATTCAAATTCATATTTAGCTAGTGATAAAAAAGCCGCCAATCTATTCGCTTCTGAAAGTGGAGGAAAAGTTATAGAAATAAAAGTGCCTATTGAAGATTTAGGATTTGTTTCACCTTCAACTATGGCAGGGACAGAAGGAGTAACTTCAATTACTTCAATGAAACTAAGAAAAGGTAAAGATGGCATTTATCGTATTTCATTAAAAGAAAACCCATCAATCCCAATACCCGGAATAGGATTATCTCCAAAAGAAACAGCAAAAGACTTTTTTACCAAGGCACAGGTTAAAGAGGTTGAGGCTAAACCTATTGAACCTACGATAGTAAAAGAAAAGCCAGTAAAACAAACAGTAGACGGATTTGATAACTTCGCTTCTAAGACATCACCTATTAAATCCATAGATACTAAAATAAGCCAAATAAATGGTAAAAGATTATCGGGTAAAATAACACCCGAAGAGGCTAATAAACAAGTAATAGAATTAAGGAAACAAAAATTAGCATTAGCCAAGAAACAAGGTATTGCGATTTCCACAACCCCAAAGGGCAAGGAACGGATAGCAATTAGAAGGTCAGGATTCTACGCAAAAGCAGGAATAGAAACAGCCGATTTAAGAGATGTCTATTCCCAATTTCAATCTCCTTCAGGTATGTCATTAAGGCAAGACGGATTTCAGAAAGGTGGAAAGTTTGGAATTATTTATAAAGAAGTTTGGATGCCAACAAAGAAAGCTATTACCAAGAGCATTGAAGATAAAAATAAGTGGGATAATGAAGTTGTTGCTATTATTAAGAAGCATAAATTCGCTATTACCGAGAAGAACGGAATATTAATAAGTGATATGTTGGAAAAGAAGATTCCTGTTCCTGAGAAACACAAGGATTTGGTTAAAGACCTCAGAAACCACTACGATAAGTCAAGAGAAGATGTAAATATAGTAAGAGATACTATGGGTAGACCAAACATAGGCTATTTAGAAAACTATGTTTCCCATATACAAAAAACATCTATTTGGAATCAGCTTACTGATAATTTAATGACTATAGCGGATAATTTTGACTTTATAATCCCTAATCAAACTCGTAACCCATTTGCTTTTAAGCGATTAAAAAAAGAAATGAAAAACCCTGAAAGAAACTATTTTATCTTAATTGAAAGATACCATTCTGCTATGGCTAAAGATATGACAATAACTCCTGCGATAGAGAATATCAAGGCTTATAATAGCGTATTAAAAGACAGAGAGATGTTTCAATCTGCTAAGTTTTGGGATGAATTTATAAGAACTGGACTATTGGGAAAACAACATAAGATAGATAACGCTTTGAGTGTAAGCCCTAAAGTTAGAAAAGGGTTTAAGAAGTGGAAAGATATAATGAATAAAGCCTTTTTAACAGGTAGAGTATCTTGGAATATGGCTACTCAGCCATTATCCTTTATAGCATTGACACCTATGGAAGCAGGATTTAGAAATTCAGCAAAAGCTGTATTTAAAATGTTTAGTAAAGGGAACAGAAAATCAGTTAGAGAACATTCAATTTCTTTAAGAATAAAAAGCGGTGATATTATGAGTGATGCTGTTGGTGAAGGAAGAGGATTTGCCAGTAGAATATATCGTACTAAAATGGATAAATGGAATGATTTTATTTCAATAGTTAGTTCTGTTGAAGAGCAACTTTTACACCAAGTTTCTTATATTGCAGGATTTGAGAGAGCAAAAGAATTAGGTTATAAAGGTGAGGATGCTCATTTATTTGCTGATTTAGTGGCTGAAAGAACTCAGTCAATGTATAATAAAGAGAATAGAGCCTTAATTTTAAATAGCGATATAACTACCGCGGCAATCCCTTTCCAAAGTTTTGCGGTAGAAATGTGGAATCATGCCCTAGAAATATTCACAAAATCACGAGGTTCTATGCAACTTGATGTTCCTGAAAGAATAGGTAAGTTAATAAGGTTGCTGGTTGGGATTTGGTTAGCCAATCAATATGCTCAATTTATTACAGGAAGGAAAAAAACAAAAGTTGGCACATTTATACCTTTTGCTGGTGGAGTAGTAGATATGTCTATTATTAAAGCGCAAAATCTTATAAGATCCAAAACAGGAGAAAAAGAGGAATATGTTCCGGGAAGAAGTCCTATTTCTTTAATACAACAAACTGACGACCTTATTAAAGCGTCTAAGGATTTTATTAAGTATGGAGACACTAAAAGATTAAGAAAAATAGGAATTACTTTTGGACCTGCTTTTTTTGGATTTGGTGGTGGTGGTCAAATAAGCAATCTTGTTGACGGAATTATTGCAGATATTGAAGGAGCAGTAAGAAATGCTAAAGGCAAAAAGTTATTCACCGTAAAGGACACAGTTAGTCAAATAAAAGCCCCTATATTTGGAGTATGGTCTACTAAAGGTGGCAGGAAATATTGGGAGAGAAGAAACAAAAAATAGAGAATTATGATTAAAATGAAATTTTTAATTTTACTTTTATTTTTAACTAATATAGGCTATTCGCAAGAGCTTCCTAAAAAAGTTGATGATAAGAATATAAAAACGAACTTAGAGTATATTCTTGAAAGGATTAGAAACTTGCCATCATCTGTTGGCGATTATATACCGTTATCCGCTACTTTTGGCGGTGATGTTTCAGGGACTTATGGCGCTATTGTGGTGGCCGATGATTCGCATAATCATGGAGACGCAACGGTAGCAAACAATATAACTTTAACAAATATTACACAAATAACGAATAGGTCTCATTTGAATTTAACCAATACGGGAACATTAACGCATGCAGAATTGGAAACACAATTAACAAGCATAGCGGTAGATACGACAACTATCGCAGGTAATGTAGCAGA
>Ga0207997_1000619_pt1 | contig 18030 bp, 27 predicted proteins | sample AntAceMetag02UKN_FD_184777 | JGI IMG/M metagenome (GOLD analysis project Ga0207997, IMG submission 184777) | Saline lake microbial communities from Ace Lake, Antarctica - Antarctic Ace Lake Metagenome 02UKN (SPAdes) (version 2) | ecosystem: Environmental > Aquatic > Non-marine Saline and...
CTGCGGGTGCCCATGTCGTAAATATCGGTGCAAATTTCGAATGCCGGTGTTACTATGGTGGCCGGTGATACTGCGTACAGAGTGCCGTCCTGGTCGGATATGCCCGTAATATTCACGGGACCAGTTCCTAAGCTTTTATCTGCATGGCTGTAAACAAACCCATAGGTTCCGTCACAAATATACAGTAGGCCACTTTCAATTTCGTATGATAGCACAGGACTTGTTAAAACGCAAAGATATTCTGAATAATCAAGCCGTTGTAATCCATCGCTAAATACGAATAATTGGTCCTTGCTGTTGATAAAAAAATGAACATTCTCATCGCCGGCCACTGCCTGTTTGCTTTTCAGCCCCAACCGGTGGATGGTCTGCAATCCCCATGCGGTCCCCGATGGAACCAAGGCTGATACCCCATTTTTACCGTAGGCAATGGCCTTGCTACCAAGTTTCTTGATAGCGTAAATGTACCCTTTCCAATCTAAGGGACGCTCACCGGCAACATTGCTCCGGCCAACAGTGAAATTCATTTGACCGATATTTGACCATGCAACCCAATTATTCTTTTGGTGGACAAGTAGGATATCACCGGACGCTGAGGCATATGCCGTGGCAGTACCTTCAAAGGCATTGCCGACAATCATCGTGCCTGATGCGCTTGCATAGGCCGTTACTGTGGCCGTCACCCCTGCAAATGGCAAGGACCCACTGGCCGTGGCAGTAGCCACCCCAGGAACGCTATTAAACCAAATGTTTAAGTCTGGATTTAGTACAGCTGGATCAGCAATATCAGGACGAGTCCCCATAGCTATCGCATAAGCAGTCGCTATATCTAATGTAATTAAAGTTGTCATTTTAGCAACCTGTAGCTAATTCAAGAGTTGGACTGGCAAGTGTGAACGTCCCTCCACTAGGTTCAGTTCCCTCAGATCCAAAGTCTACATACATTACCAGCGGATCATCTGCAACAGTATCATCGACAAGAAACGCTCCCGGACTCGGCCCTATTGACCCAGCAGCAGCCGTCCATTGAGGATTAGTCCATGTAATAGTTACCTTAAACAAAGTATCGTTTCGACTAATCGAAATTCCAGAAGCGGCCAGACCTGTCGCTCCACCAGCTGCAAATCTTGTATAACCATAACCAGTTGCAAGTTGTGATGCTGATATATCTGCAAAATCATGATGCGTAGCTTGAGCGAATGTAAACCCAGTTGCCATGAGTATCCAGTATAGTTCATCCGTATCAAGATCTACACTGCCCTTTGCCATTAAGTATAAGAAATTTTGAATTACTTTCGTTGACATGTTAGTTTTCCTTTATCTTTAAAGTTTATTCGCACCGAGAAAATCCAAATGCTTGACAGTTGAAAAGATCAGCAGCCTGACAATCATCTTGTATTAACACACTTATTCTTTCAATAGTTCCTCGATCAAGTTTAATCCCATATGAAGGCATCATTTTAGAAATATCAATATTAACAAAAAAGCCATAATCACCAGCAGCGGCAAAACCCCTTGTTTCCCAGTTCGTATTAGTTACTGGGATCCCAGATGCCCGCATGAAACTATAATTAGCTTTAGGCGACATTATGGTAGTTTCTTCGCCAAGTGCGTTGGTATAGGATAATTTAACGCCATTGGTTAAAGCTGCTCCAGCGTCTGCAAACACATATAAATCACTTGATGTTCCATATCCCATGAGAAAGGAAACACGAGTTATGTATCTGTCAACCTCGTCATTTGCAGGAATATAAAACTCAACGGATGTAGCACTCCCGTCAATACCAAGATCATCAGATCCGGCAGGAAGTCCTGTTGTTGTAAACTTCTGACTGAATATCTTTGTTTTCTGTATGCCCAGTGGTGGAGCGCCACAGTCAGAAACATATAAGCATCCATCTGGTGTTACCGCTATCGGCTTTCCATCTTTATCAGCTAATATAATTTTATTCATAGTTACACCGCATCATGAAAGAAGAAGTCTATAGACATAGTAAAATCACTTGTCGGATCAGTAACATTGTTAAAAACCAAGGCCTGATTCGGCTTCAGAATAATAGGAGCTTCATAATGCCAAACCTGCTCACCTACAGCAGCAGCAACAAGATTCAATGTCTCAAGTATTGATCCACCAGTTAAAGCCATATCACCATCTCTCTGCTCACAAGTACAGTCAGCACTATTTCCACTCCCTGCAGCTTTATTTATTGGGACTACATCAACACCTGTATCTGGAGTACCTGTAACACCGAGCTTAACATAAACCAATGAACCAACTGTTGGAGGCTTAATAGAACGAATCTTAAAAATACGTAGTAAAGATGTTCCTGTGTTTTTAAGATAGAAAAAATCTGCATCTGTTGCTGACGGATCGGCTGCAATTTGAGCTGTAAAAGCTTTTTCTAGATCTGCTGCAGCATGTGCCATCATCGGAGAGCTTACTGATACTACATAGGCCTTTCCTTCATCATTTACCTTTTGTGCATTTCCATTTGGATCATTGACTGTAGGCATTTTAGTCTCCTATAAATTAGTTAAGTCAGCGTCACTCGCTATTGATAAGTGGTATTCTATTTTTTTAAGTTCCCTAAGCATTTCAATTAAAAGTTCTTTTACATCAAGATCTTTGGCTTCGATTCCTTCATCCAGAATAGTATCTATGCCCTGAACTTCTAATGGCCACTGTTTTCTCATCATATCCCCTTATGCCCAGACCTGAAAACTTACATTAGCTTTGCTTGAATATCCAACAATACTTTGGTTTGGAGTCATTTCAACTTTTGATCTGGTGAGTATTCCATTGGCCCTTATAGTCAGATCGTACTCAATCCAATCTGCAGCAACAAGGTCAGTCAATCCTCCATCTACAAAACCTAACCTAATAACCACGTCTGAGTCATTCCGGTTGCAGATATTAACTGTGGCAGAGAACGAATGACTTCCTGGATTATTATAAATCAGGGTATTGGTTCCTGCACTTATATTAACTGCTGCTAAACGTCCTGAGGTCATTATTTCTCCTTATTCCTGTCCACCATCACCTATTGACCAATTTTTATCATTAACTAAATAATCACGAGCTGTTGTTGCAGCTCCTACGAAATATTTACTAAAGGTGCCACTAAAAGTTACAAAAGAATTAACATCTTGAGAAGCCATACTAATCAAAAGATTGCTATAATTAGCTACAGACATAGGACAGCGATAAATAAAATCAGACAGACCACTTCCTACAATAGAAGTAAAATCCCAAGAAGATAAATCCTGATCAAAAGACGTCTGATCTCTAAACATGCCAACCATAGATGTAACTTTTGATGTATCCCAGCCGACTAAGGATTGATTAAAAACACCTGTGCCAAAACCACCAAACATTAAAAACATATTAGTTACATTAGATACATTCCAACTACTTACAGATTGATTAAACTTATCAGCATCCTGAAACATTGAGGACATAGTAGTAACTTTACTTGTATCCCATTTATTTAAAGGTTGATTAAATGCTTCAGCATCATGAAAGACAGAAGTCATATTTAGAACATTAGATACATCCCAATCATTAATATCTTGATTAAATAATAAAGCATTATAAAACATATGATCAAGATTGAGAGCACTCGAAGTATCCCATGAATCTAAAGGTTGATTGAAAATTCTACTCTTTCCAAAAGTATTTACAAAATTACCTACTTTTGAAACATCCCATGAATTTAATTCACTATTAAATAAATAACATTCATAAAACATTCTTTCCATAGTTGTTACTTTAGATACATCCCAAGAATCTAAATCACCATTAAACTTTTGACACTGATTAAAAAAATGATTCATAGATTCTACAGTAGCCACATCCCATTGATCTATATTAGGAACTTCAGTAAGTTCATAACAGCGAGAGAAAAAATTATCTGCATCAATTAGTCGAGATAAATCAGGAACATCTGTAGCAGACACTGTAAGCCAATAATCAGAAGCAAAATAAGAAGTTCTATCAACTAAAATTAATGGTCCCCAAGCAATAAGCTCTGTAAAATCTGCCAGATATATTTCCTCTATCTGTCCAGTAATTGTTATTGTATAAAGATCATCAGAATCATAAGTATGCGTAACAGCTGGATCAGTACTTATTACTATATGATCAGAAGAACCATCACCCCAATTAACTGTAAAATCATAAACACCACCCGTATCTTCAGCAACCAATGGTAATGTTATCTGCTTTGAAGCACTCTGTTGAGTAAAGATAAAATCACCCCAAATTACTTCTGGTGCATCAGGACGAGCGTTCCATACTCCACAAGGATCATGACCATCTGTTATAGCAACTCCACTTTGATCTAATGTCCAAACAGGCTCACCAAGAGTTGTTATCTTATGACCCTCATTATACTGATTATTAGCAGCACTTTTAGGAATGTCAATTAGACTTTTATCCCCAGACCAATCTTTCTTAACCAACGCCCAAGGCGCTGAATCTTTATTATCGGTTATCCAGCTCATGATGCCACTGCCGGTGGAAGCTCCGTGGTAAGTGCTTCGGACCCCGCGTCCGGACTTCCCAAAATCACCTGCCCGTTATAATCGCAGGCTGCCATTGCCGTCGGAAGATCCGTGGTAAGTGCATAAGTTTTACCCAAAGCGTCCCTCACCACTGCCACATTGCCGTTACTCAGATATACATAATCGAAGAAATCAATCGCCGTCCAGGTAGAGGCTGCCGTGGTTTCAAGCTTTTCCACCAGGGCACTACTCACCCACTCGTAAATCTTGGTACTCGAACAGATGATAATCACGTTTGTAAACACGAACAGTTGAGGATAAGGAAAGGTTGTAATCCCTGTTGTGACCAACCGTGTGAACTCGTCAAGAGCCTGGACTACCCCATCCCGGCCCACGGCTCCGGAACATTTTGTCAAATAGCCGCTGTTCCGTGGCATCCGCTTTGAAGGTCTCAAGCCCTTCGAGAGTTCTCCCGGGCCTATGGTCACAAGGGGTCGTTCCATTAAAGTTCTCCATTGCCAGAAGATAACGGTTCGTAACTTCGAGCAGGGGTTGCCGGCACATCCATATTCAGCTTGCCAAGGGTATCAATCCGCTTTCTGATTTCAGGGATCGCGTTTTTTAAAATGTCCTTGTAGTCTGATACCGGGTTCGCCCCTTCCTCCGCTTCAACAACTTTCTGCACCACGTCCCGGTGTTTTGAAAATTCAGGGTGCTGGCCGTAAAATTCCTTGTTGATTTTATTCAATGCGGCATGTTGGGCCATGAGGTTGCCGATTAGTTCAGGCACCCCCAGGTAACACCGCTCCACCGCTGCCAGTATAATTTCCTCACGCTCTTTGTCTGTAATCATGCCGATAGTCCTATTGGGTGCCGTTGCCTGTCAAACAGGCTCACAGCGCGTTTAAACTGCATCGCTCTGACCTCAAAATTATTGGAAACCACCTTGCCGTATTTGGGGGCAACAAGAATAGCCAGGTTCCACGAAAGAGCCATGAACCACTCTTGAGGAAACTCAGGGTCGTTGGTTACTGCATCGAAGTTGGAGATAGGCACCTTGGCTGTGAACTTTAGATAATCCTGCACATCATCACAGGCCGGGTAAACATGAAGATTCCCATTGGTCAACTGCGGGTCGTAATAAATCAAGCCAGCAGCGCCGGTAGCCTCTTTGTCGGCAATCGCCATGTACTGATTTCTATGTTTGATTTCAAGGGGAACGTCTACACAGTTATCATTATCGTCTTCACCCTCTACCCGGATACGGGCCTCTGTGATTCTCAAAGGTCTTTGCAACTTTGTGGTGTAGGCGTAAACGTGATTATCTGCCGTAGCAGCATCGGTCAGGGCAGCGGTCAGGGTAACTGTGGTCCCAGAAGGTGCGCCATTAACAGTTGTCCATTGCAGGCTTTCATCGTCCAGCTCAACCCCGATATAATCCTCATCCGAAATTCCAGCGATAGAATCCACTTCAAGTGCAAGGTCGCCAAGAACGCCGGCGGTTTCAACTTCTGTTTTGACCCAATCAGATGTGCAGTGATCCCCTGTTGGCCCCAGGTCATACTCATACGCCTCATACTCGAGGAATAGAGCAGCCTCGGTATTTTTCCATAACCCGATACCATCAGCCTGCCACGCCTTTATCATCATTTCCAGGGTTCTCAAACAAGACTTTTGATGCGCCGCGACTGCATCCGCTCCGGTAACAGTGACACCAATCAACTCAAGGGCCTCGGTTATGATGTCGCCACCGGTTACACTATAAGTGTACGTTCCTGCTATTGCCATGCTTAGTCTCCGTCAGGTACGCCGTCAAATCCAAATTTTGCGATATTCTGCTTTGTCTGCTTGTTACCAACCGATCGCATCTTTTGAAAATCGTTCAAGGTTGCATCTCCCATAAGCTGGTAAGGGTAGATTTTAATCGTTCCCCTCAACTTCCGAGGCTTACCTGGCTTTTGGCTGAACTGCTGGTATGTCGCATTGTCAGCACACACTTTGAACCTCTCCGGTATGATAACCTCTTTGTTTCGCTGGATGACGAGGGTTTCCCCGTTAACGTGCAGTTGCACATCATCGGTATCATTGGGTGACGATTTCTCTGAAAATAATACACGATAAAATTTCTCTTCAGGCACTTGCTCTTTTTGCGCTTTACCTTTTTGGTTTTCCAATTGAAACTCTCCTTTTCGGTTTTTGGCTCTCGGGGAACTCTACAAAACTCTGTTAGTTGTCGTACTTGCCTGCTTCAAAACAGCACAGCTGTCCATCGACGTTGATGGTCGTGTTGTAAATCACAAAACCATCTTTGGTGGTCTCACCTGAAACCATGGGCTTAAAATCATACCGACCGCCGATATACTGAATTTCACCGGAAGCAACGCTATGGCTCAGGGTGACTTCATCATCATCGCTGCCGTCAGTGGTCCAGGCAGTAATGGCGTACTGTTTGCCATCGATAATGATTTTTGAACCTTCCTCGATGTATGTCCCTGCAACACCGCTGTTGAAATGCCCGGTATTACTGCCCGGGGTATCAACTGTCCAGGTATCGATATCAACCGAGGAGGCATCGCCGTAACCAGTGGGGGAATTACCAGAGGTATGCCGGTAATCATTGTGGTCCCATTTGAGGAAAATCCCCTCTCCGTATGTTACGGTCCCGGCAGTTGTGGTGTTCAGAACAGTTCCACCGTAATACGGCAAAATACCGGCACCAATGGCTGTCACCGCGACATCATTTGTAGCATCCGTAAACTGGATGCCCTCGACACTTGAGGCAAGCCTCATGAAATTGACATTCGTTTCAGCTTTCAAAATCTGGGTGCCTTCAATATTCCACACCGTTACCCAATCCGGCACAAACCCAATGCACAGATAAAGATCTGCCCCGGTTCCGTTAAAAAGTCCGCCTACTCGTCTCATAACAATTCTCCTTAGTTATTCGTTATTGGTTAAAATCCACCCTTCATTCATCACGAGGGACTGGCCAGTGCCGTTACTTCGAGTCGCGCAATCCAACTGTGGTTGAGAATGCCAGCGGTCTGGTAAGTTTTCCATGCCACGTATCCCAACTGGGCCAAAGGATCACTCTTGGTCGGTTTGTTGGGGTTGATGACGTATGGCACTACCGATTCAAAACCCTGCAACGGAACAATACCGTAAGCGTCTCTCGCCACGAAAATCAGCGGGTAGACATCAGCGCCAAGTGAGGATGCGGGTGCAACACCACTGGACAGGTAGGTAGTTCCGGCAGCTCCGGCGACTTCCCACGGTTCAAACATGGGTGTCAGGATAATACGGAACTCTTCCAGAGAACCCACTTCACCCGGGAGGGCCTTCATGCTGTTGGAATAATTGGCAACAGGGATGAATCCGTTGACATCACGGAGGTCGGCCTTGAGGTCGGTATGGCCCATGCAAAAATATGCTGGCTCAACCGGCTCGGTGGCTACCTTGTCAGTGGCCGCAATGATCCTGGAAATCTCGCGGGCCTTATGTTTCTTAAAGGACCGGTAAATTTTCCGGAAATCGCCACGTACCGCAGGGGAATTGACAGTTGCACGAGTTGAGACACCGTTAGCATAGAACACATTGGTGCCGGCCTTGATAACGGCAATCCGCAGCTCTTCAACAGTTTCAGCCGCCTGCTCGCCGCACAGGTCCATGCTTTCCTGAAAGATCGGGTCTTCGTGGGTGTCTGCGATAACATCTGTAATTTCCAGAAGATCGCCATACTGTTCGAGGGTGGCATTGACGTCCGTGTAAGTCAGACGTTTGCCCTTTGGGGTAATGCCTTCAGCCAGCGGGGCGGATGCTCTCGCCAGGGAATTGTACCGCCGCCATTTGACAGTCTTGGTCTGGTTTTTGCGGAGAGGATCTTTCTGCCCAAATCTCTCAACAACCATCAGGTGTTGGCCTCTTTTCAGAAGCCGCTTCATTGCCTTGCCAGCAGTTCTCGGGGAAATGTCCCCGTAGCTCGTAGTCTCACTCATAGTCCTAGATCTCCATTTTAAGGGTTTAAAAAAGAGTCTCTAGGACTTCTCAAATTTATATCAGGGCAAAACGCCCTGGTTTATGCCGCCGGGATCTTCATGATCCGACAGAGTTGTTTGCACCTGGGGCACAAATGTTCAATGGCCCCGCCACTTCCAATGTCACCAACACAGAACATACGGTTGCAGACCTCGCCTTTCCGCCTGCCGTTCTGGATTATGTTGGTACACCGGATTTGCTTCGATCGGCAAATGGGGATTATTGCATCAGTCGTCTTCATTGAATGATGCCTCCGCATCGTCCGGGTCAGCACCACCAGACTTTTTGACCGTTGGCTTGCTCCGCATGGTTCCTTTGTGCAGGTCATCGGTCTTTTTCTTCTTGTCTGCCGCCGTTTTCTTTAGTTTGTCCACATCCCCTTTGGTCTCAGTGGCCTTGTAATAATTCAAAACCATAATACCATCTGCCGGGTCTGACATATTCTGAGCGATCCGCTGAATGGGAGCATCCTGCTTTTTAAGCCATGCCGTAAATTTAGGATCGGCGTTGACCTTTTTAGCGTCAGGATGGACCTCTGTTATGGCACCCCAAAACTCGCTATCAGATACCCTGTCTGCAAGCTGGGCCACCGCTTCGCCAACCTTTGAAACACCCTTCAGCCGTTCATCTATGACTTCAGCGACAATCTTCTTTGCTATCCGCGTTGCCAGAACAGTTGCAGCCGCGTAATCGTCCGGGTAATCCTCTTTGTATTCTTTCAGATTTACCTCTATGCCACCGACCTTGATATTTTTATCCGGCAGGTCAATGTCATCCAGGTCACCGAACTCACCAGTATCAACCTTGGCAACTTTGTCGGCAGCTTCCTTTTTTTCCAAAGCGGCTTTGTCATCAACCTCTTTCTTTTCCTTGGCCACCTTTTCAGCTTCCGCGTCTTCCGAATCGTCATCGATTGTCTTGATCCGCTTATCCAGTTCATCGGAATACTTCGGCGTTTCATCTGCCTTTTCCTTGGCAACTTTGTCGCCAGCTTTCTTTTTCTCTGCCTTTTCGCCCGGGTCGTCCTTTTTATCCGGGTCGTCTTCGATGATGTCACCGTTCTCGTCAACTTCCGGCTTATCGTCCTCGTCAAAGGAAGATTCAGCGTCGTCAACAGGTTCTTGCTCTGCGATTTCTAAATCTTTATCGTCTGGCATTTTGATTTCCTTTTTTATTACACCACCCGGTATTACCCGGGTGGGGTTAGATTAACCGTTGTTTAGGTTTCGATTGCCGGCAGTATTGTACCCGACTTGGCAACTGTGCCTGTACAATAATTATCGAAATGCTGAAATGTGAGAGTCGCGGTATCAAAAAGCTCACCCGTGGTATCAAGAGAACCGCAAAGATTATTTGCCACGGTCCCGGTACAAGTACCAGAACTACCCGTCATGAATACGCCGACTGTCTGAGCATTGTTGTCACCAGTCAGGTTCAAAACGTTCCCGACAATCTTTGCACCCAAAGCAGTCTTGGCAGCCAGGATTATAAAATGGCCGACATCGGCAGCGGACGCCTGATTGTCAAAATTGCCTACAACCGTCAGCCTGCTAATATCTCCGAGGATTGAAATAAACGCCAAAGATGCCGTATCAATAGCGATCCTTTCATTGTTTATAATGGTAAGGCCGTCGGCTGCGTTGGCCGTGTCATCATTTTCAAAGATGCTGAGAAAGTTCATGTTGGCCGCGGTCTCATAAAACGAGCACCCTTCCATCCTGAAATTAACCGCATCGATATCGATGGCCTTGGCAATATCTGCATAATTCGCAGTGAAAATAAAATTCTTAACCGTCATATTTGCGCCGGTGACATAAACGCAAGCAGTTGCCGCCGTGGTATAGGTAATGGTCGGTCGTAAAGCACCATCCCCCAGGCCAATAATTTCAACCCCAGCAACATCAAGTGCAAGCGAAGTTGCCCCAATGACAGTTTCAGTGTATCCCGGCATGACATAAATTTTATCCCCCTTGCTGGCCGTGCACTGGTCGAGGGCATAGGCTATGGTGGCATAAGGTGCGTTATAAGATGCACCGTTCTGCGGCACATTAGCGCCGGTCGAGGAAGACACCCAATACTCATCAGAATACTGGACACTGGAAAAATCAGCCTCATCACTGGACACGGCCTTTTTGAAATCCACCGTCTGCATAAAGGTTACGTCACCCGTGAAGGTTACCGGACCCCTAATAGTCTTGCCGAACGCAGGACCAGTAATCAGGACTGAAACAATTACCGCTAAAAATAACCATTTTAATCTTTTCATCTTTCGTCTCCTTGTTTAAATTTCGTTGTCTGGCAACTGGTCTATGTATTTTCTGGCTTCATCCGGCAATTCCAAAACCCAATTCAATGCGTAAATCATGCCGGCCTTAAATCTAAAATCTTTCTGAACGTCATCGGACACAATTGGATGCGTCTCGTTCTGTTGCCTGATTTCGTCCCGTTTCGCCTCTACCCCTTTGAGCAGCTCCCTGGCCGCACCTATCTGTTTTATGTCGGCAATGTTCTGGTAATACCGACCTTGGGGTATGTAATCCTTTAATTTCACTTCTCAATTTTCTCAATACGCTTTTCAATGTCTAAAATCTTATCAACAATAAACTGGTCCCGATCCTTGGTGGTATTGACAGCTATTCTAACCGCCTCGGTTTCAATCGCTGCCCGGATATCAATTAAAAGTTCAGATTGCTTTTCAGCGTTCCATTGCATGAACTGTGCCTTATCGGTGAATACCGGCGTTCCATCTTCAAGGTATTTGACAGGTTTAAGCTTGGTCACTCTGGGCCTCCTTGGGTTTCTCAGGTTTATTTTGCTCGACCTTCTTCAATACCAAATCATTCTCAAACTTTTCCTCAAGCTTGTCGATGTCACCCTTAATCTTGGCGTCTATCTCGTCCATCTTTCGTGCGTGCTCTCGGTCCTTGGACTGCTCTTCCATGGCGTTTTCTTCCTGGACTAAGGCCTTGATCTTGGCTTCTTCCTCTGCCTGCATCTGCGCCCTGCCTTGAGCATCAGCCTGCTTTTCTTCCTCGGTCTTCATGGTCTGGGCCGGGTCGATGTCAAACGCTTTCCAGATTTCTTCCAGTACGTCCCGCACCTTTGTTTCAGCCAGCAACACTTCGGAGTTCAAAACAAGATTCAACCCCTGCATTAATTTTTGAAGTCGTATCACCTGATTCTGAAAACTGGTGAACCCAAGGGCCTGTGCGATATAGTTGCCTTTGCCTTTTTTGATACCAGGGTCTTGCATGTTGTATTGGTAAAAATCCGTAACAGCCGGCTCAACCAACCCTTCATCAAAGTTTTTAATGACCCCGCCTATATATTTTCCGGCATTGGCTTGGAGCATATTCATTTCACCCAGGGTGTCGGCTTTTTGCTTGTCGTGAACAGCACCTTGTAAAATTTTGGGTATCTGGCTTGCTTCGTCAGAGTACCTTTCAAAGAGACCTATCAAATCAAGTAAACTCTGGCCCACATCCTGGATGATGATCTGTTGTATAGCTTTGCCGGCATCATCGCACTCGTCGGAAACCTCAAGCTCTGTGCCTGGTACAAATTTTCCATCCCAATTTGGCAAGAATTGACGCTTGACAGCAGCGACGACGTTGGCACTCAGTTTCTTATTGTCCTCAAAGGCCCTCACACCACCATTAATTACCTTCTGAATGGATCTCAAATTCTTAGGAATGCCGGTTCCGCTCGTTTCGTCCAGTGCGATTTCCCACAACATCCTGTAAAATGGCCTTGTCGATGGCTTGTTCCGGGAATACCGGACAACCTCATTATCAGCCATAAGCGCCATGATCTCAACTTCGTCCCCGTCATGCTCAAAGTCGGTAAAATCAAACGAACTTTTCCCGTGTTCACCCTTTTTCAGTTCTGCCTCGAACTCTTTCGCAATAATCCGTGGCACCCGGCCCCAAAACTCCAAACTCTGCATGGTCTTGTGGCGGTGCTTGATATTTCGCATACCAGGAGGCAGGGTGCTCGTGTCTTTCGATCCCTGCGTTTGTTCTGGCTGATCTGCTGATTCGATGGCCAGGTCTATGGCGTCGTCTATCCACAGGGAATCTTCCCCACCATCTTTTTTCTGCCTCAATTCATACGGGCTCATCATCCCACGTTGAATCACGCCTTGTCCGGCCTGCATGTCCTCTGTTTCTAGATCCCGGTATACCGACCAGTTTGAGATATACTCCCATGCCGGAGACGTTACCATTGTTTCAGTGGGCTCCCAAAGGTCTTGCCCGTCCATAGACTGCTCAAACCCAAACCGCTCGACCTCATGGACATAATATTTCCCGTATGCCTCACCATAGATTGCTGCGGCCATGACACACTTCATCAGCTGCCGGTCGGCATGACAATCACCAAACTGTTGCTCAATCAGGGCTTTCATGTCGTCAATACTGTTCTCAACCGCCTGTCTCTGTTCATCCGGCAATTCATCGAATACAACCCGGTCCCACGGAGACGATTTGAAAGTAAACGGTATCTTGCCGCCCTGCAAAAGAATGTCAATGACCATAGAGTAGGCTGTAAGAACCTTCATCTTGGTAATCTGGATTGTAGTATCAGATCGCCACCCCTCGGTTTCATCTGCTTTCCAGAAACCTTCAGTGACCCCGTTGAATGCATCCAGATCAATCTGCATGTCCTTTTCAACAGATGACTGCCGTTCCTTCTGCCATGCACCAAATAGGGTGTCTTTGATGTAATACCCAAGTCCTGTGAGTTCTGAATCTTTCATAAGTTAATTCTTTTTTGTTGCCTTTTTGGGTTTGGCCTTGTGAGATTCAAACTTTCCTGGTTGCGCTTGTTTCGCACTATGCTCTGCCAGTCGATACGCAATGAAATTCTCTTCAACCTTTGCCAACTTCTTTTCCAATCGCGCTACCCTGTCCAACAACACAATAAGCTCACCATCGATAAACGGCTTCACATGCTCGTTGATATACTTTTTCTGTGCTAATTCGCCTGCCATGTTGTGCCTCCTTTAGCGCCGAAGCGGAAAACGGAACATCCCCATCAATAAACATTGGAGCGCCCGGACCGCTGGCATAATCTGGTTTTTTTCGTCTCGCTTGATTGCCTGTAACTGCTGATACAACTCAGCTTCCTTGTCGTGCCGAAGTAGCCTTTGTTTGACCTGTGCCCATATCAGGTGTTCAGCGTCGGCATCATCACCCCAGGGCACTTCAACCAAGGACGGTTTGGGTGCAATCATCTTTGACCGTAACACATCCAGCCGCCATTTCTTAGATAACTCAAAATTCTGGTGCCAATAAAACTTTGAGCAGTAATAGTTTGAGAATGCATGGTTGATAAAATTGCTGATCCCGGGATAAGCTATCCCTTGCGTCTCATTCCGGATAGGCTCAACCACCATGAATTCCTGTTGTTCGAATATCGTTACAACTTTCGTTTTTAAGTTCTGGCCGGCAACAATGATAAACCCCTGAGAATCAACATACCCGTCTTTCCTGAACGTGATAGGCCAGCACACACCGCCCCGCATATCGAACTCAGCCTGTGGGTAACGCAAGTCCTCTTCATCGAACTCAAAATAGAGGGTTACGCTGCCGTTGGTGTTTAGTATTGCTGTTTGGGGTTTTTCAATCAATGCAACTTCCCCCGGTTGACATCGGCCACCTGTTTATTGTTCAGCGTGATAATCTTGTGTGACTCCCCAATAGCATCCTGCTTTCTGAAATGCTTCGCCAGGATAATCATGCCGGCTGCCAATACCTGCATCCCCTGTTCCATGCTGTTCGCCGGGAAATTCCGCACCTGGACGTTGCCTTTCGGAAAAACGTCTACCATGATCGTAAACACTGGTTTTTCTTGTTTTGCTGCATTCTTTTGATGCTCTTTCACTCTTTGCCCTTCTGTTGTTTTGTTAACTCACCCGCCCGTGGGGGAAGTTGACACCGCCGATTGTTTCCACCATATTTCCAATACGTTGCATTTTTCGTGTTTTTTGCCCCATCAGGCCGCCTTGTCCGGCATATCAGCCAAATCAGTAGGGTCAAGCAATCCCTCGAACGGCGCGAAGGTCAACGCCAGCGCGTCCATTCTGTCTGTGGACCGTTTTAACAGGTCGCGCATGACATCTTTTCGCATTACCCTTACATATCCATCCTTTACCTCGTATGTCGGCACCAACATTTCCTCAATCAACGTCTCATCCGGGGGTAACATAGCCCCTGGGTCTGTCCTCAACCATTCCCTGAGCGACCATAATAGTTGATCTCTGAGTATTTTGAACCGCCCCAGCTCAATTTCAAACGTCGGAGAACTCGCAACCTTAACAGAATACACGTTCTTGCAGCCTTCACGGGTCATCTGCGGAGCCGTGCCGGACCCTAGGCCAGTACCATCAACATGACACGCCATAGTATCACGCTTTTTCATCTCCACGGCTGCCCGGTCCCCCGTCACCAAAGGATCTACCCCGGCCCAAGTAATCAGCTGCTCAACATACCCGCCGTAGCGAAAACAGGTGACATTGCTGTCATCCCCGTACTCTGCCACGTCCTGGCCCATGATCGCCGCAGCACCAACCGGGGGTTTTTCGCCGTGAGTTGCGACGTAGGCATCCCACCTGGCCCTTGCATCTGACACCCAAGCCCTTGAAATCAACTGCTGGCTGCCCTGGGCAGGGTACTGGCCAAGCACCATGTAGGAAAAGGCCGCTTCCATAATTTTATAAAACCCGGGCGCAAGCGGAGGAAACTCACGCCCGGCCCGATCTTTTGCAACAACTCCGGCTAAAAAATCGGGTAACTCAAAAGTCTCTGTCTCATCTCTTTTCTCATCATCCAGCAACGGCCTGCACCATTGATTGATGCGCCGGACCGTTGTTTCGCGGTCAACAGCACCAGGAATAATGGTTTCACCGGTAAGCACGTTGGGATGATTAAACGCTGATAAATGAATAACCGTTGCGGTTCGGTCCCGTTCCCTCCGGTACGGCTCTCCTGACTCGCTACGGGGGTTGAATAAAATCAGCAACCGGACAATGCGGCCACCAGACATGCACCCTTCAATGCCCCGGTAAACAAAGCTTGGCGAAGTATCACCCTCGTCAACGATAAAAAGCATGTGTTCGTGATGTTTCCCTGAAAATTTGCCCTCTTTGACTCCATCGGTCCCGGTAGTAGGCACTGATAACGCCGTTATAAAATCCTTATCGGACCTCTCAATGTGCATCGACCTGTGATTGTTGCCGCTGAACAGTTTGGGGTTACCCATCGCCATCGTTGACAACTCACTCCAAAGTATTTTTTGATTTTCAAACGGATGGGCAATGGTATAAACTCTTGAATTTGGGAATGCGGAATAGAACCAGCAGGATAGGGCTGCGGCACCATGTGATTTTCCGGTGCCTGTAGCTGACCTGGCCAGCGTAACTCGGTTGTCACGCACGCTCTCCGCCATTATTGCTACATCATCAGTCAAGGTTATATCCAATTCATTGCGGATAAACCCTACTGGATCTTTTTGGTACTTGGTATATTCAGAGATACCCATAGCTGCAGCGCACTTACTTTTCTGATACAAGCTTAGTAAGCTCTCTGCATACGCCTTCTCTGAACCCATCGGGTAGGTTTGCAATGACATCCTCTATCCCTATTTTGATATCTTTTTTCTCCGCTGCGTACATCCCCCGAACCTTAATAGCCATATCCAAGGTGCGTCGCTGTGTTTCGATAGCCTCAACGTCTCTCTGGTCCGTTACCTTGCCGTCTTTCTGGAAAAACTTGGTTTCCTTGGCTTCCAGCAAGCTCAACAACTTTAATTTTAACCGTTCTTCGCTCAATCCATAGTCTTCAAGCCATTGGTTTATTTTGATTTTATGTTTTTTTAGGTTTTCAAACCCAATAACACCGAAACAACTATATGATTTTGCTTTGTATCCTGCTGCCTTGGCGGATTCAGTGGCGTTGAGAAAAGTGGCGGTGTTTTTTTCATCTAAATAAAATTTCAGCCACAGCATTTTTTTAGACGCCATTGTCCTATTCCCTATCACAACTAAATTTCATAGTTAGTATAACTTTTTGTAATCTCTATATCTCCCTATCTCATACAACTCTTGCCACGTACCAGGCTCAATCTCGCTGTCAACAGTGGCTTGCTCTGTGTCTATCTCTGATTGCTCGTAGCTCAAATCCTCTGGCCCTGCACAATATCCCTCATCAACTATGAGAGTATGGCGGCGGCTGATACGATCAACCGACAAGATCTTGCCCCCTTGCCCATGTATGACCGCCATTACCAAACCTTAAGAATAATATATCTCGCCGCCCTAACCGATAGGTTATTGTTTTACAGTTTCTTTCGAGGTCGTTATAACAATGAAGCATCCCGTCGCCTCTGGTTATGCCTCTTTTGTGGAGTTCATTGCTTACCATCTCCATACTTGCGGCTGCTGCGAGGCAATCAAGTTGTTTAATAGCTGGTATTTTTATTTCAACGCGTCTCATTTATATTGCTCGTCTCAAAAGACAGTTTTGTATCGGGTTAGTTGCCTCAAATTTCTAAGTAACTTAAAATATTGCATAATAATTCCTTATACTATAAATTTTGCAATATGTCAACATAAAATCCATACCCGGTGTGTATGCTCTACCTCGCCTTCCTTGATATCCTGATTGCACACAGCACAATAGTTAAGATATTTACAAAACCTTCTTGGATATTCATAAAACTCTTTTCGTTTTCTCATACTCCCCCTTTTCAGTAATTCGGAATTCCCGAAACTCTTAATCATCCTTTGCGTTTCAGCCAGATCAAAAAACCTTCATCCCACCCGGGCAGATCATACTTTTGCACAATCTGCCATATTTCCTGCTTGTCCACTTCCATTTGTGCCAGTTCCGTATCCCTGCGGTCTTGTTGCCAACATGCAGCGCTTGGAGTCATACACTCACCCCCGTTTTTTAATATCGTTCAAATTTCGGCGTGTCAGGCGTTCTTGACACGTACTTCTGTCCACCCGCCTACATGGTAATTCCCTGGCATATTTAAAAACAGATATTCTTTAATAGCGTGGCAGATCACAATTTGCCGATCATCCTCAAAAACAACCCCGTTCATACAGTCCAGATAAAACTTGATCAAATTATCGATGTCAGGCTTGGTCACCGGATAAGCAGGAACGGACATCTTGAGTTTTTCAGCATTCCTGCCGGTTCCGTAGTGACCCTTGGGCCTGGGCATGTAAAAACCAAATTCAATAGCAAGGGGCCCGGCAAGCGGTGCCCGTTGCCACTGCTTTTGGATCTCAAACAAGACCTTGCCCTCCTCGGTCTGCTGGTCGTTGTAGGTCACTACAAACTTGCCTCGCCTGGCGAACCTTGGCCTGGCCTTAGCCACAGGACGTCCGGGGATAATAATTATCATGACTCCACCGCCTTTCTCGGAACATTCAAGGGCATTTCATCATCAAACCGGAACTCGTTAATTCTCCGGCCCTTCTCCCTG
>Ga0207997_1000620_pt1 | contig 18007 bp, 15 predicted proteins | sample AntAceMetag02UKN_FD_184777 | JGI IMG/M metagenome (GOLD analysis project Ga0207997, IMG submission 184777) | Saline lake microbial communities from Ace Lake, Antarctica - Antarctic Ace Lake Metagenome 02UKN (SPAdes) (version 2) | ecosystem: Environmental > Aquatic > Non-marine Saline and...
CATTGAAAAGGCATTCAGATGATGTTCGTTCGTTTCCTACTCATCTAGATCCATTTGTATGTACGCGTTATGAAATTGAACAGTTTACAAAGAAAGCATACGCGATGGGAATTCGTTATCTAGGTGTTTGCTGTGGGGCTGGGCCACATCATATTAGGGCGATGGCGAATGCATTGAATAAAAAGGTTGCTGCTTCTAAATATAATGAAGACATGTCGCAACATTACGCTTTAGGAAATAAAGAATCATTATTGAAAGAAAATAAAATATTTGTTGATAGGTTATAATTTTTAGTAATAGATTTGTTCATTGATATGAGTGAACATCAATGAACAAATCTATTATTGAATTTTGTATTTTTTTGCTTAAGATCTTTTGAAGTATTCAGGTATAGCTTTAATGAGATCTTCTGCTGCAAGTAGTGCAATTTTTGCGTGACCGTACCGTGCATGTGGGCGCCATGTTTTTTCTACGCGTTCGCGCATGCTCTTAATTTGGGGAGCAATATTTTCTGATCTTATGCATATGTATAAATCTGGTACTTGTGCGCGGATGGTACATTGATTAGGGGCGTGTGATTCGAAGTTAAGATCAATGAAGCTGCAGCGGGCGTTTTTCTCACTTATTTTGTCAATCAAATTCATAAAGAGTGGGGAATAAGTTGCCAGAGGTAGTGGCGATAATTCTCTAAGTGCCGGATTTTTTATAGAACTTCCAATGTTGTTGTACATATTCATTAAGAAGTACGATGCATGAGAGAAAGCTTTTGAATTGCCGTTGGCGGAAATTCGTACATCAATTAAGTGTTTTTTGCCATTGTTAAATTGTGCGCAATCAACGAAATCCGATAAGCGCCGCTTGCTTGTTTTGCTTGGCGTTGAGATTTTATCGGATACTTGAATGCTATCACCTTCTGAGTGAATGTTGATAATTGTTGTAAACATTGGATCTATACAGAAATATGCTGTCTCGGTTTGAATTGGGGTGCCATAAAGAATTGTTTTATCAATAATAAGATTTTGTTTCAATTCTTTTTCGTGAACCGACATATAAAGGATCAAATTTCCACCATGACTGTGTCCGTGCAGGATAAATTTAATATTATCTGTTGGGTAACGTTTGCGAAGCTCTTCACTAAGACTAACAAGAGCGAGATAAAGTGCGCGTGAATCATTCTTTCTATCTTCATCACTAAGCATACCATCCCAACCGTAGGTGTAATAGCGATTGATAGCCTTATTATTAGTAAGTTCATCATAGCCTTTAATAGCCTGAATTGCTGTTTGTCGTGCTTTTTCAATTGGTAAATTGTTTTTGTGGCATTGCATAATTGTTTCATGTGAAACTTCAACAAGTCCTTTTTTAAGCATGATTTGACTGTCGTAAAAACGAGTATCTGTGCGAGCTTTTTGAATTGCTTTCGCATACAAATGATAATTTTTGACTTTGTTTCTTATTACAGAAATTGCGCTGACAGCAGCGAGGCCTGAACAGCGTGTTCCATGAATAAATATATGGACGTTAACTTCTTGTTGTTGCATGTGACCAAGCATAAAACGAATACTTAATGCGCACAAGACACATAAGAAAGTAGGAGGAAATTTTTTCATCATTAAACTTCAAGTGAAATGTTAACATTATATAAAAAAGGTAGCACTTTTAAAGGTCTTTGTCTAATGTGTGGTTTGGTTTGGCGCTGTTTTCAATATAATAATGTATACTAGGTATGGATAATATCATGGAATACAGAGCAAAGAGATTATGAATACAAAAAAAAGTGGAAAATTATTTATATTGTCAGCCCCATCTGGTGGGGGTAAGACAACATTAGCTAATAAGTTAGTCGAAGAGCTTGGCTTTGAGTACAATCTTTCGCGTGTTATTACTTATACCAGCAGACTGCCACGTTCAACTGAGACGCCTGGTGTTGATTATAATTTTCTTTCGAAAGAGGCATTTGAGGAAAAAGTTAAAGAGCAATTTTTTTTAGAGTGGAGTGGTGTGTATGGCAATTATTGTGGAACACCGTCTACTATTATAGAAGAAGTAAAAAATGGTAAATCATATATAGCTGTTGTTGATAGGGCAGGTGCGCGTTCTATTTTATCTCGCTACCAGCAAGCAGTTGCAATTTGGCTGGAACCGCCAAGTTTGGAAGTGCTTGAAGAGCGATTGCGTGCGCGAAAGACAGAAGCAGAAGAGCAGATTCAAAAAAGATTAACGCTTGCTCGACAAGAACTTGAGGAAGAAGCTTGCGTGTCATTCTATAAATATAGATTGTGCAATGACGTTCTTGAGCAGGTACAGGATGAGGCAATAGCCATTTTTTTAGCTGAATTGTTAAAGAAACAGGATTGCCCTGAATAGCATAAAATTGTTGAAAATTTTAAAATCACCAATCGGTCGATTGGGTCGATGTTTATACTGATGTTTTCATACAGCCTTTTAAATTTTTTTAAAAATTTTTCTGTAAGTAACAAAATAAATGTTGACAGCCTTGTAAAGCTCCTATAAGATATAATTACTTTCGCGATGAAATCAGCAAAAAGAACTTCCGATTCGTCGACTTGAAAGGAACTTTGAAAAAGGCTTGACAAATAGAAAAATTCAGATATTCTATTTAAAGAGTAGTAAGTAAAAAATTCTGTATATCTTTGACATACACAAAAGCTTAGTGCCCGCACTGAGTAAAAAGGTAAATTCTGTCAATTTCCGAAACAATTTTTGTAACGGAGAGTTTGATTCTGGCTCAGAATGAACGTTGGCGGCGTGCTTAACACATGCAAGTCGAGCGAGAAAGTTTCCTTCGGGAAGCGAGTAAAGCGGCGGACGGGTGAGTTACGCGTGAGAATCTGCCCTTTAGTGAAGGATACTCTCGAGAAATCGAGGTTAATACTGCATAAGTCCCTTCGGGGAGAAAGATGGCCTCTTGCTATCGCTAAAGGATGAGCTTGCGTGCTATTAGTTTGTTGGTGAGGTAATGGCCCACCAAGACGATGATGGCTAGCCGGCCTGAGAGGGTGTTCGGCCACATTGGAACTGAGATACGGTCCAGACTCCTACGGGAGGCAGCAGTGAGGAATATTGCGCAATGGGCGAAAGCCTGACGCAGCGACGCCGCGTGAAGGATGAAGGTCTTCGGATCGTAAACTTCTGTTAAGTGGGAAGAAATCCTTATCAATAAAACGGGTAAGGGATGACGGTACCATTAGAGAAAGCACCGGCTAACTTCGTGCCAGCAGCCGCGGTAATACGAGGGGTGCAAACGTTATTCGGAATTATTGGGCGTAAAGGGTGTGTAGGCGGCCTATTAAGTCCATAGTTAAATCTTTCGGCTCAACCGAAAGGCTGCTATGGAAACTGATTGGCTAGAGAATGGAAGAGAGAAGTGGAATTCTCGGAGTAGCGGTAAAATGCGTGGATCTCGAGAGGAACACCGATGGCGAAGGCAGCTTCTTGGTCCATTTCTGACGCTGAGACACGAAAGCGTGGGGAGCAAACAGGATTAGATACCCTGGTAGTCCACGCCGTAAACGATGATCACTAGATGTTAGTTCCGTTTAGGAATTAGTGTCGCAGCTAACGCGTTAAGTGATCCGCCTGGGGATTACGGTCGCAAGACTAAAACTCAAAGAAATTGACGGGGGTCCGCACAAGCGGTGGAACATGTGGTTTAATTCGACACTACGCGAGGAACCTTACCTAGGCTTGACATGTATTTGACCGCTGTAGAAATACAGTTTTCCGAGCTTGCTTGGACAGATACACAGGTGCTGCATGGCTGTCGTCAGCTCGTGTCGTGAGATGTTAGGTTAAGTCCTCTAACGAGCGCAACTCCTATCGTCAGTTGCTATCCTTTTTGGAGCACTCTGACGAGACTGCCTGGGAAACCAGGAGGAAGGTGGGAATGACGTCAAGTCCTCATGGTCCTTATGCCTAGGGCTACACACGTGTTACAATGGCCAATACAACGGGTCGCGACATTGCAAAATGAAGCTAATCCCTTAAAGTTGGTCTAAGTTCGGATTGAGGTCTGCAATTCGACCTCATGAAGTTGAAATCGCTAGTAATCGCGTATCAGAACGACGCGGTGAATACGTTCTCGGACCTTGTACACACCGCCCGTCACACCACGAAAGTTGTCTGTACCCAAAGTTGCTTTAGCTAACCGTTAAGGAGGCGAGTACCTAAGGTATGGGTGATGATTGGGGTGAAGTCGTAACAAGGTAGCTGTAGGAGAACCTGCGGCTGGATCACCTCCTTTCGAGGGAGATTCTAACTAAGGGTAATGCCTTGGTTTAAAGGTGTGAAATGGACAGATAATCTTTTTCCAGTGCTGGCACTTCCTAATTAAGCGGGCCTATAGCTCAGTTGGTTAGAGCACCCCGCTGATAACGGGGAGGTCAGTCGTTCGAGTCGACTTAGGCCCACCATACTTTGCGGTATGGGGAGGTCGAGTCTTCGATCGTCGACCACTCGCATTCAAGGGGGTGTAGCTCAGTTGGTAGAGCGTCCGCTTTGCAAGCGGAAGGCCAGCGGTTCGACTCCGCTCATCTCCACCAAACTTCGGGGATGAATAAATAAAAGCTTTTGTGTTTGTAAGATCAATAAAAAATTCTTGTGATCTTTGAAATGTTTGTAATTTGTATATACCTGAGCATTAGCAGGACTCAATAAACTGATTTTTAAGTTTTGATTAATTGAAAAGGGCTTTTGGTGGATGCCTAGGTATCAGGAGGCGATGAAGGAGGCGGAAGACTGCCATAATCTTCGGGGAGCTGTCAATCTAGCTTAGATCCGGAGGTCTCCGAATGGGGAAACCCGGCCTGGTAAAACCAGGTCATCTTTATCTGAATATATAGGATAAAGGGGCGAACGGCGTGAACTGAAACATCTAAGTAGCGCCAGGAAGAGAAAACAAAGTGATTCCCGTAGTAGTGGTGAGCGAACTGGGAAGAGCCTAAACCTATATCATGTAAGCTGGTATGCGTTGTGATATAGGGGTTGTGGGATACAGATATCAAGAGATACCAATCTTGTATCAATATTTTTAGTTTAGCAGAACGTTCTGGAAAGGGCGGCCAAAGAGTGTGACAGTCACGTAAGCGAAAAGCTAAAGAATTGTAATTTGTACACCCGAGTATCATGGAGCACGTGGAATTCCGTGAGAATCTGCCCCGACCATGGGGTAAGGCTAAATACTACCTGATGACCGATAGTGAACGAGTACCGTGAGGGAAAGGTGAAAAGAACCCCGAGAGGGGAGTGAAATAGAATCTGAAACCAATTGTCTATAATCGGTGGAAGCGATGTATACGTACGCGCAACCACGTACCTTTTGCATAATGGACCAACGAGTTATTCCTATGGTGCAAGGTTAAGTCTTGAAAGGACGGAGCCGAAGCGAAAGCGAGTCTTAATAGGGCGTTTAGTACTATGGGATAGACCCGAAACCTAGTGAGCTACCCATGTCCAGGATGAAGTCTCAGTAAAATGAGATGGAGGTCCGAACCAGTGTAGGTTGAAAACTACTTGGATGAGGTGTGGGTAGGAGTGAAAGGCTAATCAAACTAGGAAATAGCTGGTTCTCCCCGAAATATATTTAGGTATAGCCTTGTTGAATTCATTGTGGTGGTAAAGTCACAGTTTAGGCTTTGGGGGCGTAAGCTTACCGAGCCTTAGCTAACTCTGAATGCCATAATGTTTGAAAACAGGAGTCAGACTGTGTGGGATAAGCCTCATAGTCGAGAGGGAAACAGCCCAGATCATAAGCTAAGGTCCCTAAATATACGTTAAGTGTGAAAAGATGTGAAAACGCAAAGACAGCCAGGAGGTTGGCTTAGAAGCAGCCATCCTTTAAAGAAAGCGTAATAGCTCACTGGTCAAGTATTTTTGCGCTGAAAATGAACGGGGCTAAACGTATTACCGAAGCTATGGCTTGCATATGTGCTACGGCAGATGTGCAGGGGTAGGGGAGCGTTCTTTAGTAGAAACAAGTTTGACCGTGAGGACAGATGTGTAGACTAAAGAAGTGAGTATGTTGGTATAAGTAACGAAAAAATAGGTGAGAGTCCTATTCGCCGTAAGTCTAAGGTTTCCGTGAGAACGGTTCATCCACTCAGGGTTAGTCGACACCTAAGCCGAGGCCAATTGGAGTAGGCGATGGAAAACAGGTTAAATATTCCTGTACCACTAGCAAGTGTTTGAGTGATGGAGTGACGCAGTAGGATAGGTTTACGTGGACATTGGTTTGCCACGCTAAGCATTGAGAGGGGTTTTGTAGGAAAATCCGCAGAACCATTAACCTTGGGGTGTTATGGGCATACTAATTCTTATGAAGAAGTATGTTAGACTGATTTCACACTGACTAGAAAAGCTTCTAGCGAATTTGTGAGTGATCGTACCGCAAACCGACACAGGTAGACGGGCTGAAAATGCTCAGGCGTTGAGATAACTATCACTAAGGAACTCGGCAAATTAGCTCCGTAACTTCGGGATAAGGAGTGCCTCTGATGTGTACAAAGTTTAGGCTTTGGAAGCATTTTGAGGTTTCAACAAAGAGGCCCAAGCGACTGTTTAACAAAAACACAGGGCTCTGCAAACTCGTAAGAGGAAGTATAGAGTCTGACGCCTGCCCAGTGCTGGAAGGTTAATGGGAGAGGTTAGTCTTCGGACGAAGCTTTGAACTGAAGCCCCAGTAAACGGCGGCCGTAACTATAACGGTCCTAAGGTAGCGAAATTCCTTGTCGGGTAAATTCCGACCCGCATGAATGGCGTAACGATTTGGGCACTGTCTTGGTGATAGACTCAGTGAATTTGTAGTGCTGGTGAAAATGCCAGCTACCCGCGACAGGACGGAAAGACCCCGTGCACCTTTACTATAACTTGACATTGTTTTTTGGATTCGTTTGTGTAGGATAGGCGGGAGACGTTGATGCTATGGCGCTAGCTGTAGTGGAGTCATCCTTGAAATACCGCCCTTATGTATTTGGAAAACTAACTTTGAATACCCGTAATCCGGGCAAAGGACATTGTCTGGTGGGTAGTTTGACTGGGGTGGTCGCCTCCAAAATTGTAACGGAGGCGTTCTAAGGTTCCCTCATGACGAATAGTAATCGTCGGAAGAGTGTAAAAGCTGAAGGGAGCTTGACTGCGAGACAAACAGGTCGAGCAGGTGCGAAAGCAGGATTTAGTGATCCAGCTGTTCCGAATGGAAGGGCAGTTGCTAAACGGATAAAAGGTACGCCGGGGATAACAGGCTTATCTCCTCTGAGAGTCCCTATCGACGAGGAGGTTTGGCACCTCGATGTCGGCTCATCGCATCCTGGGGCTGGAGAAGGTCCCAAGGGTTTGGCTGTTCGCCAATTAAAGCGGTACGCGAGCTGGGTTCAGAACGTCGTAAGACAGTTCGGTCCTTATCCGTCGTGGGCGCAGGGTATTTGAGAGGATTTGTCCCTAGTACGAGAGGACCGGGATGAGCGAACCTCTAGTGTTCCAGTTGTTTACCAAAAGCATCGCTGGGTAGCTACGTTCGTTCGGGATAACCGCTGAAAGCATCTAAGTGGGAAGCCTACCTCAAGATTAGATACCCCGTCTATGAAGTTGAAACTTCGGTTTTGATGGAGTAGGCATTAATAAGGCCCCTTGAAGACTACAAGGTTGATAGGCTGGATGTGTAAGCACAGCAATGTGTTCAGCTAACCAGTACTAATAGGCCGAATGTTTTAATCGAATATATAATTAAAGATCCTTTAATGTCCTGATAATGTGGTATATATAAATTGCAAACATGATCACAAGAAAATTTTTAAAAGTTTTCTGGTGGGTATAGCTGTAGGGAAACACCCGTTCCCATTTCGAACACGGAAGTTAAGACTGCAGCGTCGATGATACTTGGCTGGAGACGGCCTGGGAAAGTAGATACTGCCAGGATTAGTTGGACCCCGAAGAAATTCGGGGTTCTTTTTTTTGTTCCATTATTAGTTTCGGCTATGCAAGGTAGGCGAGAGGGATTACAGCGAAGAGTAGGGCTCCATTGCTTAATAAATGTGTATATCATTTATGGAGTAAAGTAGTTGGTTATGTTCTTGTTCCAATTTCTCCAATTTTGTGTGTAAGTTTTTCACCGTGTCGGGAAATTCCGGGTGGGCAGCATTGTGCAACGATGCAGGTTGGTAAAGAATCGTTTGATTTTCGTATGTAAGTGATTTTATTTTTTTATTTTATTTGTTGTTATACTAGTAGTAGTAGTAATCATGTTTGTTAAGGATAACCGTGAGAACGTTTCTATTTAGGATAATCCTGTTTTTATCTTTTCTGTTCCAGTTTTCATTGTATAGTATGAACGCGCTTCGTGCGCGTTGTTTGGCATCATATATTGTTTCCGTTCCAATAGTTTATTCTTGGGAAAGTTTTAAAGAGTGTTATGAAAACATCCCTGGAGTGTTGCCATTTTTAGTGGTGCAGCATGCCCGTATTCAGCTAGCCGAAACATTTGAATTTGATGAAAAAACATTTGAAGCTAAATTGGAATGTGTTGAAGAAGTACATCACCGTGAGGCACGTGAATTGAAAAAAGTGATTTTAGAAAAGAAGGAATGGCTTGATAGTCTTTATGAAATTGGTTTTACACAGAAGCAGATTCTTACATTTTTAGAAAAAGCTCGCGAGTGGAAAGGTGATAGGACTTTTCATAGCTTTTTCTAAAAAAAATTGTTCAAAGGGTTATTATGAAGAAGTGTTTTTTAAGTTTTTTATTTTTATGTTCTTTGCCTTCTATTTTTTCAATGGATGTTAGTGAGGAAGAAGCAGTTAGAAGAGATTGTATTTTAACGTGGATTATGGTTTTAGATAAGTTGGAAAGAGCGGATGCTATAAATGCTCTGAAAAGTGAACGTAAACCATCACTCAGTCAGGAAGATCGTGAATTTGCAAAGGGGGTTGGATTGATCGATGAAGAAGGTTGTCTTTCGCCATTAGTACGTGAGGTTGTCAAAGCTTTTAAATGTGCGGCTACGAATTAAAAGTTGTAGTATTAGCGCCATCTTGTGTTGGAAAGAAGATAAGCAATAAGCTACAAATGTTACTTGTTATCATTAAGGGTGAACTTTAGAAATAGTACATTATCACAACAAGTGCGCGTGTGTTTGTAACAGCATATGTTTTAGGATGCTTTCCTTTACAATCCATTTTGCCGAACCATGCTTTGCTGTAATCAAATTCGAATCCCAATTCTATATTATTGAACTTACTGCGTATGCGTGGAGCAACACGAACAAGTCGGTCTAATTCTGCATCGAGTCCGTAAAAAATAGGATCACAATTACTGTCGCGATAGACACAATTACGTGAACCTAGGCTTTGTGCAATACCTATGAATAGGCCAGGCATCATTTTTTGATCTTTTTGATAAGTAATGTCAATCCACTGAGAAATTGCATTTGTATTTGTGTATGTTCTCTTTCCCGTTGTTGCATTAAGGCATGAAACAGCATAGCCGCCGATTAAGGTTAAGCCATAACCATTTTGGCCAGCAACAATCTGACTTTGTACAAGAAAATTATCTAATTCAAGTGAACCATACACACTTCCTAAGTAACTTAAGAGTGTGTCATCGGATGCATATGTTCGTGTTGTGACATTTGTTGATGTTGTAGTTGTAGAAAGGGAGGGTAATATTCGTTCGAGATTAAAGCTTGCACCAATAAATGTTTTTTCTCTGCGCCATTCAACTGCGCAATTAAGTGCTGGTGTCATGCTGTTTTGCATGTATGTTAAGCTTTGTCCGATTGGGCCATCATTTCCATAGAGAAAATTACAATAGATGGCGCCGATAAATGCTAATGATGTTGGATGATAATCAACTTTTATTTGTGGGTAACGTGCATACGGTGCAATTGGTTCTCCGCCATGATCGCCTATCGTATGCGGATAGCATTTTTGGGGAACAAATGGATGATCGGTTTGACCAAATGTAATGGATTTTTTAGGCCAGTCAATATTAAAGAAGAAGCACCGAAGATGTGGAAGCCCGATTGTTTCAGGGGAACAACCTTTGAAGTCGCACTCTAGATAACTTGAAATTTTTGCATCGCCCCATTTTGCGCCAGATGTTTTAAAATGAAAACGGGAGACGGATGGTGTTAATCCTAGTTTTCCACGACTGTTTATATCGCAACATTGATCATCACAGTTTGCTTTTTTAGGATATAGATAACAAGATCCATCAATTGTTCCGACACCTTGTCGTGTGTCAAAAAAGTTATCGAGTCGAACAAACCCGCCCCATTCGTACGAAACCTCTGCGTTAATAAAAGAAAAAAGTGTTATGAGTAAAATTACATACATGCTTCGTTTGTACATGATCTCCTAGTTAATTTTGTCTGTAATCTACTATGTTATTTGAAAATGCGCAATGTTACGTGTAGTCCGTATATTTGTTTGATTTGCCTTTGACCTTTTCAACAGGATATTTTGCCTTAATTTCTTCGAGCTTTTCTAGAATTGCCTTTTCCGGATCTATGTTAGCAGAAAAACAAAAAGCTAACGCTGCAATAAATATATCAGCAATTTCACGTCTAACTTCTTTATTTTTTTGTTCAACAATATTGAGTGATTCTTTTGAATCGATCCACGTAAAAAGCTCCATTAACTCTGCTGCTTCAAGTGAAATTGCCATACTTAAATTTTTTGGTGAATGAAACTGTTCCCATTCCCGTTCTTTGATAAGTGTTGTGACAAGTTTTTTAAAATCTTCGAGTGTATGTTTTTTCGTCATGTTTATACTTGTTTTTCCTTTATTGTTTCAGGTTGATAATGTTGTATCGGATCGATGCCGCGAATTTCTACGTAGTCAATGTATTGTTTCAATATAGTGCGAAATTCTTCAAGTTCTTCAATTGGGAATGGTCCGCATTTTTCCAGCGCTTTTTTTAGGCATACCTTATTACTAAATTGTTGTATGAAAAATTTATGTGCACCCTTGATCCATTTCCCGATTTTATGCATATCTTCTTTTTTAACAATCTTGGGTACCATTGTCATGCGAAATTCATACGGGATGCGATTTTGCATGAGTAATGATACAGTACGCTTTATTTTTGTAAGATCGGCTGGTACTTGTACAACATCAGGATACTTTTCTGGTGTTTCTTTTATATCCATGGCAACATAATCAATCAATTTTTTATTGATTAGTGATTCGACCATGTCAGGATTCGTACCATTCGTATCAAGTTTAACCTTGAATCCCATGGCTTTCATTTTTGCAATATGTTCTGGTAAATCTTTATGCAATGTCGGTTCACCGCCAGAGATACAGATTGCATCAAGCCATTTCTTTTTTTGTTCTAAAAATTCATAAAAATCTTCGTTAGTAATCGTCTCCAGTTTATCTGGATTAAGTACCAAGTCTTTGTTGTGACAAAAGACGCAACGAAAATTGCAGCCAGCAGTAAAAATAACGCAGCAAGTATACGGTTCATAGTCGATTAACGACAATTTTTGTAGTCCTTTGATAATCATATGAATTCCTTAAGTGTTTTTTTAAAGTGTACAGGCCCCTGCATTTTCTACAAGGGCCTTTTCAGGCGGGACCGGTTCCGTTATTGTTTTTCGTTAAAGTCTAATGTACGAACTTCAGGGACATTATAAGTAAGGCAGCGGAATTCTTTAAGTGTAATTTCTTTCATATTGTTGCCATCAAATGTTTTGCGTTCTTTGAATTCTTCTTTTTTGCCAATGTTCCAGCGTTTAACTGGGCGATAGAAGCCGACGACACGCGAGAAAACTTCAGTTTCAGAGCCACAATGTGGACAATATTCTTTTTTGCCTTTTAAGTAGCCATGCTCTTGGCAGATACTAAATGTTGGTGTGATTGAGAAGTAGGGAAGCTCTGTATTGCGCGCAATTTTTTGTACAAGATATTTACATGCTTCGCCTGAACGTAACTGTTCGCCTAAGAACGTATGGAATATTGTACCACCGGTATATAACGGTTGAATTTTGTTTTGATGTTCAAGTGCTTCCATTAAATCATCAGTATAGTTTACGGGCAGTTGTGTTGAGTTTGTGAGATATGGTGCATCGGTGCCAGATGTTTTAATATTTGGATGATGTTTTTTGTCAGATTTTGCCAAACGATAAGAAGCTCCTTCGGCTGGGGTCGCTTCAAGATTGTAGAGATTACCTGTTTCTTTCTGAAACTCAACAAGTTTTTTGCGCATAAAGTGCATGATTTCTATTGAAAATTTGAGCCCTTCTTCAGTTGCGATGCTTTTACCTAAGAAATTAAGGCAACACTCATTCATGCCACAGAGGCCGATTGTTGAAAAGTGGTTGTTAAAGGTGCCAAGATATGCTTTGGTGTATGGCATTAGTCCTTTTTCTAGATTTTCATCTACGATAACACGTTTGATTTCCAATGAATCTTTAGCAAGTTTCATGTAATGATGTAATTGCTCAAAGAATTCTTCTTTCGTTTGTGCTTCGTAACCCAGGCGATTTAAGTTTATGGTTACAACACCGATAGAACCGGTTGAATCACCAGGCCCCCACATTGAACCAGGGCGTTTGATAAGTTGTGTTTGGTCCAGGTTAAGTCTGCAACACATTGCGCGAATGCTACTTGGATCTAAATTAGAACCGATATAATTTTGGAAATAGGGCGTGCCATACTTTGCCGTAACAAAAAAAAGTAAGTCAGCGTTTTCTGAATCCCAATTAAAGTTTTTTGTTAAATTATATGTTGGTATAGGCCAAGTGAAAATTCTACCGATAGCATCACCTTCAAGCATTACCTCAAGAAATGCTTTGTTGATCGTATCCATTTCCTTTTGACAGTCTCGGTACGTAAAATTTTGTGTTTTGCCACCAACGATTGCTGCATCATCTTTCATATCTTCAGGAACAACCCAATCAAAGGTGAGGTTTGAGAATGGTGTTTGTGAGCCCCAGCGGCTTGGAATATTTAGTGAGAAGATGAGTTGCTGGATACATTGTTTAACTTGTTTGTAACTTAAGTTGTCTGTTTTGACAAATGGGGCGAGGAGTGTGTCGACAGAAGAAAATGCCTGTGCTCCGGCAAACTCCATCTGCATGCACCCGATAAAATTGATCATATGGTGAATTACCGTACTTAAATGTTTTGCCGGTTTACATTCGACCTTGAATTGTACTTTTGTAAAACCTAGAAGTAATAAGTTTTTAAGTGACCAACCGGCGCAATAACCAATTATTCCGTTACTTAGATCATGTATGTGAAGATATCCATTAATGTGTGCATTGCGAATTGACTTAGTGTACACCTTATTAAGGGTATATTGACTGATAACCTTTCCAGCTGAGTGAAGAAGTAAGCCAGAAAAGCTAAAACTTTCATTGCAACTTTCTTTTACACGCCAATCGGTACTTTCTAAATAGGAGCTTACTGATTCGTCAACATCTACTAAGAGTTTTGATTCTTGTGAGTTTTTTTTACAATCCACGGCAACGGTTCTCCTTGTTTAATTAACAAAAAATGTATGTTTTTTATTAACGTAGGTGATAAAGCTTTTCATCTCAATGATATTTGTAAGATATGAAAATTCTATCATGATTTGTATACTTTTTATAGAAAAATTTGACCCGCTTTGTGAGCGTGTTTTGAAAATAGGTGTGCGTACAAGGATTTTGTTTAGGTACTTTTAGAAGATGTAAGTTTGTAGAAAAAAAACCATTTATTGGCTAGATTGTTATGTTTTTTGAAAAATCCAATATCGTAGACAGTTGCTTTTGTTGTTTTTTATTGGTAAGTGTAAGGAATAAGATAACCATTTTATGGGAGAATTGTAATGATTGATCTTGCACATTTTGCAGAAGTTGCGTTTTCAAATCTGCAGACGTTTTTACTAATGTTTTTTGTTCCTAAGACCCAGATTTATTATACTGCATCGTTCTGGGTTGTTTTGTTTTTGCTTGCATTATTTATTGGTTGTTTAAAGCAAGGATGGACTTACAAAGTTTGGCTCGGATTAAATATAGTCTTTAATGCCCTTACTCATCCAGTTGTATTTTTAACATTATATGCTTCAGGTCTTTTTTATTATTTTGGTTGGTTCCGTGATATGTTCATTCTTTCTCGTGATACCAATAAAACAATTTTGTTAATGCTTGCATATGTTGCTGCATCTGTTGTTGTTTATCTTGTTTTTTTGGGTATAGAGTTTTGGTATTTAAAGAAACTCAATGTTGTTAAAAAATGGGATAAATTTCTTCACATGATTTTACTTGCTCATCGCGGCTATCTTTTCTCAATTATTTTAGTGTTGTTGACCCTTTACTTTATAGACCTACCATTTGATAGAGGTCTTTATTATTATATAGCCTATCGTGCTTTAGGTTTCCTTTATTTCATTGGTGCTGTATATGGTTTCTGCAGAGTATCATTTACTCGTGGCAAAAAACCATTTATCACCACATTAAAAATTGCAGTGTTCGAATTAGCCTTTATTGCTATTGCAATGTTTGGTGCTTTGTTTCAAACAGGAAAACCAAGTTACATAGAATCGTTTCTTAAAGCCAAGGGCGTTGATATTAAAAAATAGATTTTAATGACATTAAGTGTGTTGGCCGCTCGTATACTTCGATAAGTTTAGGACGAGCGGCCTTTTTATTGATTAATTTTTTTAGCACTTGAAAAGTTTTATATATCATGCGATGTATGAGATATAAGATAATAAGAAAGGGATAAGGTATGGAGCCGGAATTACGTAGAAGTTTATGGCATATAAGTAATTTTATTAAGCCAGGATATCAAGTTCTTTTGATGATTAGCACCTCGATTTTATTGTTATCACTTTCATACGTTCGTATGAATATGTTTCGCAATATTGATCGTAGCCCAGGTATTGTGAAAGTTGAAGGTGCGGTAAGTGTAAATCGTAAGCTTATTACGACCGGGCTTAATTTGCGCAACTTTTTAAAATTTGATCTTTTTGAAAATAATTTTGTTGCTGATACATATTTGTGGTTTGAGTATGATGCAGAGCATATTAATCAAAAAGATATTGAAGATTTTTCGTTTGGTAAAGCTGAAATAATATCAAAATCAAAGCCATATATAACAACAAATGGTAATCGTACGCAGGTTGGATATGATGTAAAAATTAAGTTTCCATCGAATTTGAATTATAAATTTTTTCCTATTAGTAGTCATCGTTTATATCTTACATTAAATAATCTTTCCCTTTCATCTGATACAGCACTTTTTGATGTTAAGCCCGAAACGTTTTCTGTTTCAAAAACATTGTACATTAATGGATGGCAATATTTAGACAAAGGTGTTGTTTCTGGTTTCAAGAGCTTGGAACTGAATACGCAAGATGTTGCTCAGGAAAAGTCGTTTCAAGGAAAGACGTTTCAAGGAAAGACGTTTCAGCGAAAGACGTTTCAGCGAAAGACGTTTCCACGAGTAATATTTGCAATTGATTTTATTGGGACGGGCTTTAGAAATTTGTTACTTATTTTATTGCCATTGCTTGTTATTTTCTTTGTTGGATTGTTTATGCTTGGCATTGATCCAACGAAATATTATTCTTCAATAGTAGCCGGTGTTTCTGCGACTATTACGGCACTTCTTTCTTACCGTTTTGTTATTGAGACTTTGTCGCCAGATTCATCATACTTTATGTTAAGTGACCATCTCTTTGATTTGATATTGGTGCTTAACTTTATGATCTTCTTAGTTGGTACAGTATTTTTGAATCGGCTTGAAAAGTATCGCGGCTTGTTAATCGTACTCTTCCATCTGATTTTAATTAGCGGATGGATCTATTTTCTTTTTATTTGGGCCATATAACTATTGACTCTTATGCAATGCCAACTAATTCGATTTCGAATATTAATGTGGCGTTAGGTGGAATGAATAGGCCGACACCCTTTTCGCCATAGCCAAGTTCCGGTGAAATTGTAAGTAAACGCTTTTCGCCTTTTTTCATAGCAGTGCACCTTCTTCAAAACCTTTAATCACTTGGTTAAGGCCAATGGTAAACTCCAGAGGTTCACCACGGTCGATACTGCTATCAATTTTGCGTCCTTTGCTGCCATCTTCTTGTGTCAACCAGCCGGTATAGTGAACTTTTACCGTATTACCAACTTTGGGCATTTTTTCATCGTTGTTTGCGGCGGTGATAACTTTTGTTTTAAGGCCCTTAGGAGCTACACGTTTAACATTTTTTTCTGTGACTTTTTCAGGATAAACCTGTTTAGGAGAGGTCGTTTTTGTCATTTTTATTTTTTCCTTTTGACAGCCTGAGAGTGAAATTAGCATAAGTGATAATGCGAGTATTTTCATTTTATTCCTTAGTTTGTTGCATCATCAATATACCAATTATTTTTTGATAAAATAAGCGGAGAATTTTGATATTTTACTAGGAGCTTATCCGAAAACTAGAAATTCGCATTCGAACTCTTCGTCTTTGCTTAGTATAAACTCCGGACGAAGCAAAGTAAATTATATGCTTATTAACTTTCGGACAAGCAATAAGCTTGTGTTAGAGTGGAGGAATGAAGATTAATATAGGTTGTGATATCGTACATATTTCCAAGTTTATTGAGTCGGTTGATCATGGAGGGCAAGAGTTTTTAGATAAGATTTTTACCCAATACGAGCAGGCGCAGGCGCAAAGCTATGAGTCTCTTGCGGGTGTGTTTGCATCTAAAGAGGCTTTTTTAAAGGCCTCTGGGTTAAAGTTTGATTCTTGGCATGCAATGGAAGTGTATAAGTTTCCCTCTGGTAAGCCAGCAATACGTGTTACTGAACAGGAAGAAAAGTTTTCATGTGATATCAGTATTTCTCATGATGGAGATTATGCTTTTGCATGTGTTGTTTGGTACAGAGAGTGATCGTTGTTTTAGCCGACTAATAACTCTAGAAGGTCACACCAATCTCTTCGAGCTTGAGCAATTTTTTCAGCGCGAGTCTTTTCTGCCCTAGCGCGAATCTCTTTTGCCCTACGAATCTCTTTTGCCCTACGAATCTCTTTTGCCCTACGAATCTTTTCTACCCTAGCGCGAATCTCTTTTGCCCTACGAATCTCTTTTGCCCTAGCGCGAATCTCTTCTAACCTTCTGCATTCACGAGAATAATCAGCATAGCTTGTTGGTAATTCAGGTTCAATCTGAGTGAATGGTTCGGGCAAGTCTTCCATTTCTTTAGGTAATCTTTCTTTTGCTGGAACCTGTTGCATTGCATAGAGCGAGCTTGATAATAGTGTTATCACTAATAATTTTTTCATATTTTTTCCCTGTTTTCCCCTAAATATTTACTATTATAGTATATCAAAGTGAGAAAAAAAAGTCATATTTTCGTGGATATTGTTTTTTGTTGGGAGCTCATAGTAGGCTATCAGGTGTAATGCTAGCGAAAAGAAGGGGAGTATTATGACATTGGTTGATATTTTAAAGCGAGGTGCTCGTAAGTATCCAGATAAAAAAGCTGTTACGATTAAGCGTGGTTTTCGTACTTTAAATTTAACGTACAAAGAGTTATATGATTTGTCCAAGCAAGTTGCTGTTTTTCTTGAAGATCTTGGTATAAAAAAAGGGGAAAAAGTTATATTGATGGCGCCCAATTCACCGTATTGGGTTGCTATTTTTTTTGGTACGTTGATGCGTGGGTGTCATATTGTTCCATTAAATATTCAAAGTACGCGTGATTTTGTTATGAAAGCGTTAAAACAAACTGGCGCGCGTGTCGTTTTCAAATATCAACTATTCAGAGGTTCGTTGCCCAAAGGGATCCATGTTTTTGACACAGAATTTTTAGATGAGATTGTAGCTGATTCGAAGCCATCAAAATTTAAATCGGTAAAGATTAATAAGGATGACCTTGCGCAGATTTTGTATACATCAGGTACGACTGGCGATCCTAAGGGTGTCATGCTTACGCATAACAATATTGCTTCGAATGTAAAAACGCTTGCAAGTTTGCTTCATTTTGAATTGGGTAAGGATCGGGTACTATCCATTT
>Ga0207997_1000622_pt1 | contig 17985 bp, 26 predicted proteins | sample AntAceMetag02UKN_FD_184777 | JGI IMG/M metagenome (GOLD analysis project Ga0207997, IMG submission 184777) | Saline lake microbial communities from Ace Lake, Antarctica - Antarctic Ace Lake Metagenome 02UKN (SPAdes) (version 2) | ecosystem: Environmental > Aquatic > Non-marine Saline and...
CAACAACTGAGGAAATTGTTGGGTTTCTCCATCTTGGATAACGTAGCAAATCTCTTTGCTAAGTCTGGTAACACAGGCTCAGTCACCTAAAAGCCCCCTACTTTAGTAGGTGGGAATGTGTTACTTTGTTCCTATAATGATTATTATACGACTATTCTTCCCCTATTGGATTGCTATTTTCTAACATAAAGCGACATTTTGTCTTTTTCTTCCATTCTTCCATTCTCCTTTCCTTGTCGTATTATATATCTTGTGCGACATTGTTTTATTCACTTAAAATTGAATAACATTAATAAAGGGCCAGGAAAGGATTGGTTGATTAGTAAAACCTGGCCCTTCTTGCTACGGATAAAGCAAGCATTATTTGTTGTTTTTGATAAATTGTAATACTGCAATTCTTGCTGCATGACTCAAATCAAAAATTTCTTCATATCTATCTACAATTTTTTGCAGTTCTTTTTTGGTACTAGGCTGTAACCTTACTATTATTGTTTCTTCAAATGCTTCAAATTCATTTTTTATCATTTTATTGGTTTTTGTGAAAGGATGTCATCAACTTCTTTTGTGTCAACTTCTTTTTGTTTTTCAGATGTCCATATAGCGTTATTATCAACTATTTCTATAATACACCCCTTTTCCAACAAGTCCAACCTTTTTTGAACATCCCTTTCACTAACCGGGTATGCAGTTGTTGCCATTAATTTCAATTTTATAATATTTGCACATCCATGCTTAATTGTAGATTCTCTGATGACTTTATCTATATCCTTATTCAGTTCTTGCAATGCCCTGTATCTGTCCATTTTTCATCTCCATTTTATTTTTTTATTTTTTTAAACTAAAATATATATAATATATATATGTATATTGTATTACATAATAAATACATATCACTTATAATATTTAGGATAATAAAAAATAAAAAAAAAACTTTTAAACCCAAATTACCCAAAAACATCAAAAAACGTCCAATTTTTGCTGTTTTTCTCCATTTTTGTATCTTTTTAGCACTTCATCCATTGCTTTTACTCCATTTTTATCATTCAAAACCTCATATTTTTGCCTCAAAACCTCATAAAACCTCCTACTTTTCACCATTTTTTGGGGATTTCCAGGGTGTTTCCACATGAAATGAAGCACTTTTTACATAGTAGTAGTTGATTTTTGAAGTCACCAACGTATTTTTCCACCAAAATAATACCACATTTTGAACATTTTAGGGGTATTTTTTTAATAATAATCATTTTTTTTTGTTGGGTGGTTAATACAAGCCACTAAACCACAACATAGACAAACCTCGGACCCTTTGAATTCTTTTTTATTAAAACAACAAGGGATAATATTATTTTCAATATTAATATTATGCCCCTGCATTGTTATCAATTATCCCAATTTTATTTTTCTTTAAACAACTAGGGCAACATACGAATACCATTTTACTTTTGGTTTCCCATTCATGCTTACAAAATTGACAGGTCACTTTCATTTTCCTTTTCCCCTTCTTCTTTCTCTGTTTCTTTGTTCTTTTCTTCTTCCTTTTCTTCCTTTCCATATAACATTTCATTTACTTCATTCATTTTTAACATCCTCCTTGTCATAAACATCATAAAATCTATCATACTTACATTTCCCACATTTCCACATTGCAGGAGACATTAGATACCAATTCACTTGTCCACATTGTTTGCATACCCATTTCATAAACTCGTTTCGCTTCGGATACCCATGACTTTAGTCGTGGGAGGAGAAGCGATTACCTCCATATGTTAAATTGTGGGATTTAGCGGATTTAACCGCATTGGCTGTAAGCCCCTGTCCCACGCAGGTTAACTTCCTCTCGACAATGTTATCCAATCTTCACAATGTGGTTGCCTGTCTCGAATCCCTCAAGACTGTTTACAGAGCCACGAAAGAGCCAACAACTGAGGAAATTGTTGGGTTTCTCCATCTTGGATAACGTAGCAAATCTCTTTGCTAAGTCTGGTAACACAGGCTCAGTCACCTAAAAGCCCCCTACTTTAGTAGGTGGGAATGTGTTACTTTTGTATTCCCTCCTTAAAGCTTTGTGTGTAAAAATTTAAATTACTTTAGTAACAAACTTAACTAATCCTGTTTTGTTACCTGAAACATAATCCCCTCCAAAATGTTTTTTTCGATATATTCCTTTCCTTTTATTCTTAATATGTAATATTAATGAACTTCTATCTAAAAAAGGAGTTCCACAATTACACATATAGACCTTTAATATTAATATTTCCATAATTTCACCTCTCCTCAATCCAATTATTTAATATCTTCATTTTTACACCTTCCAATTTTATATCATTGTAATTACTACTACTTATATAAACCTTTAGGGTCTGCAGAATATACTACTACTTCTTCATCTTTCGGATGGTAGGCATGAACAATGACTCATTAATAGTATGGCTCAACCTATATATTCGTTTACCATAGAAGGCCAGGAAGAATAAAGCAATGATGGGTAATATATATGATGGTATTGCCCCTTCAATGGTCAAAACTAACACCAAAACCACAATTATATTTAGAGAAACGATTAAAACCTTTGATAAGTTATTAAAACTTTTCATCAATAATACACTTTAAATCAAATTAAATGGGTTGTATATCCGTTGTTGGATTCTTTGTTTCTAAGGAAATACACCGGAATATACTTGTTTCAGAGCATTTAAAGGCCTTTGCAATCTTTAAATGACTATAGCCCTTCTCTCTTAGCTCCATTATCTTATTAATGTCTAAATTAAGCTTTGCATTTTGGGGTGGTTCCTTCACTTCACCCTTTTTTGGGTCCAAGAAACCATTATTTAACTGTGTAGTGAAGTTTAGCTTAACAACTTCATAATCCTTTAATATTTTCTCACTAGGAAGCTTAACTTCCCAAAACATAAGCTTTCTTTTTAATCCCTTAAACGTAAACCTTAGAAATTTAAAATAAAAGAAGCCTGTTCTTGAATTTACTTGAATTCTATAAGGTTTTAGTACACAAACCTTTTTACTATAATTGATTTCGGATGTTTCGCATTGAAGATGAACCAAAGACCGGGTGCCTTTCTCTAAAAACGCAAAATTAGGACAAGTCATAATAAGGATTTGATTTCTATGCCTTGTTGTTTGCATGAACGAAAAAAAGAATTGATTGGCTTGACTTTGCCAAGACCTTGAAGAAGAACCGGCACCAATTGAGCCTACTTCTTCAAAAACATAGGGTGTACCTGGTTTATCATTAATAGGAAGCATTGTTTTCTTTAACAAATCCATAAAATTAAATGCAACATTTTCTTTTATATTAAAATTAGTTTCAAAAAGTTGGCTGCATTCTTCGGCAATTCTTAAAGAAGCATATGTTTTACCGGAACCAGTTGGGCCATTAATAATAATAATAACATTCTTATTTTTAAGAATCCTGTTTTTAATCCATATCATAACAGGGGACTTTTCAACATTTATCATATTGCTTTACTACCAGATTCTTGAAAGTAGTTTAATTGGCTTAATAACATTCCAAGAACACCAAGCCTAATTCTAAAATGATTTACCATTCCTGGTGCAAATTCGGCATCCAACTTTTCCATGTTTAATTTTATTGTTGGCAACCTATCATATTTTTTTTTAACTACTTTCGCATCATTTTTTAAATTATTAATATCATTATCATTCTTTTTCAATAGAGTTTTTATATTTTCCTTTTTAAGAATCTCCGGCATTAATAATATCTCCAACATCTTGACACAATTAATAAATATTTCTCTTTGGTCTGGAACATCAACAGGAATCAGTTGGCCTTTATGAATTTTATTAACTTGTCCACCCCTACTCATTTCTTTTGAACCTTCAATCATACACCTTCTGTACTGTTCCATTGAAATTAATGTTATACTAGGAACTTCTCCTGCCTTATAATTTTCGCTATCCTCAACTTCCATTTCGTCAAAGCTTCCCATTTTGATTAGAATTTAGTGCCATAACAACAAAAACTAATAAAATAATATATATAAATATAGTTAATAAAGAATATATATACTTAAATAAATCTTTTACCAGGATTTATAAAAAAGAGATTTTAAACTAAAATGGGAGCATTTCCACACGCATACAGAGACCCCGTAACTGGAGGGCTAGCTCCACCACCACCACCACCACCACCACCTACAAGTGCAAGGGTTATTTCTGGAAGCAGGGGTGGAGGAACTTTAAAGCAAGATTTTGTAAAGATAGTTGAAACTGTAGATGGTAGAACAAGAGTAAGAGAAGTTCCACGTTCACAATTTGAAGCAGCATTTTCAGCAGGCACAATTACAAGAGATTCCGGTGGTAGATTTATTGTTTCCGAAAAGGCATTTTCTGATGAAACTACTCAAACAATTCAACAAAAAACACCATTAAAATCACCTAAACCAGAACCAACACCAATTAAACCTAAAAGTAACATTTCTCTTGACCCCATGACAGGGGATTTAACTTCTAAGAATACTGGTGGTTTATTAATATCAAGGTTAATTGATGCACGACCTGCACAATCCCAACAAGTTCCAGACCCAACATTATCACAAAAAATATATGGGAGCATTATCCCTGGTTTTGAAAAAGAAAGAATAAAATTTGAAACAGAAAAAGAAAGAATAAGGAAAATAGAACAAGAAAGATTAGATTTTCAATCACAATTATTTAGTGAAATAACAAGTAAGCAAGCACAAGCAAAACTTGAAAAGGAAAGGAGAGCCTCCTCACAAACATTAATTGAAGAGAAGGCAGGAATTCAAGGGATAATTACTCAAGCAGCAATAGACAAAGCAGCAGTTTTACAAGAAAAGGTAGATTTAGGATTAATTGATGTTTCAACTGCACAATCCCAACTTGATACTTCAACTGCACAATCACAAAAACTTGCACAATCCCAACTTGACATTTCAACACAAATTGAACAAAGAAGATTATTAAGCAAATCTGAAAGGGCAACAATTAATGTACAAGAACAATATGAAAAAGATTTTATCCCATTCATTGAACCAAAAATTAAGGAATCAGAACAAAGGATACAAAGTAATATTTCAAAAAATATATTTGGTTCTCCTGGTGTTCAAGTTGGTTCTTTCGGTCTAGACTTATTTGTTTCAACTAAAGTACCTGCATTAAAAAAAGTAATAGAAGCAAAGGCATTTGAAAGAGATTTATTAATTTCAAGAGCAGAAGATTTGAAAAGTCAAAGAACAATACCATTAAAAGATATTAAAAAAGGTGATTTTAGTGCTGCAACTTTTAAAGAATTTAATATTGCACAACAACAAATAGGTGCACAAATTGGTATAACAAAAGCAGGTACAGAAATTGGATTATTTACAAAACCTGCAACAACTGCAATTTCATTAGCAAGTATTGCAACATTAGGGTTTGGTACTGCATTAGTTGCCCCAAAGATTATACAAGCAGCAGCAAAAGGTTCAACGATTGCAAAGGTTGTTATTGGAACAGGCAAAGCAACTTCTTATGGTTTAGGTATTGGTTTTTTAGGAGTGCAAGGAGTAAGGGCCGGGCTTGCACCTACAAGATTACAAAAAGAGATAATACTAGGTGAAACAATAGGAATTGGAACTGCTGCTCTTGTAGGTGGTGCAGTTGGTAGTAAAGCAGGTGGCAAATTATTAAACTTATTATCTTCAAGGAAACCTGCAATCACAACTTTTAGTGTTACACAAAAAGAAGTAGTAAAAGGAATTTCAATTTCAAAATTTAAAGGTAAAGTTACTAGGGGAAAATACGAATTTGAATTTACTGGAAAGGAAGCAGAAGGCATTGGTAAAGGGTTTAGGTTTGCGAAAACTGCAGAAATAAAACCAACCTTTGCAGGTAGAAAACTTAAAACAATAAAAATTGAAACCAAAGGTAAACTTCAACCAGGTGACCCAGACGTAGGAGCCTCATTTTTTGGTGGTGGTAAAACATTTAGAACAGGGGATAAACTACCACAAAGCCTAGACTTTAGAGTATTTAAAGGTGGTGAAGTGTATGGTAAAATTGGAAGGGGTCCTTTCAAATCAAAACTATTAGGAGAACCGAAAGTAAAAGGGGATATTACAACATTTAAAATAGTAGAAATTTCAGCAGGTCAACCAAGAGTTCACGTTAAAAGGTCAATTTTAGATGGGTTTACATTACCAGGAAAATTATTCTTAGGTATTGGTGGTGCAAAACCCTTACCCTTTGGTTCATTCATTCCAAGAACACCAGGTGCAATAGGACAACCAAAAGCAATTACAAAAATTAAACCTATTAGTACAAGGATAAAAGGTGGTGGTTTTGCACAAGTTCTTGAAATTCCTACAATTCAAGGAAAAGGGGTTATCCCTTCACTTGTTAACCAAAACATTGAAACATTAAATGTTAATACTTCAATAACAAAAATTGATTTATTAAATACAGGTTTATTTTCATCAACAATTTCTGACCCAACCTCTAAACTTACAGACTCAACACAAACAATAATAGACGCAGTAACAAAAGGTGGTTCAAGTATAACATCTAAAGGTGGTACACGAGGTGGAACAACAGCAGGCACAACCCCAACCGACCTTACAGACGTAATTTCTGGCACAATAGTAGAACCTATTACAGAAACAACAACCATTGTAGAAACAGAACTGACACCAAGAACAACAAATGTTGCAAGGAGTGATTTCCTTTTTAATCTTAAACCACCAACATTTACTTTTGGTTTTCTAGGATTACCATTACTTCCAAAAGGTGCAGGTGGTGGTGGTGTGAGAGGTAGAAGAAAAGGAAGGGGCCGGGTTACAAAATATCAACCAAGCCTTTCAGCAGTTGGCTTAAATATATTTGGTAAAAAGGCACCAGTAACAACTGGTTTACAGTATAGACCAATTCCAATTACATTAAAACCAAAGAAGGTAAAGAAGAAAAAGAAAGGATTATTAAATGCAAAAGTAGGATTTAGATTATAATGGAGGCACCGAAAATGGATTATGAAACAGGGTCAAGACTTGAAAGAATTGAAGCAAAATTAGATTACTTCATTGAAAAATATATTGAAGCAGAAAAGAAAGCAAAAAAATATAATGATGAACCGGAAGTTCCAGTTCCAGAATATAAAAAAAAATAGGAGGTAACTAAAATGAAAAAACATAACGTGAAACCATATTATAGGAAAGTTAAAGGACGAAAAACTAAAGTTAGAGTGAAAGGCCACAGAAGTAAGTAAAGTAATTGTTGTCTATCTATGGCAACTTTTAAAAGCTTTGGTTTTAAGGTCGTACCTACCACACTCTACCTATAAAACTTTGGCTAAGGTGCCAAAGTAGGTAAAGACAATGGAAGAAAAAGAAACACTACAAAAAGAACTTGAACTAATTAAAAGTTCAAGGAAAGAAGAAGAAGAATTAAATAATTTAAAGACCGAAATAGCTACAGAAAAAAAGAAAATGTTTAATGCAAAACATGATACTTTAGGCAATATTAATCATTCTTTAGGCAAAGGCCTTTTATCAATAGGTAAAGGTATAATTAATGTTCTTGATAACTTTACTAAACCATCAGACAAATCTACACAAAAAACAAACAAATCTGAATGGAAATTACCTAATCAAGATGATATTAATAAAATAATATGAGGTGTAACAATGGGATTCAAAAGTTCATTACAAAAATTCAATAAAGAAAGAGAAAGAAAAAAATAATAAAAAAACAAACCACTATTGGGAGCAAAGTAAGAAATTATTTATATTAAAATGTTTGAACATTTTTTCACAGGGGATAAAGAAGAGCAACAAATCAATACAGAGAAAAGGATAATTAATAATGAGCAAACACAATCAATATTATCATCAGCATTACATCCAAGTGATGACCAGAACTATGATGCATTACAGGAAAGAAGGTCTGATTTAATAAGATGGCAACAAGAACTTGATGGTGACGTTTTCAGTTTAATAAACACCTTCTTGGGGCAAAGAATAGATGATGATGGAAGAATTGTTAATATTGCAGGAACAGTTCCATTATGTAATTCTCTTTTCATTCACCAAGTAGTTGAACCAAAACTTAGACCTTTCATTTCTAAAAACTTAATTAATTCTAACCTTGACACTCAACAGATATTATTAATGCAACAAACAACATCAAATGATATTGCAGACATGATGGCTGATAATTGGGATAAATACGGAATCAAATTTGTTAATAATGATGGAATTGTTAGAGATATTAAAAATGTAATGAAAGCCTCAGCGTGGAGGTCATGGAAGGGATGGACAAAGAAAACTGACAGTTCAATGATAAAAAGAATTGAACAGGAAAGTTTTGGTGACGTTAATAAAAAAAGTGGAGGATTAAAAGAACTATTCAATTAATAAATAAAATGATGGAGGATAATTTAAATGGCACCGAATATACCAATTTTGGAAAATCTAGACTTTTTTGGGTTTTTTGGAAACATAATATTTATACTTCAATGGGTTTTGATTGGAGTACTAATTATTGGAGGAATGTTTTTATTTTATTTTATTTTAACATACAATATAAGATTAACAATCTTTCCACTTTACGGGTCTGGTAAAGATGGGCTTTTGGCTATTATGAAGCCAAAGAAAAATAGATTATGTTGGAACAGACAGAAAACAGCATGGAGGCCATTATTCCCATTACTGAACAAAAAGCAGATTAAACCTTTTGATTCAGAATATATTTACCCTGGGAAAAATGTATTTGCGTTTGAATTTAATGGTGAATATGCACCATGTAGAATCAATGTAGACAGGACAGAACAACAAATTAGAGGGGATTTAACCTCTGTTCCTTATGAAGTTAGGGAATGGCAAAGTTTACAACATAAAAAGAATGCACAGGAATACGCACTAGGTGGTTTTTGGAATGAAAATAAAACCTTAATCATTGCATTGTTATGTTCAGTTGCATTACTTGCAGCAGCTTTAATATTTATATACATGAGTTATAAAATGGCAGGTGCAGGAAGAGCAGACATTTCAGCATTAACAAGTGCATTAAATAATTTGGGAACAATACCAGGAGAAGTACCAAAGTGAATAATACAGAACATACAATTTTAATTTTATTTATCCTTTTATTAGGTTGTGGTATAGTTGAAGCATTTCCACCATTAACAACAGTATTTGCAGGTAATACAGGCATTCATATTGAAGTCAATGCTATGGAGTCTTATAAACTAGGTGAGGCCAGGTGGCAAGTAATACAATTATTTAATGAGTCAACTGGGGAACAACTTACAAATGATACAATTAATATTACCTGTATTATAAAATTACGGAATTCACAAGGGGTTGAAATTGCAGAAAGAAACGCAACAGTACACACAGGCCATTGGGATATAAACGGAAGTGCAGGGGTAAATAATCCTTTAGGAAATTATGCCTGGACAATAGTTTGTCAAGATGACGATTCAGATATTGGAGGTTATGTTTCTGGCTATTTTGAGATAACAACCTCTGGGGATATAGAACCAATTTATGATTCAACTTCTAGCATTGCAATAGTATTATTTATTCTTGCCATAACTTTAACATTATTTATAATCCCTTTCTTTAAGAAATTCTCTAGTTTTGAGATTACAAATTTAATATTAAAAAGAAGTTGTTGGGTCATTGCTGCTTATTTAATGGTTTTAAATTCAGCCATTCTTGCAACAATATCAAGTACTACAGGTGCAGGATTAAATAATGAAATGTTTAGGTATATGTGGTTTTTTGGAATTGCAGGTTACTTAGCAATGGTATTTTTATTTGTATCAACATTGTTTAATGTTTTAAAACTGTATAGGATTAAAAAGGATAATGAGAGGTTAGAGAAATAATGGTAAATACAATCCTTGTTAGGGCCCCTAAAGATTTAATGAAGGAATTAAGGATTGAACTTAAAGAAACTGATGCAAGAATAATCAGACAATTATATGATACTTCCTGGATTAATAAAAGGAACAGGTCATTAAGTGAAATAATTAAGATGGATTTAAATGTTAGAAAGAAAAAATAAGAAAGGAAGTTTAACAGACTTAGTATTTATAATAGGTATAATATTATTCTTTGCCATGATAATATTATTTTCATTTAAAATTGGTAATGAATTCAACGACCATATACAAACTGATACTAAAATTACAGCAGAAGGAAAAGCAGCAACATCAAAACTTGTTGCTTATTATCCTGGTGTTGTTGACAATATGTTTTTATTCTTTAGTATTGGCATGGTCATGGTATCTTTAATCCTTGCTGCTTTGGTTAGGGTGCATCCAATTTTCATACCATTGTATATTCTGGGCTTAATCATTATAGTTTTCTTCTCCGGGTTATTCAGTAACATTTACCAAGAAGTTGCAGCAACCCCAGAACTTGCAACAGAAGCAGCACAATTAACAATGATATCAAACATTTTAACATTCCTTCCTTTATTTACATTCATTGCAGGATTATTAATAATGATAACATTATATAAGGTGGTGCCAATAGCAGAATGACACAAACAAAATATATTAAAATCTTATTATTAATGTTTACATTATTATTAATGCCTACTTTCAGTTATGCAGTAGTACAAGATTGTACAAATTTAACTGATGCAATTTTTTATTGGGATTTTGAGGACGGGGCTAAAGATACCTCAAACCATAAACTTTATGACGGGACGTTAGTAAACTCTCCAACTTTGGAAACCTCAAACTGTGTTGAGGGTTCTTGTTATTCTTTTGCCAGAGCAGACGAGGAAAGAATAACAATAGCAGATTCTCCCGATTGGGACGCGCCGAATGGGTTTACAGTTTCAATGTGGTATTATCATATGGATATTACAAACTCAAATTTTGGTAGGTGGTTTAGTGCAGGTGACCAAGCCTCTGACGCGTCTTGGGCATATGGACAAAGCCAAAATAATGACGCTTTTAATATTGTGATGTGGAATGGTGGGCAAGCACAAGACACATCTACAAATCCAATAGGAACAGGAAATTTTAGAAAAGATAGGTGGACGCACATTATGATAGTCAAGAGTGGTAATGACCACTATTTTTATTTTAATGGTACACTTAAAGAAAAGTTAACGGTTGCTAAGGCATTTGCACCCGCGGGTTCTGGATTTAGTTTAAATGGGCGTTACAATGCCCCTGGTTGGACAGAGTTTTTTTCGGGCATTGTTGATGAGGTTGCAGTCTGGAACAGGTCACTTGCAGCAAATGAAGTTTTACAAATGTATAATGAAGGTAATTATTGTAACCCTTTTGTTGTAATAGATAATACTAGAAATATGAGTGAGAGCTTACCAAGTGATGGTTATGTTTCAAATGTAAACACGATTAATTTTAATCTTTCTCTCAATTCAAGTACAAATTATACCTGTTATTTATTTATTAATACAACAGAAAACCTTTCAACTTATGGTGGTGCATCCCCTTATACGAATCAAAACATTTCTTTTGACCAGACATTCCCGGATGCACATTATAAATATCAAATTAATTGTACAAATGCAGCAGGTTCAGATATAACAACATCAAAAAGCTTTATAGTTGATACTACAAGTCCAACAATAACAACAATATTTAGTGATTATTCTATCCAGTATTATGAAAACTTAACTGGACAATTTAATTTTTCTGACAATTTAGCTTTATATTCATATAATATTTCAGTTGATAGTGCACAGATTGCAGGGAATACTTCCATGGATACAACCTTTTTTTCATTTAATTTAAATCATAATATAACTTCTTTATCTATTGGTGCTCATACATTAACTGTTAGGGTTGCTGATGGTCACACTTCGCACTTGTTAAAAGATAAAGATGCCTGGGATTGGAATAATGGGTGGTTTGATGATTATTTTAAGGTCGAATGGGAATATCCTCATTCAGAAGGAGAGATTACTATTAAAAGTAAAGGTGGTGCAATTACTGATAATTGGGATGGGAATTATTTAAGTGATAGATTAACATTTAGTTTTGAACCTCCTGTATTATCTGACACTTATACTTTTGAAGTTGAATCTGATTTTCCCATAGATATAATCACATTACCCAATTCAAAATATAAACAATGGATGGTAATTAATGGTGAACATTGGTTAGACTTTTACATTGAGGACCAACCAAAAATTAATGTTAAAATAGTAAATACTGGAAATCCTAAAGAATATGAAGTTACTTTAACAAATGTTGACCCTACTGTAGAAATATTAAATTTTAATTCTCTTGGTGACTTAAATATATTTACACAAAATTATACTTTTTATACAACAAATGTTACTACAAGTTATTCAGCCATTGTTTCAGAATTGTCTACCCAAAACTATACAATTATAGTAAACAAAACTGAAAATATTACTTCAACAAATGTATTATTTAATTATAATAATAGTTTTAGAACCTTAACAAAAACAATTACTTCAAATTATGATTCATACTTTTTAGAATTTTATATTCCAAGTATTGCAGCCAGTAGTTCAATTATCCCAATTTATTGGTTAATCAATATAACCGGTGATGTCAATAATATATCAACTAATATTACTAGAAGCCAAACAGTATATAAATTACAGATAGATAACTGTAGTAATAATACATATGTTAGGGCCTTAAATTTAAGTTTAGTTGATGATTCTACCAAAGTCTTAAAGAATGGTAGTACAGCCGGGCATTTTACTGTATGGGTTGACATTCTAAGTAACTTTGTAGATTTCAATTTATCTTGGGGTGCATCAGACAGGTTTGGAATTTGCATTTATCCAAACACATCAAGTTATAAGGTATTTGGAGAATTAGAATATGGGGCCCCGGGTTATTCAGACAAAACTTATTATTTAACAAACGCAACATTAGATAACAATTCAGAAAACTTAACTTTATATTTAACAAATGGAAGCAGTCTTGTAACTTTTACTGTATCTGACCAGGATGATACAAATGTTCCAGGGGTTTACATTAATATATTAAAGTATGACCTCGGCACTAATAGTCATGTAATAAGTGAAATTATAAAAAGTGATGAATTAGGCGAAGCAGTAGGGAGCATTGTACTTAATACTCAATTTTATAAATTCCTGTTAGTATTAAATAGTGTTACTGTCTTAGAAACTGCTCCCATTAAAATCACTTCCACTTCAAGGAATTTTAGAATCACATTATTAACTGATTTTTTTGATACCTATGATGCAGCAGGTAACATTACAACAGGTTTAACCTTTACAAACACTACTAAGAATTTTGCTTATACATTTTTAAATCCTACAGGGATGCCCGTTACTGCTTGTTTAAAGGTAATTGAAAGAAGCGTAAGAAGGGATTTATTAATTAATACTACTTGTTTAAATGCAGCTTCTGGTACAATTTTAATCAATGTTGGTAATGATACCTCAACAGCCGGTAAAACTTTTATTGCAACTGCAACAACTGCTGCAAGCCCAAGTTTCTTACAAGATAGTTTAACTATAAGTTTTGCAGATGGTTATAAAAAATGGGGCAGGGAGGGCATTTATGCAACTGTATATTTAAGGTTAGGCCTTGCAATGATAGGTATATTTAATCCTATGATAGCAATAATATTAGTTGTTATTGTAGACTTTTTTATGATAATATTAGGTTTATATTCATTAAGTTGGCCGATAATTGGTGTTTATTTAATATTGGCAGGATTAGCTATTTGGAGGTTAAACCAAAAGTAAAATGGCAAGATTAGATTATGTTATGGGGGGTTTTGTAATATTAACCATTGTAATTCTAGGTGGCACCTTAATGATAGGGGATTTGGACGATAGTTATACTGATGTTAACATGACAGGGGCAAATGATTCTTTTGGTGACGTTTATAATAGTATGGATGAAATGTATAATCTAAGTCAAGACATTAATGAGAAGGCATTAAAATCTGACATTTCAAATACTCAAAGTTGGGAATCCATGACAGGTGGTGCATATTCAGCATTAAGATTAATTCCAAAAACCTTTGAAATGTTCCACAGGATTACAAATGCTGTTGCAATAGAATTTGGTTTAAGTTGTAGTTCTTCTGGTATGGGTAGGGCTAGAACTTGTATGTTTATTGATTTATTTTTCCTTTTGTTTGTTATTAGTGTAGTATTTGCCATCATATATATGATATTTAGATTTATTCCAAGGTAAAAAAATGACATATAATTTAACTTCAATATCGGAAAATGCAACAAGTTTCTTAGAATTCACGCAAGGGGTTAATGATGTTTTACTTGATGGTTGGTTTGGTGTTGGAATATTAATCTCAATATTTGTTGTTTTAATCATAGGTTTTACTTTTGTTACACAAGACATAAGAAAATCATTAATAGGGTCATCTTTTATTTGTTTTGTAACTGCATTATCTTTACGTGGCCTTGACCTTTTACCCAACCTGGCAATCTGGATTTCTTTATTAGTGTTAGCTGTAAGTATTGCCTTTACTTTTAAGAATCAGTAAATGTTAACAGTTTGTTAACACAAATTTAAATACTTCTTATGTTATGGACTTTCTTAGGCTTGACATCCTTAGTTGTCGGAGATTCTATGGCAAAAAAATGAAACTATTTAATTCAAAGAAAGGGCAAGTTTTTGAACAGCTTGCAGGCCTAGCGATAGGCATTGTAGCCCTAGCGATTACTATAGTAGTTACATTTCTAATATTGAGCCAAACAGCAGCAAATACCACAGTTGCAGCAGATAGTAATTCAACAGCAGCATTAAGTACACTATCCCAAGCAGCAGATGATATCCCAGATTGGGTACCATTAATTGTAATTGCAGTTATTGGAGCAATTTTGTTAGGACTTGTAGCACTATTTAGACGTTCAGCACAGTAGGTGGACAACATGAAGCTTAATAAGAAAGGCCAAGTCTTTCAACAATTAGGAGCACTAGCAGTTGGAGTTGTTACTGTAGGAATTGTACTGGTAATTGGCTTCCTTATCATCTCACAAGGAAGGGCACAAATTGTCACGATTGATGATGTTAACGTAAGTGATACATCCACTATGACAAATTCCTATAATGCCACAATTACAATGGCAAATGCAATGGATGATATCCCGGATTGGGTACCATTAATTATAATTGCATCCATTGGTGCTATACTGTTAGGACTTGTAGCCCTGTTTAGACGAAGTGCAAGATAAAAGAAATTATTTTATTTTTTTTCTTTTTATTACTTTAAATTCTAATCCATTTTCCTATTAAGATGCTCCAATCATTTAACAGATTAAGTAACATTACCATGAAAATTATGGTTACAAAGAATTCTAAATATACAATGGCCATTTGTCCTTTCTTAACTGCCCTTCTAAATATCCAATACACTCCCATTACGAAAGAAGGCAATAATAACATATTGATAGCATAATTTAGACTTCTAAGATTTAAAAGTGCCCTTGCAACAGGACTAACTTCATATACTGCAGCTATTGCTTCAATCTTGGCCCCTGTAGTTTCAGCCATGTAAGAAACATAAAAATTTGTTGCTAGCCTTGTCCCAAGCATCATCACAAATATTATAATCACAAATATATCTAATATCAACATTCTTTTCATTTTTTCACCCTCACCATGACGCATCAAATATTTCTTTTAAGTTCTTGGGTGTAACGTGCGTGTAAATCATTGTAGTTGAAATGTTTGCATGCCCCAATAATGTTTGAATAAATCTTATGTCAACCCCTTTTTCATTAAGGTAAAAGGTAGCTCCACTATGCCTCAAACTGTGAAAGTGGAGTGTTGGATAGAATTTCTTAGCCCACCTTTCTAAAGTTCTTACAGATTTAGAAATTGGTAAATATTTTAGGCCCTTCAATACAGGAGGCATAATCGGAACATCCCTGTCTTTCTTACCTTTACCTTCTTTTATGTTAATAAAACCCCTTTTTATGTCAACCTCGTCCTTTGTAAGCTTCACAACTTCCGATACCCTTAAACATTGATAAAAGCCAAGCATCAAAGCTAATTTAACCTTTTTATTCTTGATTTTCTTTAGTGTTTCAACAAATTCAGCTTCATTGATAGTAATTGGTATTTTAGTTGCCATATTTCAGTAATTTGTATATTAATTCCCTTCATAAAAAGGTCGTATAATACAGGTTACACGACCCTTTTATGTATGAAATTAAGTTTTTAGTATTTTCCACCCAAGATTTTAGTAAGTAAAATCTCACATTCTTTTATTTCATCTTTTGAAATTGAGATTGCATGCTTTACACCTTCTCCTTCTTTTGTTCATCAAAAATCTCGATATATTCATCAATATCCCTGATTAGTTTTTGATTATCTTTATTCTTTTGAATTAAGTCATTACCATGAAATCTTAACAATTGTTTCATAAAACCTTTGCGTTTCGGATACCCATGACTTTAGTCGTGGGAGGAGAAACGCTTGCCTCCATTACATTATTTCCACATAACCTTTGCAGGTTTGTATATTTGATTGAATGAGATATATTATTTCCATCAATATCACAGACATCAAAAAATCCTGAACTTCTTCTACCTTTGATGAATCCAACTTGTTTATTAGGTAATCTAACTTTATCCCAAACAGAAAAACCAAATAAGTCCCCATTAGGTAATCTCTTCTCACTTCTTATGCCCTTTGTTATCTGATACCTTCTCTGAGTTATACATCTCCTTTTGAATATATGAGTTATTCTTTCAATCTTTTTGGGATTACATATCGATATTGCATCAAAACAATGAGATTTTGGTAGGTTCAATCTTTTCCGATTCCTCTTTGTGATATGACCAAATGTAATCTCAACATCAAACTCTTTTCTTAGTTCTTTGACAATAAAATCTTTTAAGATTGTCACTTGTGTAGCCATACAATATTCTTTTGGTTTTCTAAACTTATGTTGAATTAATCCTTTGTGAAAAGCAGAATGACAATCTTTATGAACTGTAACCATGTTTTCTGGTCTATCAGAACCACAATCTTTTCTTTGTTTAATATGATGAGTTTGTAAGATTCCTTCTCGTTTCATGCAAATTTGACAAGTGTATTTGTCTCGTTCAAACACATAAGCCCTTACATTATCATATCCTTCAGTTACGCCATTCTGATATTCTTTACCTTTGATTTCTGGATTCTGTAGCTTCTGTGTATCAAACTTTGCAATCTCTACCATTACTTTGCTTATTGGTAAAATTTCAGCTAATTGTTTTACAACCTTGACGGTTGATTCCATCTTGCTTTGTAATGATGGTGGAAGTTGTCTTTTTGATTTTCTGTTGTCAAACCTTGCAGGTCTATATCTTAACTTTCTGGTTCGTCTTGTCCTTCTATACATAGCTCTTCTCTGCATCTTCTTGCTTATGTCAGTTCTTAGTTTTGTTTCAGATGCATACAAACATCTATTACCACTTACTGCTGAACAACCAACATTAATTGCACCAGTGTCTAAGCCAACAATAACTTCTTGTTTGTGGTTATCACAATCCAAATTCAATCTGATTGTGAAAGGAGTTAGTTGTACTACTATTGCTTTGTTGTCTCTAAGCCATCCCCTTACTGCACCATACCTTTCAGTAGGCATCAACGGTTCTCCATCCTTGTTCTGTACATATACTTTTTGCATTTTGTTTTGTGAGAGATTTTTGCTGTAAGCCAGTTCTCTCAAACTGTTATGTTGCTCTCAACAATGTTATCTCGGCTTTAATTGTGTAGTTGACTGCTTCAAATCCCTCAAAGCTGTTTACAGAGCCACGAAAGAGCCTATAACTGAGCAAATTATAGGGTTTCTGTATCCGAAATAACGTAGGAAACAAAAGTTCCCTAAGTCTGGTAACACAAGCTTCGTTGCCGAAAAGCCCCCGACTTTAGTAGGTGGGAATGTGTTACAATTATTACTCTAAATTCATACTCATTATATGAACTTAACCTTAACCTATTCCTTACATTCTCAGGTATACCAATAAAAAAGGTGTTTGGTCTTCTTTTTGTTT
>Ga0207997_1000629_pt1 | contig 17929 bp, 23 predicted proteins | sample AntAceMetag02UKN_FD_184777 | JGI IMG/M metagenome (GOLD analysis project Ga0207997, IMG submission 184777) | Saline lake microbial communities from Ace Lake, Antarctica - Antarctic Ace Lake Metagenome 02UKN (SPAdes) (version 2) | ecosystem: Environmental > Aquatic > Non-marine Saline and...
GAACGTAACGATACTTAAAGTTTCTATATTTCTTCTTAGATTTAAGTTTATCTATCTCGTCTTCAAGCTCTTCCTCAAATTCATTATTAAAAGCAAACGGAAACGGTTTATTTATCTTAATTATTTTTTTTAAATCTGTGATCCTTTGAGCTTGTTTTGAAATTTGTACTTGTTTTAATCCTGTTTTTTGAGATTGTCTTAAATCTATTATTCTGTCTTGGATTGCAGCTTGTCCTTGTGCAATCTGTTGTTTTATCTTCTGTGAAATACTTTGAGCTAATTCTGTTGAAGATTTTTCACCCAATGACTGTTTAATAACTGTTCCTTCTCTAAGTTTTTTTATTTGTTCTAAATCAATTTTGAGTTTAGATTTTGTTGTGGGTGTTGATTTTATACCAGATAATTGTATAACACTCGTTCCATCTTTAAGTTTTTTTATTTGTTCTGAATCAGTATCAAGTTTAGATGTCGAAGATGTTGGAATAATTAATTGTTTAATGTCTGGTTTTTGTCCTAAAAATATTGTTGTTGTATCTTTTGATGATATTGGCACTATTTCTCCAATAGAATTAAATGTAATTATATCTATTGTCGGCTTTATCTCTCCTCGGATAGTGTCTGTTGTTTGTTCAATGTTACTTAATCCTCCACTGAAACGACTTTCTATCCCATTCTTAGATTTTATTATTTTTTTATCTTTAACATCATCTGTTTTTATTTTAGATTTGATTATTTTTTTCTTTAAAGATGATTTGCCTATTGTAGATTCTAAAAAGTCTTTATTTTGTCTATCTATATCTTTTGCTAATTCACTAAAATCATTCCTTCTTCTAGACTGATCTTCAATTATTCTTTTAAGTCTTTCAGGTGATTCTCCTTTTACTATTTTTTTTAATTCTTCGGGACTAACATCCTTAATTCTTTTTACACCAAGTTTATTTAATCCTTGTTTTAAACGTTTCTCTAATATACTATAATCATTATTTATCTTAGCTCTATTCTCGAGTATTTTTTTAAGTTCTTCTGGTTTAATTATTTCAGCTTTAATTTTAGATTTTGTTATTTTTTTAGATTCTTTTAATGATTCTCTAAACATTTCATTTCTTTTCTTTATATCTATCTTTTTAGTTCTTGATTCTAAAAAGTCTTTATTATATTTATCTATTTGTTTTGATAATTCGCTGAAATCACCCTTAGATTTAACTATTTTTTTTATTCTTTCAGGAGCATTAGCTTGGATTATTCTTTTAAGTTCTTCTGGTTTAATATTTTTAAAATTCTTTATACCACGTTTTTTTAATTCTTGTTTCAAACGTTCTTGAAGTATACGATAATCATTCTTTATTCTTATTTTAGATTCTCTTATTTCCCTTATCCATTCTGGTTCAATATCTCTTGAATCAATTTTTATTAATTCTTTTGGTTTAACTTTTACAGTTTTTATCTTAGATTTTGTTATTTTTTTCTTTAAATCTATCTTATCCGTCCTAGAAGCTAAAAACTCTCTATTGTATTGATCTAAATTCTTTTCTAATATACTATAATCAGTTTTCTCTTTAATCTTTATCAGTTTTCTACCTTCTGGTTTAATATCAATATCTTTTACTTTTGTTAATTCTTTTGGTTTAACTTTTACAGTTTTTATCTTAGATTTGATTGTTTTTACCTTTGGTTTTATCTTACCAGTAATAGATTCTAAAAACTCTTTATTAGATTGATCTAAATTCTTTGATAATTTATTGTAATCGTTCTTTATTTTAGATTTAGATTCTATAAGAAGTTTGTTATGTTTTTTTGTATTAACTAATTCATCATATAATTTAGTTCGTTTAAGAAGTAATTTTTTTATCCTATCTTTGTTCTGTTCATATAATTTTAATCTATCTTTTATTGGTGCTTTTTTTATTTTTTCAATAAAAGATTTATCAACTAAATTCTTATTATTTTTAGTTAACTGGGTTTTTATAGTTTCTAATTTAAATTTTACTAATTTAATCTGTTGTTTTTCACTTAATTTTATATCTGGTTTTTTAATTATTTTTTTAATAACTTTAGATATTTTTTTTAATTTAGTAGGTTTAAACTGTGTTACTGATTTAGTTTTTTTAATTTCACCCAACTTAGCTTTTTCTAGAATCTTAGATTTACGTAATAGTTTTAATTGTTTACTTATTTTAAGTTGACCTTTCTGTGTCAAATCAAAAAATATTTCATTATATTTTGCTGTTTTTGCTGAATTTAAAACGATCTGTTTAAGTTTTCCACCTTTGAATATTAATTGTGCTATACCTTGACGACCTTGTGAAATTTTTACTCTTTTATCAAGTCCGAGCGTCTTTAATTGGTCGAAAGTTACATGAACTTTATAATTCTTTTTTCCTTTAAATCTATCAATAAATGTAGGTTTTTTAATTGTGACTTTTTTAACTTCAAAATCAATTACATTCTTCTTTTTTAACGTCTCGAATAAACGTTTATTACTACGTTCTGCCGACGTATAAAGTTTATTTAATCTTGATTGGAAAGCTACTACTCGACCTTTTGCCTGTGTAGGAAATGCTTTTGCTAAATTTTTTATAAGCAACTTAGCCTCTCTTGGTTTTAATGTTTTTAATACGTTGTTTAATATTTTTGTCGATGGCATACGTTGTTTGTTGCCTGGAAAATATTTTGCTACTTCTGTTTTTGCTGCGTTCTTTTCAAACGATGTTGTTTTTTTGACTAAACTACCAGCTAACATAAAAGCCACATCTGGTGCGAACTCTAATAATGCTTCTCTAGCAGAACTTACACCCTTTATTCTTCCTGGCAAATTTCTTAAATAATCAATAGTCAATGCAGTTTTAATTACTTTTACTACCCCAGGTGCTTTGACTGATAATTTTGCCAAACCAACACCAGCACCTACTACACCAGCAGCACCAACGTATAAACTTGTAGCTAACCTCATAGCGTCGCCAGTAGCAGTTGTAAGCTTCTTTTCTCGTCCTTGCTCGTCGAAAAATCTAGCTGATTGTAATTGTGCTTCTGATAATTGTAAACCTGATCCAAGTTTACCTTTTTGAATTTTACCAATAATTTTCTCTTTTATTTTTTTAATTTTACCCTTAGGTTCATCAGCAGCAAGACCAGGTTTCTTAAATGATTCTTCTATTTCTTCTGCTTCATCTTCATCAAAAAAATCAGTAGAATCTGTTTCTGTTGATTCTTTTGGCTTGAATGGAATTTTTATATCTTTTTCTGTTAAATCTGCAATCCCACCAGCAAAAAGACCAGAACGAGTTTCAGTTGATTCAGTACGCTTAAATGGAACTGTTCTGTCACGTTTTTTTATCTTGCCTACCTGACGTGAGACTGGTCTATCAACTCCCGTAAATACATCACCTTCTGCACCTGCAAGGCTTGTGTCTCTATTCTTATCAACACGACTACTTATCGTAACCGCTTCTCTTGTTCGTTCAGGGCTAACAATACCTTTTAAACTAAATTCTAATGCTTTCTGGAAACCTTTTTCTTTCCCATACTGTCGTCTGAATCGTTCAACTGTACCTTTAGTTAATGTGATTGGACGACCAGTCTTTAAAGAAATAGCTTCAAGGGCTTCGGATTCTGTCTTGAATCTTCCACGAGAATCTAAAATGCCAAGTAATCTCTGTTGACGTTCAAAGGTTGTTTCTTTTCTCGTCCCCAAACGCTTTTCTTCTTGCTCGATAACCTCTTGACGAGTATCTTTAGAAAGTTTCTCAAATCTTGATATACCGCTACCAGTTAAACCACCTTTTGCTTTAGCTTCCGCCTGTTGGCGTAACTGTTTCTCTGTTGGTTTCTGAGATAACGTCCTTGGGTCGACTTTTGCCATTATAAATATTATTTATATAACTACTTATATATAAATGTTTCTAAGATAGAAAAAGAAGATAAAATGCCAGGTTACGGTCTGACATAATATCTAATCGCTGCTTCTCTATATACTAGCTAGGGTTGTTTTTTCACTGTTAAGTTTCTCGATCAACTCTTTTACTGCTTCGGCATTACCCGACTTTGTTTCCTTAGTAATACTTTTCTTAATCTCTGCTATCGCTGTCTTCACTGTTTTTCGTTCCTGCCTACGTTTCTCTGTTACTTTACTTCGCTCTTCTTGTCGCTGTTTCTTCGCTGCTGGATTCATTCCGAGACTCATGCCGAATGTGAGATAGTTTTTACCGTCATTAGGTATAACTCGTAAATAAAACTTTTTAAAATCTTCTGGAACTTCAATTTCACCAAGATTAAAAACTACATAATCTGAGCCTTTCTTTGTCGTCTTAACTTCATGGTCTTTGTACTTCTTCTTTAGTTCAGCTACTATTTTTGTTTTCTCTTCCTTATTCATTCTAGTTTTCACCTGTTGTTTGTTGGAATACTTCCTTATTTTTGTAAGCGTAAACTCCTGCTGATATTAATAATGCTACTAAAAATAAATTCAACATATTATTATGTATAAAATTAACAAATATTGTCGTGTCCATTCTTCTTCATCTCTTTAATAAAAAAGCTAAAATCTTCTTTTAAATATTCTGCATCTGCAAGTTGGTCTTTCTCAATAACGGAATTTATACCTTTGTACGCTGGAGAATATCCATCCACTATTGTATTAAAGAAAAAATCTAAAAGTTTAGGATATTCTTCAAGGAAATCATTTAATAATTTCCATCTGTTCATTAACTTCTTTAATCTTAATGCATCAACAACTTTGACTGCATTGAATCGTCTAAATCCTTCACGATTATACGTTTTTATTGTCTTTTTTATGATCTTGATTTCTGATTTTATATTTGCACCAGAATATTCGACTTTTTGTTTAAAATCGTCCTGCAAATATCCAAGAACAATTAAATAATTCTTAGAGAAATAGTTAAAATATTTATTAATTTCTATGTTATTGCTTAATGCACGTGTAGAAAAATCTTTTTTTATGATGGTTTGTCCTAACTCCGTCGATGCCATGTCGATAGTATCTTTATAGATTTTGTTAGCTTTATTCTTGATTTTATCAGTTATTTTCATTCTTGTATATACAATATGTATAACTAATATATAAAGGTTTCTAATTAGAACTAGATTGAATCAAAAAAGTAAAAAAATAGGGGTTTTATCCCCTTAGTCCATTATGCCTAATTAGTCTTAAGCTTGTTGAACAATCCTAGCATAGCCACACCGATTAGAGCGATTATAACAATGGTGACCCAATTTTTTGGTTCACTAAATGCTGCTACGAACGTATCTATAGTTGTGTTCAGGTCTGCTGTTACGCCTGATACGCCTTTGAATTTCAGTAACACAACGCTGATTATTACAACGAACATTACCAACACTCCCCATTCTCTGATTGTTGTCGTTAAACTATTTCCAATACCCATTTTCTTCTTTCCTCCTATTTGGATTTTATCTTATTAAATAATTTCAACATCGCTACTCCGATTAATGCAATTATTACGATAATTACCCAATTCTTTGGTTCACTAAATGCTGTTACATATGTTCCGATGTCTGTGTACAGTGCTCTTGGTGTAGAGTTTGATAGAGAACAAGCTGCATCACAACATAAATTGCTGGTTGCATTATATGTCCCACTTTCACAAACTACAGAACTTGTTACACGCATTTTTAACAAAATTATACTAATTACAACAATAAACATAACAAGAACGCCCCATTCCCTTATTGTTATTTGAAGACTACCTCCAATTCCCATTCACAACCTCCTAAACTTCATAATAACAAGGTTTGAGATTCATCATATATAAACTTTTGTCCCAAAATCCCCCCGTTGCCCAAAAAACCAAAAAGCTTATTAATAAGTTCGTTTTGAAGGTTCTAAGTTATCAACAAATTGGAGGAACAAATGGAAAAAGAAAACATATATTGCCATCGGTTACAACTGGAAAAAAAAGGACATCCCATATTGGGAAGATTGATAAAAGACAACGACGATTATTTTATTCTAGAAACAGGTGGAGGTAAAAAATTACAGATTTCTAAAAAAACCTTCTTTATATTAGAAGAAACCAATATCATTTTCGAGAGGCGTTAGAATGGTTAATAACAATAACCTGAAACAACTTAAGAATAGGTTTGTAACTGATGAAAAAAAAGAGTTAGAATGTTATGACACTTATTATCGTATTTGCCAAGACTATATCCATGATATAATAATAAACTTTCAATCATACGAAGCTAAAGAAAAAGTTTTAAAATATGGTGATATTGAATATCTTGATATGTTTAATGGTAAAGTAATAAAAAGAGAGCAAAATAACAAACAACCAAAACTTAAGTCTGAATCAAGATTCCAAGAAGTTTCAAGATATAGGAAAATAGCATTACAAAAAACTGTTATGAGAAAGATTTTAAAATATGCTAAGAAAAATAATATAAACATTTGGAAAATAAACTTCTTGCGTATAAAGTTTATATATTTTGGTAAAAATAGAAATGCTGACTGTATAGTATATGATTTGGATGAAATAAGTTCTAATTATTATTATGAAACCACATCTAAAATTGATGGGGGAATCGGCGGGGGAATTGATGGGGGAATTGATGGGGGAACCTATTGGAATAAAGACAAAGAATAAGACAAAGACAAAGAGAAAGACAAAAAATGAGATTCAGACAAAAAAAGACGATTGTGACAATGTTTTAGAGTCTAGAAAAAATAATTAATATTAGATTATAAAAAAGAATCATTATAAGAATATAAAAGTAGAAAGAATAAAAAAATAAAAATAATATATTATTAAAAATTATAAAAGTTGAGGAAAAACAGAATGAAAAATGAGAAATGTTATAAATTAAAGTTTAAAGGTGATAATGATATACCAGTTATTTTATTCGGTAGGATCATAAGTAATACTGATAATGAGGTTACAATCGAGACAGGAAGCGGCAAACAATATTCTATATCTAAAAAAAGCTATTTTTTTCTGCAAGAAACTAATAAAATCTTTAAGCGGTCTTGAAAATATCATAATTTTTTAATTTTTTTAAAAAAAAGAAACATTTAAATATTAGTAACCGAAATAAACTTTATATGAATAAATTATTACTTTTTTTGTTGGTAATTTTTATTATACCAGTATGTTTCGGTTATGAGAAGATAATCCAGTACGACCAGAACGACGATATAATAGTTTCCACGACGGTGTATGGAATTAATGGCAAGGTTTGTACCGACTGTAATTGTAATTTAAAGATATATAATCCTTCTCCATACGAAAACTTTATAAACTCTAGTCATAATTTAATAAGTAATGGTAACGGAATTTATACATCACCGACTTTAAATTTATCATACAACAAAGAAATATACCCAATCTCTCTTGAATGTAATAACTCAGCAGGTTATTGGGGAGGAGACGACAGGGTCGGTATAAAGGTGAGCGAGACGACATTTGATTTTACAAGCGGAATGATAGCAATGATTGGTGTAACTATTGCACTTTTAGGTACATCGTTTATTATGGATAAAAGATTCAAATATATAAAATTAATTACATTCTTTTCTGGGTTCGTTTTTATGATGTTGTCGTTGGGGTTAGGTTATGCGATAGTAGGAATGTCTCCGATACCTGGAAGTTTCAAAATCATATTTTCATCAGCAATAGTAGCGTTATTAATGATAGTTTTAGTAGTAATCTTCCTTTACATGGGAAACCGTTTAGAGAAAGATGTAACACAAGTGATAGATACAGACAGAAATGACAAGTGAGCGAGTACGTGTACCGACTTCGTTGATGAAATGGGTACGAGAAACATTTGAACCGTTGCTTAATTGTAATTTCAGCCCGACAGATAACCAACTTATTACCCATGCACTTTACCAATTAAAGGCTAACTGGATGGGTGAAGAGATAGAAATCGTCGTCAATAACAGGAAAAAATGTATAAAAATAAAATAAGAAACAAAAAAGCTAATTTGTTTGATGTAGTTACGATTTCATCGACGGTGATAATGGTAGTTTTTGCTTTATTTATTGTAATTACCGTCTTATCAAAGTTTGGCGATAATGCAGCACTTGTACCGTCAATAAATGATACTGGTGCTTTAGTACCGTTTGAAGATCATACAGATAAGATGGTAAAAGGTTGGGATTATGGAGTTCTGTTTTTAGTTATTTTAGCACCGTTTTTATCTTATTATTTAGCGTCGCTGATACCGTCAGATACAAAGTTTTATGTATTTGTGTTTTTGTTGCTTGGAATAATATTTATATGTTTGATGGTGTTATCGAATATATACGGTGCGTTCATGGATAGTGCTTTATTCTCAGAGTTCATATCACAAACTAAATACATCCCGATCATAGCACCGAACTTACCAATATACGGAATAATATATACGATATTTGTCCTTGTGGGGTTGTTTTCAAAAACTGATTAAAAATGAATAAGAATATAATTATTTTGGTTATGATTTTGGTTTTAAGTAGTTTTGTTTCTGCAACAAACTTAATTAATCCTGATGCAGAATGGAAGATAGAGAAACAAGATTATATCCAGGAATACATAGATTACGATTTTAAATATGTTGGTAATAATTTATTCCAGGTATCTTGGAAAGTTAATAACCGTTTAGTATTTGATTCTATTGATTGTTTAGATTCAAAAGATTCTAGTTGTTTCGACGATAAAATTAACCGAGCACAGATTAAAGATAGAAAGAATATTCAATTAGATTCAAAAAACAAATATAATAAAGAAAAATATATTAAAGATTTCTTTAAAGATGAATCAGAATCACAACTTGATACAGATTTTAACGATCTAAAAACAAACAAAGTACCAAAACATTCTCTTATCGGTAACGTTGAATTTATTGGAGATATTGATCCACTAAATAAAAATTATGGAAGTTTCATTCTTGATTTAAAAAACGGTACTGACGAATACTATAAAATTAAAATCGGGTTTGGTACGTTGATTGCAACTTTTAATAACAGTTTATCAGAGGAGAATGTAACTTTATATAAATATCCTGGTTTTATTGAAGATAAAATAAGATATATTGAAGTACCTAAATATGTTAATATATCTAGTTCTCAAATAAACCTAACAGGTATTAATGATTCTAATGCAATATATTCAGAATGGGACTATTTTTCTAATGGTGACAACTGGATAACTTCTGGTACAACTGGTAATGATATAACTACTTTTGGTAATTATATGAGAGTTTATGCAACGAAACTTAATTCAGAAACTACATTATCCCAAAACGCTCAATCTTATTCGGATTATACAAATATTAGATTAATTAATGGTTCTTCCTATCTACTTAATTTTACATATTCAGGTGGTTGTAGTTGCGAAGGTGGGTCATTTTATACATGTGGATACCATGGATATATTTATATTTCTGATACTTCTACGGATGTGTTAATATATTCTAACAATAATGAATATAGTCCATCTGGTGGTAATTCTGTATGGTCAACAACTATTGAAAAAAAAATTTATAAAATTAATATTAATGATTCATTTGCATATATTTATAACGAAGATAATACTTTAATTTATGTTAAAGATATTTCAGCCTTAAACCAAAATCAATTAAATTTAAAATTTTTAACACAGTCAGGAGGTACTAATCCAGATACTCATGGACTCTCATACATTGATGTTTACGCATCAGGTCAAAACTCCAACAGAACACAATATTTAGATTACACTTTTTCAAATAAATATCCAAACAATTTTAATTTTTATGTTGGTGATAGTTTAGTTTCGAGTTATTCAGAATTAAACGAATCAAAGTTATTAGATATAAAAAGCAGTTTAGTTACTGCTTTAAATTCTGGTTCTTGTGATTGTACAGATTGTGTTTTAGAAGATGATAATTGTTTAATACCATTTACGTTTTCGAGTGATGAAGGTGGTTCAGTTTTGTATCAGGATATTGATATAAATTATACTCTTACAGGTTCAAATTTGGATGTTTACATTTACGATGCCGAAGATAAAACTTTATTGACAGGATTAAATTTAACTGTACAATTAGTTGGTGACATATTCCAACTTGAAGAAACAACAATAACTGCATATACTAATTTTTCGTTTCCATTTACTGTTGGTGATTCAGATACGATTTCGTTAAGAACTTTCCAGACTTCTGGCACAGATTACTCAATCACAATTAACCAGATTGAAGTAGAACAAGGACAGAATTATAGTTTTAATGTTTATATCACTAACACTTCCGACGTGGCAACAACAAACTTGGTCACGTTCCACGTCAAGTCTGAGGATTGGGGATTGTTAGAAGATGCCACCGTCAAGATTCAGAAACAGGACCCCTCAACAAACACATATTTACCAATAACAGACTTAACCACAAACTCTAACGGTGCAGCGACGACCATACTGGTAGTAGATACGGTCTTTTATCGTTGGGTAGTGTACTACAAAGATGCAATAGTTTATACACTCTCAGCACCCACCACGCTTAGTTTAAACGATGATGATATTTGGATCTCTGCTGTAATTTCTGAGGATTTCACAGACGAGATTGACGATGTGTTTAATACGATTTCAGCAACAACATTAACAAGACCTACTAACGAGAGTGGCTATTTTACAACCACGTTTGATAGTGTAAATACCGTTACAGGTTGCCAGGATATTTATATCGTAAATTCTTCTGGTGGATTTTTCGTTGAAGAGACGTGTTTGGCTAATGTTAGTTTCGGTACAATAACATCATCAACATTCACACCAAACAACAGAACGTTTTACACTTCAAGGTTTTATGTAGATTATCAAGGCGGTAACAGTAACGTATTTATAGGACAGTTTACAGGGTATATTGGACAAGTTGCTAATCCGTTGGGTTCAGTTGAAGGTTTATTTTTACCCATCATAGTTTTAGTGTTTTCGGCTGTAGGGTTCTTGGCTACACCGATATTAGGATTGATTATATTAGCTGCAGGATTCATAATAATATCTATCACTGGCTTGGTTCCCCAGTTAACGATAGAAATAACGATGATTGTTGTAAGTTTAGCGATAATCACAATGGTAACGATAACGAGGATAAAGAAGAATGTTACATAAAATTTTCGGGAGGATTAAAATGAATAAATCAAGTATGATATTTTTATCTGTATTGTTAATGTTGGCAGTGTATGGTATAGCAACAACAATCAGCGACACAACGAGCAGTTTCGACGGTGATACTGTATTCAGTGGAGATATTACTGGCAATTCTGATTTAAGTATTGGTGGCAATATCGAAGGAAGTAATATTACTGCCGATATGATTGGTAATGTTTATTATGTTGATGTAGGTGATGTTGAAGATTTACGGAAAGCTTTTGCATTAAGTGAATATTCTAATATTATAATACAACTTCCAGAAGGATTATTCGATATTGGTGATAATGGTATAGAATTATTTTCTAATACGACAGTTTTTGGTTCAGGTTGGAAAACAATAATTAAAGGTAATGTAGGTAATGGTGCTAATGGAGGAGTTTTATATTCTACAGAAAAGAAAATTACTAATATTATTTTAAAAGATTTGACTATTGATGGTAATTCAAATTCTTCTGGTATACATATAACTCATACAGAAAATTATCCAGTACAAAATTTAGAATTTAATCATTTACAAATAAAAAATAGTTTTTTTGCTGGAATGCACCTTAAAGGAGTTTCTAATGTTTTAATTACTAATTGTTTAATTGAAGATGTTGTTCAACAACACGCTATATATTTACGTCGTGTAAAGGATTTTACTATTAAAAATAATATTTTTAAAAATACACAAGCTAATGGTTTGTGGATTGCAAGTTGCCAGACTGGAGATATAGAAAACAACAAAATATATAATTCTAATTCCCAATCTATTCAGGTTGGAGGATCGAAAGATATTAAAATTTTATCTAATTATATATTAAATTCTTCGGATATTGGAATAAGTGTTACAACAGATGGATCTACGGTTAGTCATAGAATAAAAAGTAATAATAATATTATTTATAATACATCTGGTCATTGTATTAGATACACAGGAACTTTTGGAGGTTCGGTCTTGGGCAACTCACTACATTCTTGTGGTGAAGATGGAGTTTTTATTAATGCAAACATGATTACTACTGATAATAATATTATATGGACTACGTTGGATGATGGCATAGAATATTCTTCATCTGCTGTATATGGTTCTATTGGTAATGGAAATATTATTTATGATGAAACTGATAAAGAAATTGTACTTAATGGATGTCAGGCTATAGATGTAATCACTAAATACGATGTAATAGATGGTGGTACTTTTTCTACTGGATTTTTTAGAAATAATGGAGATTATGAATTTTTAAATGGTGGAATTAAAAACATTACTTCCTTAGACGTAGTAGGCAACATTCAAGCATCAGGAAACTTAACCTCAGACAATTATTTCTCAGGTGATGGCACACAGGGTATGACTGGTTCATGTGGTGCAGCGACGACATTAACAATTAAAGACGGATTAATCGTGGGGTGTACATAAAGTGATGAACAAAAAAGCAGAAGGTACAATGTCAACTTTTGTTATTGTTATCGTTCTAGCTTTGGGTTCAATCATGTTATTTTCATCATTAACTATAAATTTGGCAGGAGAGTATGAGGTCGAGAACATACCAGAGTTTGAAGCTTACAACGAGATGTATAACGATTTCAATACCAATTACACTAAAGAGATTATAGATTCAAACAATTACGTTGATGAAGATGGTAAACCGTCGTTATGGTCTAGGATCATACCAGATTCACTTGAAAACGCATGGCAGGATTCTATTGTCCGTCAAGCTTTCTCTACGATTAAACTAATGCCAAAGACAATGAAGTTTGCAACTAAGTCTGTAAGCACATCATTAGGTCAAGCTGGTTTACATATTCCGTCAGCTATGAAGTTCATTATATATACTATAGTTGCATTTACAACTGTGTTTTTATTCGTACAGACCTTATGGGAGAAGAAAGTAAAATGAATACCAAAACCTTTATATATATGTTAAGTGAATATAATCAGTATATAATAATAAGTTTAATGTTGATTGTTGCTTGTGTTGGTACAGCGAAAATCAATTTTGATAATGGGAGAATAGATATGTGTAAAGAGATGAATTTATTTTATACTGATGAAGACCAATGTATGTCTTGTGAAGATACTGGCAGAATAATTAAAAACGGTGCTTGTGTTTTGCCACAGAATAATTATGTTACGAATTTAGATGAATTTCAAAGGTTAGGATAATGGTACAATATTATAATATGACAAAGTTTTCAACTAACGAAGGGTTTGTTAGTTTTTACAGAAACGTATCGTTTTTAACTAACGAATGGTTCGGTATTATGTTGGTGTTCTTAATGTTCATATTACCACTAATAACTCTTATTAAACGTGGTAACGACGTTAATACATCAATCAATTATTCGTCCTTATTTGCTACCTTATTAGCAGTATTCTTATACATAGCTCAGATCATAAATAAATTTTCATTAGCGATTTATATTCCTGCCTTGATATATACAGTTACGTTAGTAATTAGATGGTACAATAAATAAATGGAGAGTGACGACGATGGCATTATTTAAAAAAAGTGTAGACGCAGAAGAAGACAAAGCAGTAAAAGAGTTTCAGGAAAATTTTAGAAAAGAGAAAGAAGAAAAGAATCAACTAGAAATGAAAAAGCAGCAAGAAGAAGAGGAAGAAGTCGAGGAGTTCGTAGACGATGAAGATGAAGTTTTACCAGAAAAAGAGGAAGTTAAACAGAATTATGGAGATTTCTACGGTGAAGTTTTAGGATTAATTAATAATTCTCTTGAAAAAGAATCTTACGAAAATATTATCAGAGACTTAGAATCAGCGAAACTTGAAGTGTTTAAGTTAAGTTTGGGAAAGCCTTCTGAGGATTCTACACCAGATGTCGTATAACGATAAAAGTACAACTATTAAGGATCAGATAAGTTTTGTTCCTGCCCAGAAATATTTTGAGATTCTACAAGGTCTAATTATGGATATGTTAGAATGTAGTAAGACTCGTGATATATATGGGATGGTTGATACATACCAGGAAATATATTTATTAAGTTTTCCGTTCATTGAAAAGTTTTTAGATAAATATCCTTTGTATGATAAGATTGTATCTAACACTGAGGATGTTGATGGTTGTTTGAATATGGTAGGGGATGATGCATCAGATTTCGCGTCAAAGAATAATAATAAATATATTCAACAGGCAAAGACGATACTAAATAAAAAGAAAAAGATATTATATAAAATGATGGCTAAGGCTAACTTGTTTGTACCAATGTCAAAGATACGTGAAGATAGACCTGCAGCATTAGCGATGGATGATTTCTAATGGGAAAACAAATACTGATTAAGGAACTTGGATTATATTTACCAGACAGACTTAAAGAAGATTTAGATATATTGCTTGACGACGTTATCCATTCTGATATGGATTTGGTATTGGTTTTGGATGGAAAAGAAGGATGTATCACAGGAGATACAGAGATACAAGTTAGTAGATGCAAATTCAGTAGAAGGTTTACAATAGAGCGTATGTATAATGCATATAATGATAACGTATTGAAGTTACATAAATATAAGAAATGGGATTTAAATATCCCAAGTTATATTCGTGCATATAACGGTAAAGAAATAAGATTACATAAGGTTAAGGATGTAGTTTGCTCAGGAGAAAAGCAAGTTTTTTTATTGAATCTTATTAATGGTAAATCAATTAAAGCAACAGAAGATCATAAGATTATGACTAAAAAAGGTTTTATAGAATTGAAAGATTTATCTACAAGATCTTTAGTAATGTGTGATACGTTAGGAGTATTGCCAGAATATTCAAAGGTGTCAAAGATTACAAAGTTAGGTATTGAAAGAACTTACGATATACAATGTGAAGAACCTTATCATAACTTTGTTGCTAACGGTATTGTTATACATAACTCTGGAAAAAGCTACGACGCTAGATTGTTGGGTAAATACTTTTCTCATGTTTTGGGTACACCGTTTGGTGTAGAGAATATACATTTCAATGCCCAGAGTTATATTAAGTTCAGCGAGAGTAAACCCAAATATACAGTAAACATATTCGATGAATCTAGGGAAGCACTAAATAAGAAACGTGGCATGAGTAAATCTAATGTAAACTTTACTAATTACTTATCAGAGAATCGAGATAAACAACAGGTCCATATTATACTGTTACCAGCTATCCATGATCTTGACAGTTATATAGCTATATGGAGAATGAGACTACTTATTCATAAGATATTAGGTCATGTTAAAGACGAGACGAGACGTGGTGGGTATCGGATGGTACGTGGTAATCTTAAAGTATATGAGAATACTAAATATTTGCAACAGGTAATGTTTAATAAAGTTCGGTACGGATATTATGCTTATCCTAAGGAATATAAGTATGCAAGAAAGATTAAGTTTGTACCAGTGTTCACGACGAAGGAACGTAAAAGTTATATGGAAAAGAAGGCAACTGAGAGACGAAAGAAGTATGATGGTACTAACAAAGCCAGTAAGCAACAAGAGATAGATGATAAGTTTAATTTTAATTTGAATACTCGGCAGAATCTTAGCCAAGATTGTATAGCTGAGATGAAAGGAATCTCGAGGACAATGGTGGGAGAGAGTATCAGGAGACATAAAATGCGTGTCGCTGGCACATAATAATTAATAAATGGGGTTTTACAACCATAATACTATATAAAGTTGGAATTTTAAACCAAATCATTATAATTGGTTTCAAATTGTAACTAAATTAATAATAAGGGTTTCGATATGAAAATAAAACCAATGTATCCAAAGAATGTAACAAAGCAACCATACTTTAAGGGCCTATATAATGGTGTCTTAATGGGTATGGGTATGATCCTAGTATTTTCTAATGTTAGATTCACAGGTTTTGTAGTATTATTATTATCAACTTTTTTATACGCTTACCACACATCAAAGGATTATAATTTCATATAGAAAATGAAAAGAATAAGAATAAATAAATGTAGAACCACCGAATGGATAGTAATATCAATATTAATTATATCGTGTATTTTGGTTTTAAGTCAGACACAATATCGTTTCTATGGATTCATTTGTTTAATTGCTGGTATTATTATCGGTATGAAAGATTTTGATTATAGATAGGAATCTTTATATATAAGTTCTGTCTATAAGATTACTGTATATAATAATAAAGGGTTTGATTTACCTCTTTTCCTTTTATTGTTATGTCTCCCTGTGACGGGTAAATCCATTAAGTCATGTGTTGTTTCCAAATGGCCTAATAAGTACTTGATGGTGCTGTCACAACCTTTTTCTATAAAAATAAAAAGAAATTATAAATCTCCCATGAATTGTAGATACTGTTGTTTAATATCTCCTAACTCTAATCTACCGTATATCTCTGTGGTCTTGATGCTGCTATGTCCCATAAGGGTTTTCAGAGCTTCAATCCTTATACCTTTAGATAACATCAGACAAGCGTAAGTATGTCTAAGTGTATGTGTATGTACTCCACTCAGACCAGATTTAAGAACGATTCTTTCTATCCAACGCTGCAGAGTTCTTTTGGAAACTAGTTTGTTTTTAGAGTTGGTCCAGAGGTAATTCTTTTTCTGGCCCATATATAGTTTAACTTTATGATGCAAAGAATTGGTGTATGGCACAAACCTTTCCTTTTTGAATTTAGCAATCCTAACATGAATCTGGTTATTATCTTTGAAATCTGATAACATAATATGTCTGGCTTCGTTTACTCTCAATCCTGTTACGATCAATAGTTCTGCAAAGAGTCTAAACTTTGGATCTATTTCATCAGCACATTGTAAGAAGTGATATATTTCTCCTGGTGTCATATATCTTGGTAATGGTTGAGGTATTTTCGGTACAATCAATCCTAACTCAGTTCTAACGATTTTAAAGACATATCGCAGTTGGTTTGGTTCAATGGGGTTTCTGTTGATTATCTCTTTGGTTTGGTTGATAATCTTTCTTAGTTTAGTTATTTGTTTCATTTCATACTTCATTTATATTTCTTCAACACTCATCAAAACAAATCCCCCAATCATCATGCAGCATCCAGTGATTATTCCTATTATTACACTAGCACAAACAATATTAATAATGAAAGCTACAAAGTTAGATATGGTGTTAATGAGGGGAGTGTATGCGATAGTGATATTGGCCATGTCGTGTATAATTGTGTTGAAAAGTGATACTATACTACAAGCGACAAACATTACAATACCAATTACGATACAAATACCACTACCCATAACATATCTTCTTATTCTGTCTTTTATTATATCTTTCATAATTTTAACCTCAATGTTATATTAAATCCTTGCCCTACCCCACCTAACCTTACCCCACCATACCCTACCTCACCATGAATGAGTATGATATTATTTCTTTGGCATCACAGGAGCTTTATAATTGAAAGTTATTTCTCTAATAGCTTTATTCTCTCCCATTAGTGTTGCAGCGAGATTCTGCATCCTAGCTGCCATTAAATTTGTCTGTGCTTGTTCTTTCTGGGTTAGCATATCTAAATTAGTATGTAGAACAATCTCTACCCCTTTTCTAGCTTTACGTGTAGCACCTCTTAATTGGTTATTGGCTAATCTGTTATGTTCTCTTGGATGAACTACTCTATACCCAACTTTTCTTATATTTTCAAGAGCTTTATCTTCTTGGATCAATAGTTCTTTCCTGAATTTATAGAAGGTACTCATTTCATCTCTAATGTTACCTTTTACGTATTGGTCCATATCTTCGTATGTTATAATTTCTTCTACTTTTGTATCTTTGAGGTTTTTGAATAATAGTAACCATTCAGGGTTACTTGTTTTTTTTATTGTTGTCATGTTT
>Ga0207997_1000630_pt1 | contig 17925 bp, 23 predicted proteins | sample AntAceMetag02UKN_FD_184777 | JGI IMG/M metagenome (GOLD analysis project Ga0207997, IMG submission 184777) | Saline lake microbial communities from Ace Lake, Antarctica - Antarctic Ace Lake Metagenome 02UKN (SPAdes) (version 2) | ecosystem: Environmental > Aquatic > Non-marine Saline and...
CCTAAATCATCAATAATAAGCCCAGTTGCCGACGCTCTTCGCGCTGGTGCGTTCAACCGCGCTGACGACATTGACTTTACTGACATCATCGGTGACCCTATCGCTTGGTGTAAGGTAGCCGAGCCAAAAATCGAGAGTAAGCGTTACGGCATTGTAAGTTTCGAGCCTTATGATTACCAGATTGCTGTCATGCGAGCTGTCGCCAATGCAGAGAGTATGGTAATCCCCAAGTCGCGCCAGGTTGGAATCTCTACAGCGATTATGGTGGCGTTTGTCCACCAGCTACTTTTCAAGGCCGAACACTGCGGCACTCCACTCCACTGTCACGTGGTAGCAAACAAGGAAGAAGTGGCTATCGGACGGCTGCTGCGAATTGCCAAATTTGCGCTAGCTACTGCGAAGCTCACAGAAGGCCAGCGCAGAAACTTGCGCGGTACAGACTGGCATACAATGGTTCCGCAGATCAGTTACGACACCAAGTTAGCTCACAACTACATCCGGGCCCACACTTCGGGTTCTGATCCGGGCCGGTCGTTTGGTGGCAATGCTGCACTACTTGAAGAAGTTGCTGCTATGCCCAATGCCTATGATGTCTGGAAGTCGTTGGCTCCTATGCTTGATGATGTGCCGCACTCAGTTGTAATGCTAGTCAGCACCTATCAGGGCGACGGTGACTTCTTTTGCGACTGCGTGGACAATGCTGAAGAAATGGGCATGACTTGCCTGCCTATTGACTGGAATGCACACCCTGACCGTGACGAGAAATGGCTGAAAAATTCTCAGGCGCGGTTCCACGGCAGGATCAGTGAGTGGGAAGAGGAGTTTGCGCTGAAACGCATCCATGCCGGAAATAAGCTAGTTGACATGGAGAAGATCCGCAAAGCTGCTGAGGGAGTAACATATTACGGCGACAAAAACGATAGCTCGCATCCAATACCCATTGAGAGTCATCGCTACAGCAAGGGCGTGGATTGCGCGGGACCTGGCCAGGATTTAACTGTGTTCACAGCTATCGATCTGACTGTCAGGCCGCCACAAATCGTCTACCAAAAAGCACTTCCCTATCTCTCCACCGAAGACCGCATTGCAACAATTGAAGACTTCGATATGCAGTTTCGTGGACAACTCTTTATCGATGGAACCAACGATAAGGCCCTCCCTGCACTCGTGAAATCGCGCAACAAGATAGCTGTTCACATAACTGCTGGTATGCAGGTTCGCGAGCGTATTGACCGCGTCGAAGGACTTAAATGGAGAACTGCTCCGCGCAGTGAATTGCAGAGTTGGTTGACAGCAAACCTCGAACGTGGTAAACTAATAGCACACTTGGAACACTTTCCCGATTTGTTCACTGCACTTGACACCGCTCAGGTCTTAGAAGGTGCAAAGCGACGTGGCAAAAAAGTGGACTACCTTGACTCGCTAATGATGGCCAATATGAGTTTGATGACTGGGAGAGACCGTGAAGGCAGCGGGGAAACAATTGTGAGCATCCCTACGTCTAAACATCTAACCGATATTCGAGGCCGTCGCTGGTGAAAATTATGGCAACCGACTTGTACTACCGAACACAACGCTGGTGGAAAGACCACATCGCAGGTTGGGGCAGTAACAAGGAAATTGCTGCTGCCGACAATCGTGAAGAGCGAGACACCAAGTTTCCTAGCGCTGAACTAGGCACCACTGGCTTGGATGTTCGTGGTGGTAACATTTACCAAGAGTATAATTACGACTTGCAATCGCTCTCTTCGCGAATGGTTGTCTATGAAGAAATGCGTCGTTCGGAGTCGGCACTGGCAGCTATCGAGCAAATCATCACACTTCCAATTCGACAAGCTGACTGGCGTATAGAATTGGGTGATGATAAGAACTTTGGTGAGTTCGTAAGGTGGAATTTGTTTGAAGGGCTTTCTCACTCATTTGACGACCTGTTACGTGAAGTCCTGCTAGCCCCGCTTTATGGTTTTACAATTCACGAGAAGGTCTTTGAAGACAAATCGCAAGGCTACCTGGGCTGGCGCAAATTTGCCGAACGTGCCCGGAGGACAGTCACTGAATGGCAATTTGACCGTACTGGTGGCTTAGAAGGAATTGTTCAAACAGGAATTAGGCCAGACAATGCCGAAATGTATACCGTAGAAATCCCGATCAAGAAGCTCATTGTCTGGACTTGGCGCAAGGAATCAGGCAACCCAGAAGGCATTGGTGCTTTTCGACAAGCCTATAAGCACTGGAGATATAAGCAGGCATTTGAGGAATTTGCCGCTATTCGTATTGAACGACAGGCTATGGGAATGCCCAAGGCAACTCAGCCGCCTGGGGGTGCTCCCCAAACTGAGGTCGATGCCGTTGCCAAACTGTTGCAGCGGATACGCACAGCTCATGACTCTGGCCTACTTATTCCCGATGGCTGGTTAGTGGATATGCTAAATCTGGGACCCGCTGACGTGCCCTTCGAGTCTCACATCGAACGCCAGCACCAAAGCATTCTCCAGACTGTACTCGGGCAATTTGTCGGTCTCGGTCAGGGTGGCGATACCGGAGCTTGGGCGCTTTCCAAGGATAGCTCTAGTTTTTTCCTTATGGGACTCGAAACTATAGCCGACTGGATGGCTAGCTACTTTAATCGCTACTGTGTTGCTCAGCTAGCTCGATATAATGCACTCGGCGACATTGAGCCACCTCGTTTAGTTCATGGCCCACTTGGTGTTCGCGATCCAGACGTTATCAGTAGCGCAATCTCTAAGCTATTCGATCCTAAGTTGCAGTTGCCGGAGAATATCGAGGAATATATGCGGGCAGAGCTAGGCTTACCTGACCGTGACCCAGATGATGTGCGTGAACAGATTGTAGTAGAGGAGACTGAGACAGAAGATGATAACAATAGGGATTAGCGAGTTCTGGTGTGGGTTTGGTGCCGGGTTCTTTAGTCTTGTACTAATCCTGTTCATTGCGTCACGCTTTTACAAAGGAACATAGTAAGGCTACCCAATTCTAGAGGAGGCAATAATGAGCATCCCTAAGAAAGTGTACAGAACAGAAGGAAAATGCAAATGTGGTATGTGTGTTGTGCGCAAAGGAGCTGAAGACCAAACTGTTTGGCTTCTGCGTCCCGGTATGCCCGGAATAAAAATACCACTCAAGCCTGCAATTCAACCTGCGGACAGCCATTGTCCTCACTGTGCCTGTCGTCTTGGTGATGATGGGTTTGCATACGAAATGGTTGAGCGACAGGAATAAATCGCGGGCTGGGCAAACAGAAAGTCGCCGGTCTCATACGCCGGAGATTCCGGTGCGACTCCGGGGCCCGCTACCAGTTTTTGCTGACAATGAGGAGGAATAATGGCGCACCAATCGCTTGAGGACCTACGAAAGTTCATAGATAAGGTGTCAGCGGAGCCTGAGCAAGAGTGTGTGGCGCACGGGACTTTCTACGAGCAAGAGGGCAAGATACTATTCATCGGCACTGAATCGCGGGGCATTTCTACCTTTATTCGCGACGCTTATCCTGGCTGGCAAACTGACTTTGGAGAGGCAACCTAATGGCGTATGCAGAGAAATGCCCGGTGTGTGGGGAGAGACTAGTGAGCGCGGCATGGTCGCCAGCTTCTAAAGATGTCTACGCTTGCGTGGAGTGTGGCAAGGAGTGGCTTGTTGAGCTGTTTGAGGTCGGGGATGGAGACCCCACCGAAGAGACGTATGACGAACTCTTGCATCAAGTAGTTGCTGATGCCTTTCAATGTGGCTGGCTAGCTAGAGACGCAAGATAGTAGGGATAACCTATGCCTGCACCGCACCTAATGATCAGAACCGAACCTAATCCCGAGCAAAACGTCTAATACATAAGAATGAAACTCTTACTCGTTATTCCAATCTGCGTGTTATTGTCGCTATGTGTCTATACTTCGGCACAAGCTGAAGACTGGCAGTTTGATCTGAAACTCCATTCCTTTGAGGACTTTGCGGATGTTAGCCAGCGTTTAACTAAACACTTTGGTAACCTCGACTTGATGTTGGCAGCCAGACAATTCAAATTCGATGGGGAACAATCTAACCACTTAAACCTATCCTTGCAAGGCAAGTGGTTTGGTGTTGAGTATCTAACTGGCGAGAATGTGACTGCCGACTTGCGGGCCTTTTCGCTCTTTACGCCTAGCAGCACAAAAGCAGAGTCCTTTGCTACACCTTGCAATAGTGTACTCCATACCTATCTGCACCAGAAATTTGGTAGTGGCTTTGTGCAGTTTGATCACTTTCGCAAAGGCCATATTGACGAAATGAAACTGCATTGCCGTGCCGAGTTTTAATCAAGCAAAAAACTTTCTTCAAGAAACGCTTGACATCAAAGCCGAATTATGTTATACTATAGATAGTGATTTGATAAGAAACTTATACAGCATTGTAATATCTAATAATTTAGTAGTGTAAGACCGACCAAAATTCAGTTGCGGCTATCGTGTCCCGGCCCGACGCGAGAAGCGTGATCCCTCAGTCACCGCCGCTTAGGTGGGGCCCCACCAAACATTTTGAGGACGCGAGCAGAGGAGGTCGCTAAGACCTCCTCTTTTTATTTGGGGTGATGAATACGATGACAAAACGCGGAGCACCAAGGCGCAATGGTAGTGGACGTGGAGTTCGAGCCAACCGAGGTCGTGGTGGTTGTAACACTACTCGTCGCACTGGCCGAGGACGTAGTCGGAGGTAGTTATTATGGCAAAAAACAAAACTGCTATAATGTACCTGGACAAAGGCCCGGCTATCAGTATGGTTGAAGCAGCCATTACTGAAGAGGGCAGTTCTGTCTGGCACGAGCTTATCTATACCGGCAATTTCACTCACCCCAAGTACGGCAAGTTTAGTGTTACCCCTGAAGTATTGGCCACTATGGTAGAGGAGTTCAATAGTGGTAGACCCGTAAGTGCAGGCATTCCCATAGACGAACGTGCCGACCATAGTGTGCGTCCTGATGGAGCTTATGGTTGGATCAAGCAACTGGAAGTCCGCGACGAGGCTTTGTGGGGAGAAATCAAGTGGACTTCTGACGGAGTGGAAGCAGTTGATTCTGGACGCCTCCCATACATCTCTCCCCGTTTTACTGTTGGTGCAGACAATTTTGTTAAAGCAGCCGCTCTTTGCACCCGACCGTTTTTTTCTCAGCAACCCGAACTTCAAGTAACAGCTTCAGAGTATACCACTATAGATCCAGACAGTTTGCCAGGAGGTACAACTATGGCTATGACCGAAGAGCAGGCCCGAGAAAAGTATGTTGAGGCAGAAGGTAAGGTCACTAATAAGCAGTGGACTAAAATCTCTAAGGATGTGGAAGACTGGGACGCTTTTGTGGTTGACCTTGCTGATGTTGAGCCGGAGCCGGAACCCGAGCCGGAACCGGAACCTGACAAGGTAACTCAGCAAGACGTTGACGAATTGGCCGCTCAGCTAGCAGCTAAGGAAACAGAGGTTGGTGATGTTAAGGTCCAACTTGCTACAGCCAAGAAAGAACGGACTAAGGCTGTTGATGCTGTCGCCGAATCTGTCGCTCGAATCGAGAAGTTGGAGCAAGATGCCAAGCGCGAGAAGGTTAAGGCGTTAATTGCTGCAACTAACTTTGGCGACGAGATTTATGCCTCTGAATCCGTTGAGATCCTTACCAGTCTGCAAATGGGTGACGACGATGCTATCACTGCTCTTCAGGATCACCTGAAGAAAAACGATGGCGAGATGCTCAAAATCCCGCTTGGCGAAACCACTCAAGTCGCTGCCACTACAAACACTGGCGAAGAGGATGATGAGACTTGGTTCGCTAATCACCCAATGGCTGACGACACAAGGGCAAGTGTGAAAGAGATTGCGGCAACTAATAGTGTTACTTTCAAAGCTGCCTATGGTCTCCACTGGGACAAGATCCATAAGGGTATATAATGCCAGTTTGGAGTAACGAAGCTGATTCATTTCCAGAAGAGGCAGGAGAAGCAATAACCACTGCTTATTTGGTTGTCTTACACGACACTGATGGCAAGGTCTATCTTGCCAACGCAACTAGCGGAGCAGGCCAGGATGTACCGGCTATCGGTATAGCTGAAACAACTCAAGCTGAAGGCAATATAGTTGAGATCAAGCGTCAAGGTCATGTCTCTGGTGCAACAGCACTAAAAGAAGGCCAATGGATATACCTCGCTACAACCGATGGGCAGATAACACAGACAGCGCCTTCGGGCATCGGCGAGATCGTGCAAGTTGTGGGTATAGCAATAAGTACAACCGAGTGGATACTAGACTTCCATCCACACACCGTAGTTAGTTAAGAGGTGACTGTCAATGGCTTGGCCAAAAGGCACAACCGATTCAGATGTATATGATAATGCTCAACCTAGTTTCCCGTGTGTTGCTGGGGAAGCAATTGGTAGAGGCCAACTAGTTTCAATTTCGACATCCGATGGCCTAGCATATCTTGCTTGTGCGGCTGTTGGCGCTCCAGAACTTGGTGCGCTAGGTTGGGCTGAAACCTCAGTTCCAATTAGTGGTATAGTTGAGGTAAAACACCAAGGTCGAATGGCTGGCTTGACAGGATTAATTACTGGAGACCTTGTTTACCTATCTAATACTCCGGGTGGATATTCTGTTACAGCAGGAGACACTTCCCAAGAAGTAGGTATGGCCTATACCACTACCAAACTTGTAATATGTATCGAGCAGATTGCTAGTCAGACTACCCAGAGTAGCAGTTCGAGTTCTTCGAGTTTGAGTAGTAGTTCTAGTTCAAGCACTAGTAGCAGCAGTAGTAGCAGTAGCAGTACAGGCCAAATATAGAATAAGCGAGTAGGTGATTGTCATGCCGCATTTCGTTGATAAACTACCAAACTTTCCAGCTACGGCAGGAGAAGCCATAGGTACTTGTCAATTGGTTGCTATCTCCAATGTTGACGGTCTTGCTTACCTCGCTTGTGCGGGGGCAGGTATAGAGGAATTGCCAGCACTTGGTGTGGCTGAAACCGCAGTGCCCGTCGGGGGTATGGTTGAGGTCAAGCATCGTGGGCAAGTGGACTTGGCTAATGGTCTTTGGCCTGGCGACTTAGTGTACACATCAAACACGGCTGGCGCAATTTCGTTAACTGCTGGCGACACGTCGCAGAGTGTGGGTTTCGCGATCAGCCAGACACAGTGGGTAATTTGCATTGAACAGATTGTAGCCCAGACCGCCGTAAGTAGCAGCAGCAGTAGTAGTAGCAGCTCATCGAGCAGCACGTCGACTCCTACATAAGTGGGTGATGTAAATGCCATTTGAACCTTTTGAATGCGACGATATGGTGTACTGTAACGTGCAGCCGAACTTTCCTATAACGGCTGGCGAAGCAATAGCTGCTACTTACTTGGTGGCGATCTCTCCCGTAGATGGACTGGGATACTTGGCCTGTGGTGCTGTAGCTACTCCAGAGTTGGGTGCTCTTGGTGTTTCTGAAACCAGCGTCCCAGAAGGTGGTCGAGCCTCAGTAAAACACGAGGGGCAAGTTGAAGGAGCATCTGGGCTTTGGCCTGGAGACCTCGTTTATGTCGCTAGTACTCCAGGCTTGATTACAACTACTGTTGCTGGTGGCGACATATCGCAACAGGTAGGCTTCGCAATTAGTACAACTAAATGGGTTATCTGTATTGAGCAGATTGCTAGTCAGACAACGGAGAGTAGCAGTAGTTCCAGCAGCTCAAGCGAAAGCAGTTCGAGTAGTAGCTCTAGCAGCACAAGCACTAGCAGCAGCTCTAGCAGCAGCAGTTCAACAGGCGCATAGAACTTAGCCAACCTAGCCTCCGAGGAGGTGCAGCATCATGGCCGGAACGCCCGGTGCATTCACAACTGATCATATACCGACCAGTATACTGTACACGGAAATAATGGATTCTATTGAACGACATAACGAGGCGAATCGCGATTGGAAGTCTATGTTTTGTGGTCCGAGTGTTACTCGGAAGTCTACCGTAGAGATGCGCGAGCGCGGTATGACTATGGAAGAGTCTGGTCAGGACACCACTCAGCCTGACATGCAGCATATCCCCCGTCAGACTATTAATCTGAATAGTCCTCGGCGATGGCTGCTCAACGCTTCCATTACCCACAAGGCGTGGGAAGAAGGCATGAACTCCACTGAGATTCGAGAGGATCACTTGGAGGCACTTGATGCTGACTATCGCACTGTCACCGAGAGTGTTCTCGAAGAGGCTCTCACCGACGGTGGGTGGTATAGTGGTACTGTCATTCCGCCCCGTTTCAAGCGGAGCACGTTCCTTGTGACACATGACCACTATCTGGCAGCCAATGTTGGTGGAATACCGTTGCTTTCTCACTTCACGGAATCCTATCAGCACATCACCGAACATGGTTACCCTGGTAGTCTGATTGTAGCCTTTATCAATGGGCAACAGTCGGAACAGATCGTGAACTACACCGAGTGGGGTACTGCACCAGGTCCGATGCCGACGCCAGTAATGACGCGCCTTCAGGAACTCGGTCACTATCCCGCATTTATGGCTGCGGGCATTCCCGTCTATCGGGAAGACTGGATTCCTGATAACTACATGCTGCTGGTTTGTTTGAATCCGCGCATGTGGCCGATGAAGTGGCGTGTGCCTGAGCAGCCCGACCCAGCAGTAGAGGGTCTTATGACATACACAATGGAAGCACACGACTTCGATATGTCGGTTAAGTACCGATACATTGAAGAGTATGCTCGCTGGACTTCTGCAACCATTGTACGCCAGGGTGCGGGAGTAGCATACTACCTGGGTGGTGCGAACTACGTGTCGCCTGGCGGATGGTACGCATAATTTGGCTTAGGAGGTAAGCTGGCATGGAAACTCAACAGGCTTACCAGTTGGTGTCAGATGACTATGTGCTGCCAAGCGATAGTGCTACCTATTTGTTTCCGGTTGCGAATAGTCAAGGCAATACTCCGTTACAGCCGTTCATATACGCTCACGTGTTGTTGTATATGACGGTGGGTGCTGGTGAAGAGACTGTGACTTTTGACATTCAAATCAGCTCCGACAATGTAACTTGGTATGACACAACTATCCACGACTTGACTGCTGCTGCTAACAAATGGGTTCAGGCTGCCAACCTTGCCATAGCTGCTAATGTGCAAGACGCTATTATAGGTCTGTCTAACCCGGCTCACTATGTTCGTGTCACTGCGAACAATAGTGGTGCTACTGCTGCTACAATACACGACATGTGGTTAATTACAGAATCCTAAAGGAGAAGAAATATGGAACAAGCAGCCGAAATGCCCAATATTCCCATAATGACCAAGGACACTGATGCGCCATTGCGTCGAGCGGACTTGGCCGCTTATGTGCGTGGAAAGACATTCAACAAAGCAGAAGCTGTTGCTTGGTTGAAGGCAGAAGAAGTTCGTGCTATGCTGCGGTCCCGCACTGAAACCGACGAGTTTCAACAGCGAGCCTCTTTTGACAGAGCACAGGCTTGCGGTCGGTGTCGTAAAAGCATAAGCTCAAGCAAGGAAGAGAATCTCATTGAGGAACCAATCAATATCGATCAGAAAATGCACGATCTGATGATAGAGATCCTTGATGAATACAAGCAGATGGGTGTCAATGCCGATGATATTCCTGTTGGTAGTGACTCTGAGATCATTGAACAACCCGAGTAGGTGACTATGCATTGTAATTAGTTGCTAGGGCTGTGTCGGCCCGAAGTTACGCCTCCGGAGAGACTCTAGTGATTGACAGACTCGATGAAAGAGGAACCTTAAACGTATAAGGGGACAACGTGGCTTACACTACGTGGGACAAAGCGCAAGAGTATTTAGATGCTGATAGTTTGGGCAGCGTCGACATTGTTGTAGTGCAGAAGTTTGTCGATGAAGCCGAGAAACGCTTTGATGCCCGCCTGCGTAGGATTTACGATTTGCCATTCGTAGAAGCCGAGGATCCTGAAGCCTATGCCATTGCTCACGATGTATGTTCTATGTGGGCAGCGGCTGATTATATTCGCAACCGTCACCAAGCAGAAGGCACTGAAGACGACGCTTGGTACGCATCGAACCTTGACATTATGGCTGATCGGCAAGTGGAGTTCCTTGAATCACGCCGGGGGCCTGTCGATGCAGAGGCCAACGATGATCCACTTGTTTACAAGCCCTATGATGGAGACACAACTCATGTGGCAGCTATGCCAGACGCTATTTTTCGGCGCAGAAACGTAACGACTGGAAGCGGGTATCACTGGTAATGTCGAGAACCGCTATAAATGCTACCCTCACAGTTAATGCAGGTGACATTGCCCGGAAAGGCATTCACCAAGTTTTTCGGCCTATCTGGGATAGGGCCCGGGATGTAAGTCCTGCATGGGATGAAGTTCGAGATGTTTTCTTTGGTATGGAGAAAAAACTATTTGAGAACGAGGGTGCGACAGAGGAACATAGTCAGTGGGCACCATTGTCAGAAAGTTACAAGGAATGGAAGGATCGTATGTCGCCTGGCGATCCGATTCTTCAACTAGGCGGTAGCACTAGTCGTAATTACGAGTTGATTAAGGAACTAACTGGCAAGGGGCCCTACCTTGAACATCAGGGCAAACGAGTTTGGTACTATGCTACAGAGGCCAAAGTTGAGGAGGGGTATTTGGCCACCCTGCACATGACTGGATTGCCCCATCGGAATAGGTCGATGCCTTCCCGCCCGCCTGTTCGTCTCACAACTGCAAACCGTGAGCAAATTGGCAGAATAATTGTGAGATATGTTCTTACTGGTGCTCGTGCATGGAAGTTATCTGATCCGCCAGACAAGTTTGGTTGGCTAAGAGCTAACCCGGAATTTGGTTAATGCGACCCAATCCTGCCCAAACACCAACAATTGGCAACCGACTGGCCACAGGGATTTACGACACCTTGGCTGACAATTTACACAATTATATGTCGCGTTCAGATCTGCATGGTGTCAATTACCACCTACAGCCCGAAGAGGTTACAGCAGCTACTTGTCCCGATGTGGGCATTTACGATCTCGGCTGGACAAAGCAAACAGAGACCATTCGCGGCTACGATGCTTTGGGCGTATTACAACCTGGTCTTGCCCAGCGTCGCTACCGCTTCAACATAGTGGTACATGTTGTTGGCCGAAAGGTCGAAGAGACAGGTCGCAAACTGAATGTGTGGGCAGACGCAATAGTGGCCTGTCTCGAAGATTACTTCCAGCTTGACGATCTGGCTGTTGAGGTTTTTGCCGAGAGCACTGATCCTAGTGTGCCAATTTCAATGGGGTCCGACATAATGCGAGCTATAGCTGTGGAAGCAATCGTAAACACTTGGACACTACAGGGTGCAGTTGCATTTGCATAGGAGAGGATAAACTATGCCTTCTCAAATAGACGATTTTACCGCAATGTGGGAATGGGATCTCACCTCAGGCATTTTGGAGAACCTAAAACGCGGGGTAAGTCCTCGCGAGACCTATGACTGGACATCTACCATAATTGAGACTGGTGATGTGCAGGTAATTGCTCCAGTTCTCAGCAGTATGGAAAGCATGGAGGAGGAATTGTTCCACGAAGCCACGCTAGGCACGAACAATGCCTTCTTCCGCGATTTCGACGCTATCTTTTCTGCGTTTCTAACTTGGTATGTCAGTGGCGACGAGGGAACCTACACCAATATCCAAGCTGCACTTGATGGCCGTCTCTACCGAATTGCCCATACAATGAGAGATGCGTGGCTTTCGCAGCAGGGCGGTAGCATTGGTAGCCATTACTTGTTCCCAGTTGAAAATGTCATCTTGTCAGAAGCGGTGCGGGGCAACATTCCATCATATCCCAGTGTGTTGCCTACCCTTGTTGATTACGCTCGACTCATTGTTGTCTGTAATGAGCTTATCGGTGGCGTCAACTTAGTGGTTGCTTTTACTGCAACATACTCCGACGATACTACTGGAGCCGAAACCATAACCGCTACAGCCGCATCTCCTGCCAACACTGAATTCCAAGTGGCCGAAAATGATATTACTACCCCAGTAATGTCTGGAGCCACCACCGTTCCTATAGCAGCAACCGCTGGTTTAGTAGCAGGGCAGCAAGTCATTGTGCAAGACAGATACTGGACAGCAAGGTTACTTACCGACTGTATTGCCGGTGAAACCACATTTACAGTTGAAGACTCGCAGGCATTTGCTGCTGGCAATGCTGTTCAACTACATGACGATAACACTGCCGACGAAGCTGCTACTATTCTGTCTGTTAATCACGAGCTTCGCGAAATTGTCGTCTCCGCCGGTGTTGCTGGAAACTTTAACACTAACCAAGATGCCTATATCCGGCTTAACGTAGAGCAGGATTATGGTTGGTGCGAAGTTGTTGGAATAAGTACGGTGACTCTGAACACTAGTATTGTCGTGGATGCAGCCCTGAACCATACTTATTCTGATCAGGCGGTTACGCAGCGGTTAATCAAAAGCATTGCTGCTCTCACACTAACTAATGGGACTCCAAGCGACTGCATTGACGTTGTGGCAATACCTGATCGTCCGAACTATGACGAGCTTGCCAGCTCGAGTTCCTCGTCTAGCAGCCGGTCTTGGTCAAGTAGTTCGTCTAGCAGTTCAAGCTCCAGCAGCGAAAGTAGTAGTTCAAGCAGTTCAAGCAGTTCAAGTTCTAGCAGTTCTAGCAGTTCTAGTTCGAGCACAAGCAGTTCAAGTTCTAGTAGCTCAAGCAGCGCGTAATGATCAGGAGGTAGAGCCAGATGGCTATCATACCACACAAAGCGTGTGAACTTGCCTTCGGTTTACAAATAGCGCAGGGAGTTCCTGCCAATCCCGACATAATGTTCCCGATCCACGAAGCCGAGGATCTGGACTGGCAGAAGAACTATTCGTTCTTCCAGTATTCCGATGGGTACTACGATTTGCGCCATTACTTCTCGGAAGGCCAGTGGTTGGAAGGAGCTATCACGTTCCCACTAATTCCTGGCGTTGTAGCTGGTAACCTTGGTACTTGGCTCTGGGGCCGCACAGGAACCTATCGTCAGGGCTACTGGGCTACCATCTACCGCAATATGGGCAATGGCGTAGTTGAGCGATACGTTGACTGCAAGGCACTGAGTGGCTCGTTTGCTTGGGACTATGGCGCACTCAGCACTATTGTAGTTAATGTAGCCGGTATTACAGCGCCTGAGGCGACAGGTGCCTTTGGTGCAACTATCTATACTGCAGATCCGTATCTCTATAATGAGGTAGGTCTGGCTCTAGCACTTGGTGGGGGCGCGTATGCCTCCTACACTCCAACCAAAAACCATGCAATTGAGTGGGACAATATGGTAGAAGCTCCTGCCGATATGGGAACATTGTCTGGTTCGATTACTCCTTTGCATTTGCCGGAAGCAGCTACGGCTCAATGGACAGCGTCATTTGACCAACTCTTTCTTACCTCTGAAATATATGACGATTTCCATGCTGGTCAAGAAGGTTCCTACAGGGCTATATTGGCCCGACCTGCCATTAGTGCTACTTGCACACTCACGTTCCCGCGTATAGTTTGGACAGAGGCACCACTACACATTCCGAATAGCGGTGTGGTTTGGCAGGAAGGTGTTAACTTCCAGGCACTAGGTTCAAGAGATGGTGCAACTGCTGCATTTATGTTGACAGAGACAATCTAAGATAAGGATGTGCCTAATATGACGAATGATGGTCGTATCCTAACGATGCGTACAACGAACATCCGTACCGCTGCTGTGCTAATGTCGTCGGGTTTTCCGTTACAGGGCGGCGAGGAAACGGAGAGGCCGGGCATTGTCAACTTTATGATAATGGTGCCCGACCATAAAAAGAAAGAAGCCGAAGACCTTGTGGATTTATGCAGAAATGGTCTTGATTTGCAGGTCCACTTAGGCACCTACGAGCGCAACTTACGCAATGTACTCAAACTGATCGGACATTTCAAGGAGATGAACCCAGATGAGCAAAGCCAAGAAAGACGAAGAGAAAAAGCAAGCACCTAAAGACGTTTCGGAAAGCTACGTCGTATCTATGGGGGTCCCTACTGAGACCCTTAATATCCCCGACATTGAGGATGCTTTCATCACTGCTGCACACGCAGGCATTCACGAGGACGAGATCGGTGCTGCTGCTGTGCCTTTGTCTATGAAGAGAGCTAGCGATGGCAAAGAACATGAGCAGATTGGTGGAATGACACTGACAGGAAATCTAGCTCCCGCTAAGGGCTTTGTGGCCAAGTGTATATACCAGATTACGGACTTCTCTGTTCGTGTTGAAGAATTGAATGGACAAATTCGTGTCCGGCGATGGGATAGTTCTAAGGCAGGCGACAACAAAGCTAATCGTGAACTCTATGTACAACTCCTCCAGGCCCCGTTTCGCAATACTATTGAGGGCTTTCTGGATATGATGGCCGGGCGTGATACGGAGGCCCAAAAGGACTTTGAAGAACTAAAAAAAGAGCAACCGCAGTTGCTGAGCACTTCGTAGAAAAAGGTGTGTTCAATGCTTGGCTAGGCGTCGAAGTGGTAGCTGAAGCCGAAGCAACTGAGGAAGTTATCGCGGAACGACCTTCTGACGCTGAAAAGATTGCGGTCGAGGCTGGCGACACAAAAGCCGCTGAGATGATGAAGGTGTTCCGCGAAAAGGTTAAAGAGCGCGAAGAAGTTCACGACGAGCACTACGCCGAGAAGATGGAAGATGCACAAACGCCACGCGAGGCCCGTTTTGTTTGGGATCTCACCAGATTGTGGCGCGAGGCAAGTTGGATAATGGTGACGGGTGACTTTCCTGATGGCAAATCTATGCACTCACAATTTCACCACCATCTGCACATCTGGAGCATCTTTGTGTCGGCACTCACTGCTCGGCAAATGGGGGCAGGTGAGCAATAATGCCTGATCCACGAACCGAAGTAAGGGTAGTGTTTATTCCTGAGATTAAGTTGCCTGATGAAGATATACATATTCCTGTGGTACTGGATCCTGAGGCTGGTGCAGCACCATCTGGTACAGGTTTGCCCAGCGGCTTTCGTGGAGGGCTGACAGCAATTCTAGGTGGTGCTATGGCCGCACGAATTGCGGGAGCAATGCAATCGATAACTGCTGTTGTTAAGGTTATTAGTGCTGGGGGTCCTTACACCATAGCCGCTGTTGCTGCGCTTGCTGCTGCTTTTGCTGGTGTAGTGGTGCAGGTCTACGCTGCGGTCAAGGCAATTCAACTCCTCTGGTCGATAGGTAAGACAGCACTGCGTGGATTGGCCACACTGGTTAAAACACTAGCCAATGCCTTCATAAATCTGGCAACTTGGGCTGTGCAGAAGAGCATTGACGTGCTGGAGGATTTTGTTAAAAGCATTCGCAATGTGGGCAATGCAGTTAAAACCCACATAATTAGCTTCCTCAAAACTGCGATTACTACCTTTGCCGACTTTGAACAGAGTGTCGCCAATACCGTTACCGTAATGGGTAAGTTTGGTGCCGAGGGAATGGCAATGCGTCAAAAAGTAGGCAGGGCCATGAAGGATCTTACTATTGCTTCACGGATTATGGCTACTGAAGCTGCTGAGGCTGCCTACCAAATTGCATCTGCTGGATTTAGTAAACTACAAGAAGTTGTGGACATAACCAGTGCCTCTATTATGCTTGCTGAGGCAACGTTAACAGGTGCCTCGGATGCAGCACAAACCCTAATGTCAACTGTACTTCAGTTTGGCTTGGCAGCCGATCAAGCAACCCGAGTTGCTAATGTATTTGCTGCGGCAATTGGTAAATCACCTGCGTTAATGGACAAACTTAGGCAATCACTAGAATATGCGGGACCTATTGCAGCAGGACTTGGAATTGAGTTAGAGAAGGTTGTAGCGACATTGATGGCAATGTACAAAGCAGGTCGTACAGGAGCCCGAGCAGGCACTGAACTGAGAATTGTCTTTGCTGCTTTAACGGGACCGACAAAGCGAGCCATTGCAGCACTAAAAGAATTTGGTATAGTTCCAGACATGCTTGATCCGACACGACGAAGCATTGTTGAAATTGTGCGAGTATTCGAGCAATTAAGTGCTGAGATTGGACGTGGAGAGACAGTTAAAGTACTTCGTAAGGCATTTTCAGTCCGGGCTTGGAGCGGCATGGTAGCTCTTTTGACAATAGGATCCCAAGAATTACAACAAATGGAGAATGCAATAACAGGCACCAATACCGCCTTTTTAATGCAGAAGGATCAGTTGAAGACCTTGGCTGGTGCTTGGGACATACTGGTATCTATTTGGGAAAACGTCTACTACTCGGTTTTGGAAAAAGGGCTGGCTCCCGCTCTGTATGATTCGCTTGCTATACTTCGTAGCTTTGTGGAAGAAGCCGAAGGAAGTACAGGTGTTTTCACGCAATTTGGACTTGCATTAGGAAAAATTGTCACTGCGGGCGGAGAGTTGTTGCGTCGTGTGTGGCCATATATGCTTGAAAGTTTGCAACAGGTCACTAACATTTTGCCGTATGTTGGTGAAGCATTTGCGGCTGCTTTTCTGGAGGTATTGCCAACAGCCATTAAATTGATTCAGGAACTGCCGAATCTATTGATCCACTTCTTCCAGGCAGTCATTCCACTTGTCCTGAGGTTTGCGCGGGACGTGCTGCCACAGTTGCTTGATTTCGCACTGAAGGTCATCCCGCGACTTATTGACCTGTTCAGCACACTTGGCGAGGCAGTACTTGATCTCGTTGCCAAAAACGGCGATTTGCTTATTGCATGGTTTGGGGCTTTGCTCCAAATAGGACAATCCCTTGTTGGTGTGCTGCCAGAACTAGTTTCGGTAGTTACAGAATTAGCACCCACATTTGCCCGACTTGTTGTGACTCTACTCCAACTTGTAGCTGATGTCTTGCCACAACTCCTGCCAGCCCTTAAGACGCTAGCATACATATTCACAAATCTGGGAAGTGCTGCTGTAACAGTGGCAATTCAGGCAGTGTATAGCTTCGTGAACATTCTTTATGCCGCGTTGCCTTTAGTGTTAACTCTAGCAAACCAGTTGCTCTTTTTGGCAGGAGTTTTTGTGAAAAATCTCCCTGCTGCCACCTTACTTGCCATGAAGGTATTGTACGTCTTGAATGTTGTGCTTGGTCTTATTGCTGCACAATTTGGGGGCTTAGATCAAGCGGTGGCCAATACAATAATGTGGCTTGATCAGAATCTAGTGCCCGCATTGCGAGCAGGGCTGACTGCACTAGCTCAATTCTTTGATATAGCCAAGAGTGGTGTCTATGTGTTGGCTCAAATACCCATAGCGTTGCTTGCTATTGTGGTACTTATGGCACCAGTTATTTCAGGTGTTATAGCGCTTACAGCAGCATACGCGGGCCTTCTTCAAGTCATTGCTTGGGTTGTGGAAGGGTTTGGCTTGATGACGGGCGTTAATGTAGATAAGACTGTAAAGAGTCTTCAAGCAATGAGAGATGCTGCCTGGGAAACCACTAAGGTTATGGCTAATATGCCTCTCGCGCTTGGCAAGGCTGCGATAGTAGCACCTCAAATAGCTGACGTAGCGGCTCGCGCACTGGAAGTAGGTGCAGGAACAGCACGAGGTGTTGCTGGAGGGCTAGGACCGCAAGGCTATGGCCCACAATTGACACCGGCAGCGGGCTATTATGGTGCAGGAAGAGATTATCGAGCGGTAGTTGGCCCAATTTATGTCAATGACGTAAACCAAGTAGGACAAATCGCTCAGGGTGTGGTTGACGGCACGGCACGGAGAAATGGTATTGGAGCGCGATTAGGTGCGGCAGCCACTACTGGAGCAGCATTCTTGATTCCTGGTATGGCACCTACCGTTGCGGCGTATCGATACTTGAGGAGATAATGTTATGGGTATGGTCCAGACGCGAACCCAGCAGAGGCTGGGGGCGAGGTAAGTGGCTGTTGTTTGCGACA
>Ga0207997_1000631_pt1 | contig 17920 bp, 15 predicted proteins | sample AntAceMetag02UKN_FD_184777 | JGI IMG/M metagenome (GOLD analysis project Ga0207997, IMG submission 184777) | Saline lake microbial communities from Ace Lake, Antarctica - Antarctic Ace Lake Metagenome 02UKN (SPAdes) (version 2) | ecosystem: Environmental > Aquatic > Non-marine Saline and...
TTACTATTTGAATCTCATTTTTAGATTTTGTCAAAATAGCAATTACATCCTCTTTTTCTTGGCTGTCTTCTTCTTGCAATGTTTCTTCAAAAACCTTGTCAATTTGCTTAACATCCTCTTCTAATTCTTTTTTATTTATATTAACAATTTGTGCCCCGCCAGAAGTAATGATTGCAATTCCTCCGCCAGTTAATCCGCCGACTAGATACTCAGTCAACATTGCGCCAGAAGTAACATATTCTTCTGCATTTTTGACGACTAAATCACGTTCTGTGTCTGTTTTTGCATTTTTATAATCAATACCAAATTTTAGAAAAGACTGAGAAACTTCTGTGCCTGCTTCTACATGAAAAGCATTCATAGATTTTCTTAACATTCCTTGGGGTTGTTTTAATACTTTTGTAATTTGATTGCCTATAGCACTATCACCTAAAACATCAGTGGCTAATTTTTCAATACTTTGCACTTCTCCGCCCTCTTTTAATTGTTCATCGGCAGATAAAGCAGTCCAATACGCTCCACCTAAAGCTTGCCCTGCTTTTGGATTTACTCTTCCAGCCACCAAAGTCAACAAAACACCGAGTCCAGTTTGTCCGACAGTGGATTGTAAATCATAAAGAAATTTTTTGTAATAAGAATTGCCTGGATTTTCTTTGTCTTTTAAAAGCTCTTTGTATGCGTCTGCGTAAGTATTAGCACCAAGCCCCTTTAAAAGAGAGTACCCCTTTAATGGTAAATCTGCTGAATTTTTGCCTACCCAGTCTATAGTTCGTTTTCCTTGTTTAGTATTTAGCGCTGATAAAAATTGTTCACCTATTATCTTGCTACCAAATCGCCTTGCTCTTAATGCTTGCTTTATTTTAGGAGGCGCTATTTTTGATTGAATTACTCTACTTTCTAATTTGCTTGCTTCTTGAGAAAGTAATTTATATATACCACCAGTTACTGCTACACCAGTTCCGACAAGACTGCCAGCCATACCAACTGTTTTTTTAAATTGCTGTTCTGAAAAACCAAGAGCACCTTTTCTATATTTGCTTTCCTGCTTACTCTTAGTTATTGTTCGCTGTATTATTTTGTCTGCCCTTATCTTTTTAGATTCAGTCAATCCCTCGCCAACTTCAAAAGTCAAACCACCCTTTCTTTCTGGTATTTTTTCAACACCAAAAGTACGCTCTAATTTCTTAGGTAAAACAAGTCTGGCTGCCTGTTTATACCAAGGTTCTGCAGGCTGTCTTTTAGTTACGCCCTCTTTAAGTGGGGGTAACTTTTTGACAGTAGGTTTTGGAGTAGCCTCTTCAACTGCATTTTGTTGCATTCCAGGCAAAACTAGACTACTACTATTTTTAAATTTTTGGCTTGGCAAAACCAACATAGTGTTTATTATTTACCAAATGGTAATATTTTTTGTAATCTTGTTCTTTTTTCTTCTAACATTGTTTTAACAGTTTCTTTTTCTTCGTCACTCATATCATAATCATCAACTGCTTTTATTGCCTCACTGCGAGAATAATCATCATGTAATGTTTGAGCGAGACTTTCTAAATCATATTTACTTTCTTCTGCAGTTTCATAAGTCTTCCTATTCTCAACTAAATAATTTATATCACTATCTGTTAATTTAGTTTGTTCTCGAAGCCCAAGAACTAATTGCTCATCAGTTTTGTTTGGATTAAGTTTACAAAGTTCTCTAGCAAAATCCCAATCACCTGTTTTGTCAGCTTCTGGTGTGCCACTTTTTGGGCTAGTTGGTTTCCACGCAAGTCCTTGATTTATTCTTTGTTTTCTAACATATTCACCATTTTCTTCTTTGTACAAATCATTGTATTTGATTCCTCCGACAATGGATTGAACCCACTTTTCATCTGCTTTTCTAGTTCCTGTCACAAAAATTCCAGGGGAAACCTCAACAACTTGCCCCTCTTCTATTTTTTCACCCAAAGTTCTAAGTTTAGTTTCAATATTGATAGAATTTTCTCTTTCTTCTTGCTCGTAAGCCATAACAGTACCGACAAGCATATCGACATCTATGCCTCGTTCTAATGCTTTTTGCGTTATGTATTCCATGTTTTCACTTGCATTTTCTCCAAGAGAAGAATAAATAACACCAGCAATATTCTCAGCGGTTGCTTCTGCTTCTTCTCTTTCTAATTTCAGTAATTTTAAATCTGCGTTAGCTTGTTCTCTTATTCTGTCCTGTTCATCTTGTAATTTCTTTGTGTAATTAGCAATAGAAGTATTATAACCAGAAAGTTGTTTTGCTTTTTGTTCTCTAATATCTTTTAAATCATTGACAAGTAAGTTGTATTGTTTAAATTTACGAGTTTCAAAAGCGTCACGAACCGCGGCTAACGTAGCATTTTCTTGACGAGTAATTTCTGCCATTCTTTCATTTGCTTGATTTAATTCTTCTCCCTCTACACCCATTTGTATATCACCAGCATATTGTGTTGCACCTGTTCTAAATCCTAAAGTTGCGTAAGCTCTTTTTCTCTGATAATTAGTTTTTTCCATTTCTCTACGAAGTTTGTCAAAGTCTGCATTTATTTGTTCAGCTTGAGCACGAAAAGCTGGGTCTTCTTCTACTCTATAATTCCGAAAATCATCTATAAAACCTTCCACTTCGTCACTGGCTTGTTTAACATTATCCTCGAGTCTTAATTGCTCTGGTGTTTTTTGTGCTTGTAAAGTTTCATCTAGTTCTTCTCCAGCTGTAGCTTTCTTTTCACCAAAAATATTATATATGGGTTCGTCCTGTTTTACCTTTTCTTGTTCTTTAGGCGGATATGTTTTATCAATAAATGCCACGTCCTTGTTAATTTGACGTTCACCAGCCCCAGAACTTACAATACTGGCTTCCTTTTTTTTTGCTGTGCCATATAAAAAACCACTCTTTCCGCCAGGGTCGTCGGGAGTTTTTGGCATAGAGGTTGCTCCCCGCCTTTCAAGCGTTACCGACATTCTTTGTTTTTGCGCGTCAGTTATTGGAATCCTACCTCCATAACTTTTCAAATTATCCTCTTTTCTTCTTATTTTTAATTGCGCCATATTAAACTGTTAGGTTAAAACACTTATCACAGCCCACGTGAATGTGAATGGGCTATGGAAGGGTTTTATTTTTCTACTGCTACCCAAGGCGCTGTAATATGGTCTATTCGAGAACCATTTCCTGTTCCACCTAACCCAAACTTTACTGCACCAGAATCAGGAAGAGTAGAAGTAACTGTCGCTTTTAAAGTTTCATTTACATAAAACTTTGCGTCAATACCAGGATCCCATTCAATTCTGTATGTGTTTCTTGTCTGTGATAAAGTAACACCACTTATTAGCGTTTCAGTATGCCCAACAGCTGCATTGGCAGTATGAGCGTATAAAGCGCCAGAAGTATCCATTGTAAAACAAACGGAATCATCAGTCTGGTCATCAAAATCAAAGAATGGTGCTGTTCCTTCAGACAAGCCCCAGCCAAGTTGTTCAGGATTTGCTAGATTATTCAGCACTATATCAAATTCTACAATAACTGATTGACTACTAAAGTTCAAAGCATCCCCATTATCTCTCATACCAAGTGACTGAATTGTAAGCATTGAGTGATTATTATCTGCTGGAAAACTAATATCTAAACGATTATATGCTTCATTTACAGTAAAAGCATTATCACTTCGTACCCAATTACTCATAACAGTGTCAAACCACATATTATAATTCCAATAATCTCTCCCAGAATTAGCACCAACTCCACCTAATAATTCGAAGTTTCCTACAACCCATTCAGGGGCAGTTGCCCCGCTGTTTGTTTGTAATATTTGACCAGATGAACCAATACCAAGATTAGTCATATTAGCGCCATCAGAATAAACTAAATCCCCAGCTGTATCTGCCCCAAGCCACCCGTCTTGTAAAGTTGTGGAAACAGTCCCTAAAACAACCTTGCTTGCGGTCGGCGTACTAGTAGCGTCCACTTCAATATTTCCAGAACTATCAAAATTTATGTAATTGCCCTCTTTAATATAAATTCCATTGCTGTCTTGCCCTAAACCTAAAGTTGAACTTACAGTTTGATAAATACCTTGTTCATCTGCACCACCATACATTCCCATTGTACTTGAAACATTAACGCCTATAGTTTCAGGACTTGTTCCATTTACCAATATACCTTGAGTTGTTGAGGCATTAGCCGCGGTAAAACCCCCAGCTCCAACTTGGTCTACATAATATTTAGTAGCAAATTCAGCATTCGCGTCTGGTAATTGTGTTGAAGTAGCAAATACAGGAAAATCATAAAAAGTCCAAGTTCCTGCTATACTTTCATCATTCCCCTTAGCAGTATATTCATTAAATAATTGAGGTGGGTCTGAAAAAATAAGTGATGTACCACCTGCATGCGCGAATCTATAAGTAGATGAAGCTGTGAATGGACTAAATGGTTGCAAACCACGACTACAGCCAGATAATGTAGCAGTATCATCAGAATTTTGTGTTACTGTTGTACAAGATACTATCTCTTGCCGTCTGGTACTTCCAGGTTCTAAAGTGACATAAAACGTAGAAGAGAAATCAGCGTCTAACAATTCATAGCCAGTCTGTGAAATTGTTAGACTACTTAGTGTAATTGACGTTTCCGCAGAAGCAACACCAGAACCAGCAAGCGTATAAGTTTGTCCAGCCACTGGAAGCGTGCCACCCATTAAATCATTCGCAGTTGAAATTTCTTCTCCAATTTCTATTAAATCAGGGTTGTCTATTTGTGGGTTAAAACTGATAAGTTTGTTAAGGCTTATGCCTGCGTTTTGAGCAATCTCCCACATAGTATCACCCTGCACTACAGTATAAGCATTTGCAACTCCAAAAATACACACAAAAGCTAACATTGAAGTCAATACAACTTGTGCTATCTTATTCATATTTTATTTTTTAATATTTATAGGTAATTTATTAGAAATTGTTGCATTTGCGCCATGCGTTAAGATACTCCAGTATTTATCAACATCATTTGTATAAAATTCAGCTTGAGTTTCAAAGAAATCTTCTGAAGCTATCTCAAATATCAGTCTAAACTTCCTTGCGTCTGCTGGAGGATTGAGAAGCCCACCTAACGGATTGACTGCCAACGATTGTTGAGCCAAAGAATTAAAACCAACTGCGCCCTCTAGTATATCTTCATCTGAACCATCAATAGTTTTTGTTATTTTTCCGCCTACTCCACCATAATCATAACTAATAATTAAATCTAATTCAGTAGTTGACGGTGTAATTTCTCCCTCAACATAATATTCATCAAATTTCTTTAAAACACTCTTTTTTTTGTAATTATTATAGGCAAAAATAGCTCTGCATTCTATTGGAAGTTTGTTTGCTACTGCCATTCCGTCATAAACACCATCAGAAGCCCCGTCAAACAGTAAATAAGTTTCAGGAACAACATTAGAATGTCCATATAACTGCTCTTCCCCACTTACTTCAATTAAAGTCATCGCCCCAACTGGTAAAATTTGAGGTGGATTCCAAAATCTTAATAATTTGCCATCAGCGTCCTCTAAAAAATTAAGCATGTATGTTCTTGAATTTGCTGGTGCAGTAAAATACAGAACATTTTTGTACCACATCCCGAATGCCCCACTCCAATCTTCTGCGTCAAAGTCAGGTTTTATCGGATTTGAAAATGTTTTTGGATTTATTCCTGTAAGATTGTCAGGATTTTGAATTGAACGCAAAGAAACTTCGTTTGTAAGATAAAATATTGCGTTTCCAACTGGTACAATAGATTCCTGATTTAAAAAACCTTGATTAACACCAACTTCTAGTCTTTTTATTTTTACACTTTCGGCTAAAGTAGTACCCACTGCTACCTGTTCAAAAAAGGTATTGAATATTACTGATTTTCCAGCACCTATCAAAAGATTTTTGCCAAGTGAAGTTATACCTCTTGCTGGGTTATCTAAAGTAAGCGTAAATCCCTCACCAGCTACTCTAGGGCTGGACGGAGTGTAATCCGTAAAATCTGTATTTTTAGAGCCTAACACCAAATTGTCGTCCTCTGAACCTATAACTATTTGGTTTTCAAAATTATAAATTATATGGTTTGTTCTTGAGGCAGATGGAGTATTAGAATTAGTAACTATTTTCTGAACTAAAACATCTCCTGCCACCATTTTGTCAGTTACTGGACTTCCAGTCACGCCTGTAAGAGTAGTTGTTGTTTCACCACCTGTATAAGCAAACTCTGTACCAGTTCTAACATTGATAAGAGTTTTATTTCCACCTGTATAAAATCTACTTTCTGCAAAAGTGGTTGTTCCTGCTTTTTTAATAGTGTTTGCAGTCACAGAAGTAACAACGGCAACAGCACCATTCCATTGATATATATTTGCGTCCCCAATTACCATTAAACAAAAATCAATTTTTTCAGTAGTTGCGTCATACCAGCCACCATTCCCACCCTTTTCAATGCAAGAGCGCAAAAGTTCTGTTGTACTCCAACTATCTGCTACTCTTTTCCATGCGTCTATAGCCACACCGTCAACAGTTCCAAGATAAACCTCCAACTCATCATCATAAAATCTCATTGGCATTTTATGTCCTGTAGATGTTTCCCAAGTCCAAGCATTTCTAACTTTTGTCAAAGACGTATTCTCCGCCCCAAGCCTACTATATCCAGACCGAGATACTACTTTTTTTTGATAATCAACTAAAACATTTTGTGAACCACCTACAAGCAAACGAAAATCAGAATTGCTTTCATCAGTACTTGTTTGATAACCAAAGGTAGATTCAGCTAGAAAGAAATTTTTCATAATAATATACTATCTCCAATGACGCAAAGTAGTGGGTGTGCCGTAAGAACTTAAAGCCTTTTTTGACATGCTTGGATAAGATACTTTATATCTTTTGTACAAAGTATCAAGTTCTTGCTTTGCCCAGTTAATATCAAACGTTGAATTAGCTCCTTCAATTTGATGGGCAACTTGTGCCAAAGTCTCAAGTAAATAAATTTGAATTGCATCGCTATCTAAAACAATCTCATCGTCTGAACTTGTTGTTTTTGTAATCCAAGTACCACTTGTATTTTTAAGCAAGAATTTAGAATAATATTTTATATCAAAATTTCTTCCTATTGAACAAGTAATCTGGTCAACAAGTAAATTAGTTATAGCACCCGTAACTGTAAAAGTAATTTTTATTGAATCTGTAGTTGCTGGAGTAACAGTTCCTGTCTCTGTTGCTGTACTCCAAGGTATCTTTACTTCATTCCAGCCTACTTTAAACGCTGTACCGTCTGCTTGAGCAGTTTGAGCAACACCAGTCCATAGATTAGTTGTTAAATCAATTCCCCAAATAGCAGTTAAGCTAGTTATTTTTGCTAAATCAGTTGAATTTTTAACATAAAAACGTACCCAGACATCGCCAACTTCGTCTTCGTCAGTTAAATCAACAGATGACATTGTTGTATTTTGTATTCCGTCACCTGTAGTTGCTACATTAAACCTCAAAGCCCCACTACCAGATATATAATTTATATCATCAGCCACAAGCCCTGAAGCAGTTGCTACTACAGACCATGAACCATTAGAAGTTAAAGTATTACATTCGTTTAATGTTTTTGGTTGTCTTGACCTCCAATTGACACGCACAATCTTTGACCCTTCTGAACCCTCGATAGATATTCTTTTGTTATGCAATTCTTTTCTCAAGTCAAACCTCTCTGTAACAATACGATTAGCAGTATCATGTATGTTTCGTTTGTTTTGTGGGTAAAGGTCAATAATTTTTTTGTAGTCTGAAGGAAGAGAATAATTATAAACATCATCATGTATAGCTTCAGATAATGCTACCGTACGCATTGTATCTATAGGGTCTATTTTAGATAAAAATGTATTTGCAGACCTTTGCATTGCACTTTCTATACTGCGGACCTTGTTAAGAGTGCCGCCATGCAACATTGCGCTTAAATTGTCTTGAAATTCGCTTACTTGCATAATTGTTAGTTAGAATTGGCTGGTAACATTGTGATTGTTGTTGTACCTGCTGCCCAAGGTGTTTGTATTGCTGTACACCATCTAAAATTGTTTACATTCAATTCAAATTGTCTAACATCTGATGTGTTTGTGTGAGTAAAACCAGTGTCTCCGTCATAAAAAATTCCACTTTCTAAATCTGCGACATCAACATAATCCCAACGATTAGTGGCAGATTTTGCAGATGTGAATGTTGGAGCGTTTTGTTGTGTTGAACATGCAAATTTAACTGTTCCGCTTGCATTAGTTGTCGCGATTGTTACTCCTAAATCTACAAAGTCAGCTACATTTGAAACTACTATGTTAGACGCTGTAGTTGTGGCAGATAATTCGTTCATCCAAATTCTTTCTTGTAAGTTAAGACGACCAGCACCCAATTCAGATACACCATAACCACCCAATAATACAGCAAGTATAGCTACAAACCCTACCCAAATTTTTTTCATAAAGTTTTGTGTTAAAACTAATTAAGATTTTTACCCTAGGGATGATTATTCATCCCTAGATAAAATCCTCAACTACGTAGTCGAGCAAGTCATTTTCGAGCCAGACAGAGCACCACTCGAGCCTATAAACCAATTTGTACCGTTAGACCTCAGTTCAAAGTAGTCCCCCAGATTCTCACCATCACCCACGAAGGTGATTTTGTCTTCTGCCTCGCAATCAACGGCAGCACCAGCAACAATCAAAGTTCCTTCAATGATATCGGCTGCACCAGCAGTAGTAATGATGACATCAGTAGAAAGATCACCACTTACCACAAATCTAAAGATAACACCATCTGCTGTTGAAATAGCAGGAAGTGTCAATGTTGTGGTCGTACCAGAAATATAGAAAGTCTTTCCAGACTCCGCTATAGCAATAGTATCAGTGGCTGTTACCGCTTCGGTCAACTCAAGATAACTTAATGTGCCATCTAAAGTAGTTGCACCGCCTACACCCAAAGTAGTACCTATAATCCCAGCACCAGTACTTAACAATGTAGCTCCTCTAACCTGCCCAGTAGAAGGGGCTGTGCTATCAGCGCTGAGACCATGTGGAAAACGAGTGCCAGAACCCAAAACTTCTTCACCAGATGATTCGGAAGCTGGTACGTTAAACCCACAATTATTACAGGTTTCAATTCCAATTGGGAAATTACCACTCAAGGCATAAACTACTCCGCTAGTAGCCAATAAGCCGATTACGCCGATCGCCAACCATAGCGACAAGGATTTTATGTTGTTTTTATTCATATCCTTTAATGGTTAGTTATTAAGCGCTTCCATTACAACCAACATATCCTGTAAAAGAACCAGGGAATGTGGCTTCGTGGAATTTAGCTGTTAATATGTAAGCATCGTTGTCAGTATTTTTAGGTTCTCTCAAGTAAGTATTAAACCCATAAAATACTTTTCGATTTACCATGTGATTCCGAGAAATAAGATGGTAAGATGTTGCTGCATTTGTTGCGCTGTTATATTCAGAACTCAAGAATATTGAAGCCCCAATTCTAACTGCACCGTAATCAGTATCAAAGATATTTAGGTTATTCTCGCCACTATTTGCTATTCTATCTGAACCTAATACTTCTTTAGCTGTCTTGTATAACAAGAAATTCATTAAAAATCCTTCCATTACGTGAGAACCTGCGTCTCCGTCCTGGGCTTTTTGAGTTGCCAAAGCGTTGACAGCTATCCAAGCATTGTCAGGACTTAACGCACCAGTTTCAAGATTATCAACTGTTGCACCTTTAAGTGTTGTATGGTTGTTTGCTGCGAAAGCGCTTCCATCAGGTGTTGTATGAACAGAACCGTCAAAAGCATCCCCGTATGTATTTAACAATGCACGTTTATCTTGTGTCATTCGTGCGCGGTCTCCTACTTGTTGTCCGATTGCATCACGTTTGCCAACCATATCAGCACGAAAAACCTCGTCAGACAATGGAATTTTCTTTGTCCATTTTTGAGAACGAACAGTTTTTTGGTTACCAATAAATGTGTCAGTTGATAGGATTTCTTCCATTTCGCCAGTTTCGTCAAATTCGCCAACGTTTGAGTCTTCATCCCATATAAAACCAATACCAACAGTTTCTCCTTGGTTAAAGAAAAGAGAGTCTGTTGCCCTTACGTAATTGGGTTGCTGTTCCCGAGAATATTCCTCAAAGGCCCTACTATCAATTCCAGAAAGAACTGCGTCGGGCGAGAGTTCACCTGTATGTCCACCTGTTTGCATATATTTTTAATTAGATAAGTTATTTCACCTATTACTAGGTTACATCTTGGTCAATTCTGTATGCAGTAGCATAAACTTCTACATCCAATGTTCCTTTTGCGATGTTTCCGTCAATAATTGCTAACATTGAAGTATCAGCACCAGCTGTGTCTTTAATTGTATATAGTTGTCCACCGTCAGAAGCTCCTGTTGCACTATAATCAATTAAAGTAGCATCGTTAAGAATTGCCAATAACTCTGCGTCTGTATCGATATTGCCTGCTGTTTCAGCCTTTCCACGTATCAAACCTGCGTGTGGAACTGGGCAAGCACAAATAGTTGTTTGCGCCACCAAAGTGCCTGTTTTGTAAGGTAAAGACCCCTTAATGGCAACACCACCTAAAGTGTGTGTTCCAGCAGTAGGAAAATCTTCGGTTGCTAACACCCAATTATTATCAGATGCTGTACCAGATGACATAGTTGCTTTAGAGTAAATCGGTTCGCCTACTTCAAACCTTGTGGAAGAAGCGGCGATTCTTCGTAGCCGGGTAGTTTGTATACCTACCACACTTAAATCTGCTCTCATATTTTCATAAGTTATTAAACTGTTTGCCTTGTTAATATGTTCCAAAGCACCAATTCATTATTTAAATACAAAAAAGCTATACCGGCCGTTAAGAGGTATAGTCTTAATTTGCTTTTAAGACGGGTTAAACCTTTATCAATTGAGCTTGAGAAGATTTATTGTTTTTAATCAATATATCACCGTTAGAGAGTTTTTTCTCAAAACGGTTTGCTGTTGAGTTCCACTTAAATCCTACTCTTGCCAACTCAGAACTATCAGCAGAAGACATTTTGGGTTTTTTGGAGTCTTCAGTATCATGATGTGCATTCGCACCACTGCTCATTACTGCAGACTTACCTTTCAATGCTCTTTTTAGTTCTCTGTTCTCGCCATAAATCTTTTTCTTATTGGCGATAAGGTGACATTCCTCAATTTTTTCTTCAACAGAAAGATTGCTAGGGAAAGTACGATTATTATAGACTTCTAAGATAAGTTCTTTTTCAGTTTCAGATGATGAAAACATACCAGCAATTTTTCTAGCTTCACCAATAGAAAATTCTTTGCGAGTTAATTCTCTTTCTTCTGCTAGAATCGCTCTCATTTCGCCAGCGGTCATCATTTTTTCTTTCTTTTCTTCTAGTTCGTCACCAAACTCATCTAAATAATCTTCGTCTTTTTTGCGTGCTTTCTCTCGTAGTTTAAAAGCATAGTCAGCTGTTGCTTTCTCTGCTTTTTTACGAGCTTCGCGCTCTTTGTTTAGGAGGGCTTTATATTGTTTAGAATCCTCATCAGCTTCTGTTTCTTTAACAGTTACCTTTGCGGGTTGTTCATCTTGTATCTCAGGCATTTCGCCATCAACTTTAGCCTCAAGTTCGGCTTTGTTCTCTTCAGACATAATGTCATCTATTTAAATGGGATAGTACCCTTTATTTAGCTGTTAGCATCTCCGTTTAACGTCTTGAGTTGGACAAACTTATTTTACTTATTTGTTCTATACGTGAACGCATGCAGTCTAGTGTGTAAAGCCATAGTTTCCCTGCCACTAAATCATGTTCTGTCTTTGATTCATCAAACATCATCTTGTTTGCTTTGTATTTGATGTCATCTTGTAATATCTTCCATAATTGAGTTTTAGAGAAGTGTTGTGCTTCTGATATTATGATTTGTGAATATTTTGATTGATATTTTTTCCCTTTAACTACGAAGTTATTACCAACTATTTTTAAAATATCGTCTTCGCTTATAGTGTTAAAAAGGTTTCTTACAAGATAAGTCAGTAAATCTTTTTTAAACCATCTACAAATTAAGCGAATTACTCGTCTCATAATTTAATTTCAACTTGTTTTTTCTTTCTTTTTTCTTTTTTTTTCTTTTTTGCGACATTGATTGCCTTTGCTTCGTCTTCTTTAACTTCTACTATGTCGCCATCAATAATTGCCTCAAATTTAATGTCTGGAGTTTTTCTCTTTTGGTTTTCGCCAAAGTCGTAGAACGAACCTAGGGCGACCTTAATCTCACCTTTCATTATCAAACCGCCCAAACGGTCATATTTAGCCAACATTTCTTCTTCTTTTTTTTCTGTAGTCAAAGTTTTCCAGTCTTCTCGCTGTTTAAGCCCTCCACTTAATTTTCCACCCTTAACTAGAGCCCCATTCAAAGCTCTTTTAACTTTGTCCTCGTTAACGAGGTCGAAGTTTCTTATTTTCATAAAACTTGTCTGTTAATTGCGTTGTTTTGCGCAAAATTATTAGATGCTTGATTTTGTTTTATTGCACCACCTGCTTCTGGTAACCCAGGAATTTGTTGACTTTGTTCTTTCATCAATTCTTCGCCCTCACTATTAAAGTAAGAATATAGTAATTTACGTGTTAAGCTCTCTTGGTCAACAAAAGGGTCATTTGCTAATTGTTGTTTAAGTGCCGACAATAGTGGTTGCCAATATTCATTGGACTTTGTAAACATTTCTTCAACATCGACCTTTGTCAAATAATTGAACTTTGCAAATAAATCAGGATTAACTAACTTAATTGATTTTGTTTCATTTGGGTATCCACTTTCTTCTAACAATTCAAGGTCTTTTCCTCTTTTCTCGTCTTCTGTTAATTCAAGACCAATAAGACTTTCATCAAATTTAACAAGTCTATCTCCCATTTTGCCACCACTTTTTTTATCCGATAATAGGAATGTCTTATATTTCATTTTCATTCTTCCTCCAACTAATTCGTCAAGTTGTGGCACAGTTATATGATTTAATGCAATATCTTTCATTAAGTCACCAAATAGAACCACAGACTCTGCAAGACTCTTGCCAACTCCACCTATCAATTTTTTAGCATTAGTCTGTGCTTGAGCCACACTATATGCTTTCTGGCTTGCTTCTGGTAGTTTACCAGACATTGTTTCGTTGATTGAGCCGTCTGTCATTGATTTCTCTACTTCACGCAAAACATTAAAGCCTTGCATAGTATTTGATTGTGGCAGAAGTGGTGTTATTTTTGCGTCCTTGTCTTCCAGTGCTACAACAGAATTAGGGAATATAACATTAGATGTTATGCTTTCCCCCCCACTTATAGCTAACGGCATTTCGTTTTCTAAAACTGCTCTATTATAAACAATCTCACTCATTGCGTCGTAAGCCATGTTGTCCCAACCAAGGATATTCATCATCGACTTATAATAAAAGAAATGTTCGCCAATACGTGAATAACCAAAAGGAATTACATTATATTTGGGTCTGTTTTTGTTGTCTCTGTGCTTGACAGGGTTAGCTTCTGTGTCATCATCACCAAGATATATTCCGTTGACGAAAGGAACTTCAAAATCTTCACGCCTGTGAAACCAAATTTCTTCCGCTACTAGGTTAGGATGTTCTTCATCTTTGATGTCGTAAAATAATCCATCTTCTTCTGAATATATTGATTTGATTCCTTTTTGAACGTACACCCAATTCTTATGTTCGCCGTACAGGGCTTCCATGTCTGAATATTCAACATACCTGCGCTTAATTATTGCGTCTTGTTGTTGGATGTTCCTTACGTAAGCATTAGATATTAGAACTTGACTCACAGACCATACAGGAGCTCTGAAACCAGATAATACCTCATCCAATACTTCTTTATATTTAAACTTGCCTTCTGATGTCTTTTCTTTTATTTTTTGATAAACTTCGCAATACTCAGCACCCAAATAAGTTACTGGGTTGTACATCATTCCGAATGCTACTTGTAAGAACGATGATTGATAATTAGAATTAGTTGGTTGTATCATCCATTCAATGACATCACGCATAACTTCAGAGAAATCCTTATCAACCTCGTCATTCTCATTTTGTGCCTCAAATAAAGGCAATAGATAATTAGCAGTAATCTGTGCGTGCATTGCAATACCCTTGTTGCGTGCTGTGGACCTTGTACCTCTCCATTTCCATGCTTCGTTGGGGTCTTCGACAGTTGTGTCAACATAAGCATTCATCATCTCTAATCCTCTATTTGTGTCTTTTATTACGGTACGGTCATTTAGCTCTTTGTAGCTTCTTTGCAAGATGTCGACACCTTGTTGATATGTTTTTTTAATTCGTGTAGTAATATCAATAACTGCTTGAAGTGGTTGATAAGCAGATATTGGTGTTGATTTATCTTTTACCTGAATCATTTTATTAAAATTTATTTGACCATCCACCTGAATTTTTAGCAGGGGGTCTATAAATATGTATTGATTTTTTAGGTTTTGCTTCTTCAAATGTTAGCATAAGCGCGTCAGCTCTATCCGGGCTTCTTAGCCCGTCTCTTCTCATTTCGTCTTTGCTTTTAATCTGTAATTTGCCCCTTAAATTTCTTCTATACTTAATCGTTAATAATTGTTTCCATTTCTCTTCTGTGCCAACTAACTCGCCTCCATTGGTTATCCATTTCTTTAGCCTCCAATACTTCTCAGCTCTTAGATTTAAAAATGTTTCTTTGTCTAAGGCTTGCTCTCCTACATTGACTCCGTTTACTTTTTCACCTGCTAAAGCTATTTCAACAGCTACATTTGCACCAACACCAAAATTATCTACAAATACATCCTTTCCCTCAATATTATAAAACTCCATCAATGTTATTGTCTTCCTCGCTATTGTTTTGCTATCACTTACCTTTTCTTTTGCAACTATTTGTGCTTTGAAGTTGTCTCTAACTACCCATATAGTTTCATCTTTTCCTTGACCTGCTGGGTCAATGCCCATCTTTGGGCTAGCAAAAATATCCTCCCCACCAAAATTCAAATCTTTTTCTAATAATAACGGAACATAACCCTTGTCATCAATCGCGTCTTCTCTCGGAAATATTCCTTTAACTCGTATTTTGTATTCGTCGCTGTCTTTTCCGTGCTTTTCGATTATTCTTTCAACAAATTCATCATCTACTATTGGGCTTTCTTCACTGTTAAATTGAAATGTGTCCCAGTTATGTTTATCTTTGTGATGACTATCGTAAAAATATCCCTCTAATCTTGTTGGATTGCTTATCATTATCACAATCACATTCTCGCCTGTCAATGCACCCTCTGCGACATTAAATATTTCCGTTGGCACTCCGCTTGCCTCATCAATTGCAAACAGGACATATTCTCCGTGAACACCTGCTAAAGCCTCCGGTGCTTCTTTCCTGGCAGTCTTAGCGCGCGCGAACCATGTATTTGGACTTTCTGTTATTCTTAGATATCCTCTTGTCCAACTAAATACTCCTTGTATTTCTTTTGGCATTCTACTAATCCACAAACTGATTTCTTTCCATAATACATCGTGCATTTGTTCTGTAGTTGGGGCTGTGCAAGGAACTTGCGCATTTTTATGTGTAAATAAATACCATATAACTATCCAACTAAGTACTGCGCTCTTACCTACCCCATGACCAGATGACACTGTTATTCTTTTCTTTCCGCCTCTGATTGCACGCTCTACACTTTCCAGTATCTCTGTTTGTTGCCAAGTTATGTGCTTACCCTTCATGAACTCATCTTCTTCTGTTGTGGGTGTTAGTTTCCACATTGTCTTTATAAAGAATAAAGGACTCTTAACCATTTTCTGCATTATCTCTTTTTGTTTTTCTAAGTTTGTCATACATATGACTAATCGTTTAGTAGTTTTGTAAGGTTTATTTCTCCCTCAAACCGTTTCTTCTCTGGAGCATAACTTCCTCTTAGTTTATAAGCAGTATCCAAATATTTATGTCTTACCCCAAAATCTGCTTCTTTGCCGACATTCTCTACTTTGCCAGTTTTATTATTGTTTTTATAAACTTTCTTACTGGCTTTCAAACCCTCATTGTGTATTTTTGCTAAATCATCCTCTGGTAAGTATTTATCTAAAAGTTCTTGCCAACCTTTACTATTTGTTAATTTAGTTGGTGCTTTAGCAGTGTGTGCTGAATAACCTGCTCTTACCATAGCGTCACCTTTATTTCTTCCATTTTCTACTATCTCCTTAAACGCTTTCTTTTGTTTTTCAGTTGACATATAATCTTCTTTTTACTCTTCCGCCATAACTAACCATATGTTTATGACATTTATTACACAGAGTTTGTCCGTTTTTTAATAAATAGCTCAAGTTTTTTTAATTTCCTCCATATTACATTTTTTTAAATAATTCTAATAGTCTTATACTAATTAAAATATTGAGTAATGTTATACCTACCATTATGAATAATAAACTTATAGTAGTTTTTATAAAAACCATATTAACCATCCCTGTTTGTAATTTCGTATTCATATTCATTCATTCCGCCAAGAGAGTCTATGTACATTTCTCTTTCTCCTTCTTTGAGCTGACCTTTATTTATCTTGTCGGACAACATAAATTCTTGAAACATTTTAGCTATTGCAAAATTGCCTGATTCTGGAATTGGGTCTTCTTCTTCTGCTACTAATATGTCGCAGGTGATAAGATTGGCGACTACTTGTGTCGAGTGTTCTACAGCGTAATAGATTGCCTCTGCTGGGTCGATTATATCTTCCCCTATGTCAATACCACCATCAACAGATGATTGTATTTGATTGTATGGAGCTAACAGAGTTTCTTTTATTATATTTCCGTCTTCTAATTTTTCAGCTATTTCTTTCAGGCAGAGTCCTCCACCCTTAACGTAACCACCTCGTAAGGCTGCCTTACAAGCATAAACTGCGTCTTCAATTTTAAGTTTTTCATAAAGTGATTGAGCGTCTGTACTTGCTCCTACCCTGATTATACCGACTGCAGAAGCCATTGAAGCGATACGTCTTTCAAAAAATCTTTTGAATTGGATTAGTTTTGTTTCTTCTAATTGTCCTTTAAGTATTTCGATGTGTTCTTCTACTTTTGTTTTTTTTAATTTAATATTTTCTTTGTCTATTTCAATCTTTTTTGTTCCTTGCCCGCCGATGATGACAGCGTCTTCTTTGGCAGAGGTATCTTTTACTGTTATTTTTTCAATATTTCCTAAATCATCAACAGTTATATTTCTCATTTTCTTGCCTTTGTTTTTATCGATAAATTCTGCCTCACAATAAATTGCTAAATCAATAAATTGTTCTGTTCGTAGACTAGGAGCTTGAACAGGGAAAATGAAAAAGCCTTTTTCCGCCGCCTTTACAAAATTGACAAGAACATTCTCACTGAATGCAGGTGCTACAACTACTAACTTGGAAGTATTTTTGTTTATTTCGTTGAACGAACCAGCAAAATCTCCAACATTGTCCATCGAATGATTAGTGATAATAATCGGACAATCCACCACGCCCATCTCAAATCTTGCAGGATTATTGACAAAAGCCTTAGCAGGGACTTTGGCAGGAAAACGCATTCCCTTAATTACTTCCGTCTCAATTCCGCCCTTGTAACCCTCAACAACATCAATATAACCATCAACTCCGACATCCCAAACCATTTTAGCGACAATTTTACCAATTTTCTCATCCTCCACGGAAACTATTGATACTTTTTCTAATTCTTCTAGTGTTTTTATTTTTTTAGCTGATTTTTTTATTTCTGTTTTTACATTTTTAGCTTCTTCTAAAATTCTTTTCTTTAGTTCCATTGTTCCAAGTCCACCGCTACCGAGCAAACTTTGGGTGTCATCTATTTTTTTGTAAATTTCGTTGAACAATTTGCCCCCTAATATGACAGTCGCAGTTG
>Ga0207997_1000632_pt1 | contig 17911 bp, 40 predicted proteins | sample AntAceMetag02UKN_FD_184777 | JGI IMG/M metagenome (GOLD analysis project Ga0207997, IMG submission 184777) | Saline lake microbial communities from Ace Lake, Antarctica - Antarctic Ace Lake Metagenome 02UKN (SPAdes) (version 2) | ecosystem: Environmental > Aquatic > Non-marine Saline and...
CATTGTCTCAATCTCCTCCTTTATCGCTATCTATATTGTAACAAATTATTAGAGAAAGTCAAGTGGGTGTTTTTATCTCCTAATAATTAGAGATAGGATAGTCTATATTGATATTAGAAAAAAGAAATATTAAAATGGAAATAGGAATGCCAAAATGGAAGAAAGAAGTACTATTCTACAACTCTTATATTTTCCTTTTCCAGAGAGAAGAAAAGAAGGGTTTTGATCGGGGGTAGTAGCATTACACCCGCTTTAGCGGTGTAATGTGAACGTAAGATGACTGAAGAGGATTTGCATAAGCAAATCCGGGGTAGAGTCGCTTACAGCCGAGTCCTAAGAGACTTTGTATGAACAAAGTCGGGGTAACCCCCGAATTCACTCGCTAGACTTTGCGTGAGCAAAGTTGATACGGTGAAGAAAACGATACGTGAGGTAATTTACAGATGCGGATTTTGTGCGGGGGGTGCAAGACCCAAAAGGCATAGTCCGAACTGACCTGAATAATGGATAAAGATTAATGTATATAAGTTGATATGTATATTGTATAATTGCTTTCGTGTAGCAAGCGTTCGCTTTTGGGCTCACTACTACTTTTCTGCTACTCAGAAAAGTATTTGCTACACTGATATGTATAATATTTAACTAAGACATAGATGATAAACTAAAAATAGTATTTATAGCATATTATTAGAGATTGTCAAGTGGGGGTACTTTCTAAACACTTTACTAATCTACACTTAGAAGATTCATAAAAATGTAAAATTGAATTATTAATTTTTGTGAATCCAAAAAGATTGCTACTTTCTACTACCCCTTGACAATCTATCTCAATTTGCTATAATATAATTAGAAAGACAAGTAAAGTAAAGTAAAGTGGAGGTAATGTAAATGAGTAAGACGAAGTCTAGTGTTGTGAGTAAAGAAACAAAAACGATGGAGAATTGGGATTTAATAACAAGACCTTTCGTCAGGTTTGTAGCACAACTTGATGAACATTTTGGCGAATCTGCTAAAATTCTAATAGCCAAATTATGTAACCTTATAGAGACCACTGGGTTGTCTGAATCTCAACAGGGAGCCTCAAAGAGTTTAGTGAAAACATTCGTCTATGATTTCCAGAAGGAGATAGAGAATATATTGTCCAGTAGACATAGGATGAATAAAGTAAGAGATTTGGTTATTAAATACTATGGTAAAGAAGATATAGAATATAGTGAAGAAGATGTAGAACATTGGTTTTAGATAGAATATAAGCAAAGAAGAAATAAAAGATGCTTATCCATATTATAGAGATTAATATTTGTCGGTTGTGAAGTGGTATTCTGACCTACGACGAACCTTGAAATAATAGGGCATAAGAATATCGTAGTTGTTGCAGACTAACTGCCAACAGACATAAGCATCGTTCCTGATAATAACCACTAACTATGTAGGGATGGTAGGAATGATGCTCACTATATTAAAAGATTCCTCCCTGGCGAAGGTCTAAATATTGTATACGGCAGATCGCCTCTAACAAACCACTAGCCAGGGAGATCAAATATTAAAAAATAAGGAGGATATTTTTATTAAGTAACATGGTAGATAGAGAAGAATCTATAAAGCGGCTATTAAGAAGATGGCAGAAAGTAAGAAAAAGGCAAGCACCAATTGAGAAGATATTACCTATTTCTAATAAGTATAACAGAAAAAGAGAAAAGGAATTTCTGAGAAGGGAACTAGATAGTGTAAATGAATGAAAAAAAATATCTTTCTTCTAATAGTAATCACTGTATTTTTAACATTATTTATATTTAAAGGAGGTATACTGCCCACATACGGTAGCTTGAATTATACTTATGGGGAAGGAATAAATCGAATTAGGATATCTAAGAATTTCTGGCTAGATGAATTCCAATCAAGGAAATATAGTGTTGTAAAAGTAGACCCAAAACTAGTCATTGCTCTACAGCTATTAAGGGATACAGCTAGAGTAAGAATCAGGATAAATTCGGGATATAGGACTGAAGAAGAGCAAATAAAAATTAATCCTTATTTAACCAATTCCTATCATTGTAAAGGAATGGCTGCTGATATTTCTTCCCCAGATTGTGATTTAATTTACTTGATTGAATGGGTATCAGCTATCCCATCGTTTAAAGGGATAGGACTATACGATACTCATATTCACGTTGATGTTCGTCCAGAAGATAGAGAATATTACTGGATAAATAGAGATGGAAAGAATGCTAGAGGTATTAACTGGAAGGAAGTTTACAATAAATGGAAGGAAGTTTACAATAAATGAAAGAAGTAATTAGAAGCTCACAGGAAGAATTGGATTTATTATTACATGGTAAAGGTGGAGTTACCTGTACACGTTGCAAAAAAAGTATATACGAAAAAGATGCTATTAAGAAAGACGGTTTGACATATTGTAGCTGTTGTGCAGAAATAATTCTAGGGGGTGAATGACAATGGCATCTAGAGATGGGTCAGGGCCTAATGGCGAGGGACCGAGGACTGGAAGGGGATTAGGAAATTGTCCTCCTAAAGTTGGTCTACAATCTATGTTCCCATTAGCAAAGAGATATTTTGGTAGAGGATTAAGGAGAGGACGTAGATTTGGAAGAAGGGGTAGATAATGAAACTATGCGATGTTCCAGTAAACGGTTTTTAGTTTTGGTATAGAAGCCTAAAGGAGGCTAAGATGCTTAAATTTAGGGCGGTAATAACTAAAGATATCAAACTTAATTCTATAACATTATTCTTTACATTTAGGAGATTGTTGAAATTGATAACTGAACCAATGCATCCTGATGTAAAGATGCTTCTACTCCCTTGGATCAAAGAAGGGAATGAGCCAGATAGATTCACTCAATTCCAAGACAATAACGGAAAGAATATCTATGAAAATGATATCTTAGATTGGGGAGAGAATATAGTCGGTCAGGTTTGTTATGGGCACAAAGGATGGGAATTCCGATATTGGCATGATGATCCAAGAAGTTTCAGTTTTGATGATAATGGGAATTACATTTATGATAAAGTAGAAGAAATTGTATCATTGGATGAAGTTTGTATGGGTGGTGCTATTATAGTATCTATTATAAGTAATACACATAAAATTCCAGGAGATATGGCAAATAGTAATGATTAAATACAATATCTTTTCCTCAAAAATGCAAACTATAACTAACCCTTGTAATTGTGTAGGAATAATGGGAAAAGGGTTAGTCTTAGAATTCAAAAAGAGATTTCCTGATATGTTTAGAGATTATGTTCTGTTATGTAAGAATAAAGAAATAATAGTTGGTCATCCATATCTATATAAACTATCAACACCTTGGATTCTTAATTTTCCTACTAAAAATACATTAGCACCTTCACGTCTGTGGTATATTATAGATGGACTACTATATCTAAAAAATATGTATAAAACGTGGGGAATTACATCTATTGCTATCCCTGCACTTGGATGTGGGTATGGTGGATTAGAATGGACGAAGATACAACCTATTATGGATAAGTATTTAGAAGAATTAGATATTCCAGTAGAAATTTATGAACCAAGGGGTCATTAGATGAAAAAATGTAAAGTAACTTTTACTATCAGTTTTGAATCATGGAATCCTATAGATGATGATTATGCCAAAGATAGAGCTATAGATTGGTTCATAGAAGAAGCTCATGTGGGTCCTGAACATTTTCGTAAGCAACTTGAGCTTATGAGAGATATTAACTTTAAAGTTGAATGTAAGGAGTGCTAAATGACATGCATAGTTGGATGGATTCAAGATGGCGATGTATATATAGGTGGAGATTCAGCTTGTAGCTCAGGATATGATAAAAAAATACAAGCTGGAAATAATACGAAAGTATTCCAGAATGGTGAAATGATATTTGGTAGTGCTGGTTCTATTCGTTTAAGACAAATATTAGAATATTCTTTAGTCATTCCTCACCACCCAGTAGAAAAAGATACTTATCAATATTTATGTACTGATTTTATTGATGCTGTTAGAATATGTTTGAAGAATAAAGGGCATACAAAAGTAAAGGATAACGAAGAAACTCAAAATGGTTTATTTCTATTAGGCTATAGAAGAAGTTTATACAGAATCAGTTATGATTTCCAGGTGGTAGAATTGGTATGGAATTACAGTGCAGTTGGATGTGCTGAAGATTATGCTCTAGGAGCTTTATATGTATTGAATAAGTATGCTATGGATAAAACTCCAGAAGAGAAATTGACTGAAGCTTTAGAAGTAGCATCTACTTTTTCAGCATATGTAAGTCCACCTTTTAAAATAATTAAATTAGAGAAAAAGGAACAATAGTAAGCCTACAACGAATCCGGTTTACCAAAATAATGAGCTTACCGGAAACTCATATCAAAAACGGAGGTGGGTCGTTATGACTTACAAAGAAAACCTAGTAGTAGCCATTAAAAGTGGAGGACAGATTCTAAGAGAGAAGGATAGTTCTGTAACTTTGCCTTTCGGTTCAGAATTCTCGATTCTGCTAAAGAACTTAGACTCTCGGAAGGCAACAGTAAGAATCAGTATTGATGGAAAGAATATTATGGATGGAAAAGAACTAGTGGTAGATGGCAATTCATCTGGAGAAATAGAAAGATTTATCAGAGAAGGTGGAAGAAGATTTCGTTTCATCCAGAAAACAAAGGAGATAGCTGAGTATCGTGGAGATAGGATTGACGATAGTCTTATCAAAGTTGATTACCGATTTGAAAAAAGAGTGAATGAAGTAATTACAGAACATCATCATTATCACGATTGGGATTTCTATTATCCTTGGGGACCCAGATATATACCTTGGTGTGAACCAACAATATATCTCCATTGGACAGGAGGTTCTGGTTGTAGTTCAGATGATGCGCCTATATGTGATAGTACATCTCAAGTCTCTTATAATATGAGTGTAGACAACGAGAGTATACCTAATGTAAAATCTCTTTCTGCACAGCTAAATGCTGATGAAGGAATCACGGTGGAAGGTAGTAAATCGTACCAAAATTTCATTCCATCTCATACTAAGGAACTTGAAGAGCAGTGGCATACGATTGTCATCAGATTGAAAGGCTATAAGGATACTCCTCTTCCAAAACCATACCCTGACTTGGTACAAATTTTTAATAAGGGTATTAGAGTAGAGAAAGCTATTACTGTGAAAGATAAATTGATATGTCCTACTTGTGGATTAAAATCGAAATCTAATGCTGAGTATTGCTCCAGATGTGGGACTTATTTAGGATAAGTTGTGGATTGTATATATCTTCTGGAAGCACTCAGAATATGGTGGTCTGAGTGCTTCTAGTAGAGTAAAGGAGATAAAAATGAAAGAAGGTGAATGTAACTCTGATAGCGATGTTCCATATCAGTCAGCTAGGATATACGATCAAGGAAAGTTAGCATTTCGTTGTGGTTGTGGTAGGATTATAACTACGCATAAAGGATATAGGAGAATAAAATGCCAAAGATATTCGTAGATGCTTCTGTCGAGGAATACCATCCTGATTTTTATGAAACAAAAGATGCTCTGTTTGGTCAGAACCCGAACCTTCCTAGTTTTGAGATTAGTGACGGAGAATTGCAGTGGATGAGAAAAACAAGAGAAGAATATGAGAGATTGTCCCAAAGACTTTTTGAATTATGCCATAGCTATAAAGGAGAATAATTGAATGGAAGAAAATACAGTCGAGAATCATAGTGTGGAGTATAATTTTTATTTCATCATTTGGGCAGATCCAACTTTACTAACTGGGAATAAAGATTTGGTTGACGAACAGGAAGATCCCATTATAATGGGAGGTGCTGGAATTCTAGATGAGAGAGAAGATACTTATCATCTGCTAAGTATTTTTCCATTAACTCAAGAACATCCTTCTGGTCTTAAGTGTGCAAAGATGATTATTCCTAAAGGGCAGTGTATCTATATCTTACCTTTAAGTGTTTCTAAAAAAAAGTTAAGAAAAATAATGAAAAAATATTCCTTATAAGATTTAAAAAAAAGGAGACGCTATTGAAGCGAAAAACACAACCTACCCAACTAAATTTCCCATTCATAAAGGATAGAGATATTTGTCCTGAATGTGGAAATATCATAACATCAAATACCTATGATACCTATGTGGTCAAGAGATGCCTCAATTGTCAATATAGTTATGTCAGTGAAAAAAATAATAATATATCTATTGAAGAAAGAGAGGAGGAGTAAAATGGTAAAATATTATTGCGACAGATGTGGTAGGGAGATAGAAAATATTAATCATTTTTTCTATGTAGGTCTTAAAGATGATGATAATGAATGGGATGACAAGATGGTATGTCTAGATTGCTGGGAAAAAGCTTTAACTTGGTTAAGAGTTAGTTATGATGAAACTGATGCTTAATATAGGAGGATAAAGATGTCAAGAGTTAGAGATTTGGAAATAAAAGTAGTTGCTCTTGAAGACAGAGTAAAGTGGCTTGAAAGTCAATCAAGGATACCTATTCTTGGGGATAGTCTTGGATGGATCGCAAATTGGAGACCTCCAGTAAAAGAAGTTATTGAATTACTCCTGAAAAATATGGACTTGGAGGTAGAGAGAGTTAACAAACCAAGTAGTGAATGGAAACTAGTAAAGTGTAAAGATGAAATTAATATCTAAGGGATGGGGAAGAGTATCTGAAGTAAACTCTGCATCATATAGGTTATTGGGCAGAGAACTCAATATACTTCCTCATTATTGGAGCAGATTTTGGGAGTATCCCTTCCTTGTCTTTAATACTATATTAGGTGGAAGTAGCAGTTTGAATATCTTAGATGTTGGATGTGGTGGTTCTCTGCTCATACCTTATTTTATAAAGAGAAGATTCAAAGTAACCGGAGTTGATATTGATGATGTATCAAAAGATTTTGAAGGAATTGATTTTATTCAGGGTGATATTAGGGAAGTAGAATTACCAAAAGAAGAGTTTGATAGAATATTCTGTGTTTCAGTATTAGAACATTTAGATTCTAGAATAGGTGAAGCGATTGAGAATATGATATCAGCATTAAAATTTGGTGGACTATTGGGAATAACCGTAGATATAAATAGATACCCACTTTCTCGGTTCAGAATCAGAAAGAATGAATTTGAAAGAATAATAGCTAATCCTTTAGGATTTGAATGTGGAGCATTTCCTATGGATTTATTAAAATCAGAAGATACTGAAAGTGGTAGAAGAGCAGGTGCTGGATTAAGTGTCTTTGGATTTATATTAGAAAAGGAGGAGACAAATGATTGACAAAGAGCTAATCGAAGGCAGGATAAGCCAAACCAATGCTAAGTATAAAGCTTATAGTGAAATTGCTTTACTTCTGGCTAATGATATCAAGGGAATAGTAGAAAAAGAACTTGGGGGGAAATGGGAAGCCGATATATGTTATTGTGAAATGCTTCAGATTAGTTGTGTTACAAGTGGAGAATTATCTTTAAAAGAATATAATAAATTTCGCAGTAAAGTATGGGATTTTGAAAAGAAATTAAAAGAATTGTTTAATTTTGGTGAATTATGTTTAGGATTAAAAGGTTGATAAGTCCTAATGGAGCAGACATTCAGAATGGTTATTCGGTATCAAAACAGGACAACATTGTCATTGGTGTAGATGGATGAGGTCATTAGATGGGGAAGTCACTTGTAAGAATAAAAAGAGTCGATTCTGTGATGGGGATAGGATAAGAAGTTGGGATGGTTAATCTTGTGCAAAAGAATGTGGATACATTGATCTTGATGTTTGGTATGCTGAAGATAAAAACTATGATAAATATTTCAATACGAAACAATATAAGTGCAATGATTGGACTATGTCCAATTATCTCAAATAAAAATGAAACGAATAAAAGCTCTTAATTATTTGATGGGTCAAGTAATGAAAGCAACTAAAGGTAAAGCTAATCCACATATAGTTATCAAATTACTTTTAGAAAGGTTAAATAAAATAGATGAAAAAATGGGGGTAAAGTAAATGACAGCTAAATGCCCAGATTGTGGTGAGAGAGAACATATAGGAAAATATAAAGATGGATACGAATGCTATATCTGTGGATGCACATGGAGACAAGGACATAAGGGAGAGATAGAACATATATGAGATTACGTAATCGTAAATGGCAATATGAGATATGTAAGAAATGTCACAGAAAGCAACGTCTTGCATGGGCTGTCAATAATTTTATTTGGGATAAAGTTGTGCCAAAAAAATTCCGTAATCGTGTTCTCTGCTTTGAATGTTTCTTAGAGTTTGCTTCCCAGAAAAAAATAACAATTACCCAAAATGATCTTTTATGTCTTGGATGGATAGATGTATAAAGGAGATATAATCTTGATTTATAATCCAAAGGATTTAATATCTGTACTAAAATTTGTGAATAGAGATTGTCCTAGCAGATCTAAGTGTTTTGGGATGTATCAAAGGATAACTGAACCAGAAGATACTGATACTGGATATAAGGTCAAGATACAATGCGAAAGTTGCAGAAAAATATTTTGGAAAACGGTTGATAGGATGGATGTTTCAGATAAGGCAAAGATTACTTTTAGAGAGACAAAACATAAGGAGGAGTAAAAAATGAAATTAAATCTTGACCAATTAGAAATTGGAGAAATTCAAAGAAGTGAACATCTGACTTTATTTCCGCTAATCGGGAAAAGTCATCCCATAGGGTGTTCCACTTTGAAACATAGATTAAGCAAAGATGATTGCGAAGTTATTGAAACTAAGCAAGTATCAAATCTACTGATAAGCAATAAAAGTAGTAAGAAAGTTTTAGTTATGCTCGGTGAAGTATTAAAAGGTGGATGGCAGAATAGAGTAACGAAAAAACAAGTATTGATTAATAAAGATTCGAAAGAGATTGTCCCAGTACATTGCGTTGAGGCTCGTAGGTGGTCAACTTCTGGAGAAGGAACTACATTATATGGTGTACACGGTGTGATAGCTGCTGGTTGTACATTCACTTATTGTTCTTCATCTTCAGTAGATATTATGTATACTTCGAATCAAACGGAGACATGGGATAACACTTCAGCATACTTATATGGAGCTAAAATTGCATCTACTACTGAAGATCTATCTGAATATATAACTAAAAAGTCCAAGGAAATAAAAGAAGAAGTGAAACATTTCAAATGTGTACCCAAACAATTAGGGGTCATATTAAATTATAGATTCTCTGGGAAGGAAATATGGATACTTGAAACATACTGTAGTTCTGGTTTGCTCAGGTCTAGATTAGAAGAAATCGTGAGGTCTGTACTATTAGAAGAGATAATACATCAAGAAGAGAAAGTAGAAGGACTGACTGTAGAAAAATTTCTAAAGATGGTTCAGAATGTAACTTATGAAGAAATTGGCAAGATTGGTATTGGTATTTATTTTGAAACAAAGAATAATGGACTCAAAGGTGCACTGACTATATATAAAGATAACTTGATTTCGGTTCAATGTAGTCTATCGTAAAGATAGATGAAAGGAGAATAAAATGGATGAAAGATCGAAAGGGATTTTAATTACTTTTGGTAATTCTGCTGAACCTTATTATGGCAAAGTTATAGCGGTTGACCCAGATTTTTTATATCCTTATACAGTAGAGATAGACATCCCCATTGATAGAAAAGGTGAAATAATTAAACTTCATTACGATTGTATAAATTGGGCTAATGCTTCTTATTCGCCTAGCGATTGGGAATGCATAAATGAACATATTAAATATGATTATTCAGTGGCATCTGTTGATGGTATATGGGTTAGATTAAGTGATGACAGACTCTTCGATAATATGGCTAAAGAATACAGAATTATTGGGCATTTCATACCTAAAGGTAGTTTCATGTATTCTGATAGTTTTACTAGAGCTAGATATATGATATGCCAAAGATGTGATTCTGAATCTGGGCTTCGTAAATCAATAGGGAAACATAATAAAGATATTGGAAGAAAAGAAATTGATTTGCGAGATTTAGACTACTTTAGTGTCTACTCTCAAAAATTATCTGGAATGGAAGTTCAAAGACGAGATATGGATATATAGGTGAGATTAAATGAAAGATAGATTATATATAATGCTGTATACTATAGATGCATTTGAAGGAGTGTCAGTCCCAATAGAATGGAAACCATTCGTTGATGAATGGGAAAAGAAATCAATTGATGCTGACGAGCCAATTTCAGTATTTACAGATTATGATGAGTATAGAGACTTTGAAGTTGAGAGTTCGCACCAAGCTAAAGATGGTTCTTATGGTACAGCATATTATGATTATGATGATGTAGAAGATTTTAAGAAATGGTTTTCAGATTGGTATGATACTATGTGGGATGTATTATTGGAATATCTTCCGAAGAATGTACATTTGACGAATTAGCTATTAAGGAGAAATAAAATGGCGCATGATGATAGCGGTTTATTCATAGGTATTGAAATTAGAAATATAAAGAGGAATCTCTATATCTATTGTGAAATAGTAGAGTTGATGCTGGATTATAAGTACACTCTGGTAGTACATATGAGGAATTGGGATAAGTTGAAGAAACACAGACGTATCCTTTGGTGGAACGAGAATACTAAAAAGATGAAAGTAGAAGTTGATGTGGAAGGTAACACAGGCTACAAAATGATTAACCCTATAATAACAATTTCTTGGAATAATCATCCTAACCATGGGAATAGAATTGTATCAGAATATTGCTGGAGTGATGCTGGTATGTGCTGTCTGGATACAGAATTCTTAGAGTCACTAAGAGAAGGTCTAAGAAGAGAAGGAAAGGAATTACATAAAGAAGCTGTAAAACTTTTCTGGGGGAAGAAATGATTCAATATATAAAGAATCGTAGTATCTTTTTATCAAAAGCACAGACTCTCACAAATCCTTGTAACTGCATAGGTATAATGGGCAAAGGGCTTGCTTATGAATTTAGGGTGCGATGGCCTGGTATGTTTAAAGACTATGTACGATTATGTAAAAATGGGAAAACGAAAGTAGGTTATCCATATTTATGCAAATTATCCATTCCTTGGATTCTCAATTTTCCTACTAAAAATACATTAGCCCCCTCACGTATACAATACATTATAGATGGACTAATCCATCTACAAAATTCATATAAAATATGGGGGATTACATCAATTGCTATTCCAGCTCTTGGATGTGGTTACGGTGGATTAGCATGGGAAAAAGTAAGAGTTACTATGGTTGAGCATTTAGACAATTTAGATATTCCAGTAGAGATATATGAACCAAAATAAAGACTTAGAGAAATTAAGCGAGGATTAAAATTAACACATTAAATATATTAGAAAAATACTCTTCTTATATAAAAACAATGGTAAATGCTGAAACGGTTCTGGTAGGAAATCAATATCCAATACCTTCACCTTCAATAGCTTCCTATGTAGATGGAGTGATTATCTACGTTTCTGACGAGTCAATAACCTTAAATACATCTAAGAAAAGGATTCATAAATTGTCTAATAGACTTGAAACATTAAATAAGAGACTGTCATCCAAACCATTTACAGAAAAGGCTCCTAAAGAAATAGTAGACAAGGCTTTAAGAGAAAAGATGGAACTGGAGATGAAGATATATTACAATTATAAAGGAGGTTTAAAATGACTAAAGACAAAATTAAAGATAAACTTATAGTAGCATTTCAATGTCTATACTGTAGCTATAAAGATACAGTTGAAATAGATGAAAACATTGATATATCAGGTATAAGTATGAAATGTCCAAGATGTAGTAAGATTTCTCCTTTGGGTTATCATCCCTTATGGAACTCTAAATAATATATGGGCATATTAAGTTTACAATAAAAGTATGTTTGTTTACAATAAAACTGTTATAAGTTTACAATACCATGCAATAAGCATTTCACAACTTTCGTTAGAATAGCCTCCAGTCTATATCAGAATAACCTCCTACCACTGTACAGTATAAACCTAAAATCATAGATTGGCTTTTAATATGGATCTATGATTTCCCCCATTTCACAACTTTCGTTAGACCCCTGTCCAGTCTACATTTGGGTATGGTCGCCCCTGTGTGCAGTATAAATTGTTTACTTATTTGATTATAATTTTATTTATTTGATTATAATTTTAAATAATAAATAAATATTTGTTTGAATATAAAGTATTTGTTATATATATATTAAAAGATAATTTTAGGAGATAAAAATGATTGATATAATCTACAATGAGAACTGTCTTAATACAATGCCAAGAATGCCAGATAATTTTATAGATTTAACGGTAACATCTCCCCCTTATGATAACTTGAGAGACTACAAAGGATATTCTTTTGATTTTGAGAGTATAGCTAAAGAGCTGTTTAGAGTAACTAAACTTGGCGGAGTAGTGGTATGGGTAGTTGGAGATGCTACGATAAAGGGAAGTGAGACTGGAACAAGTTTCAGACAAGCTCTCTATTTCAAAGAGATAGGATTTCATTTACATGATACGATGATTTACTCAAAAAAATATCCTGTTCCTAGTGGACCTCGGAAAAGATATTGGCAACAATTCGAATATATGTTTGTCTTAACAAAAAGCAATCCAACAACTTTTAATGCTATCCAGGAGAAATGCAAACAAACTGGAAGAATACCATACTCTAAATTTCGATATCCTGATGGTTCCACAAAATTACAAAATTCTATAAAGCCTGTCAAAGAGACAAAAGTAAAAGGGAATGTATGGCTATATGATGTTGGGTATATGAAATCAACTAGAGACAAAATAGCGTTTCAAATTCCTGCTATATTTCCAGAAAGACTAGTTGAAGACCACATTGTTTCTTGGAGTAATGAAGGAGACGTAGTTTATGATCCATTAGCAGGTTCTGGTACCACTGGTATAATGGCTTTTAAGAATAAGAGAAATTTTATCTTGTCAGAAATATCTAAAGAGTATTGTGATATAATATCAAAGAGATTCTTAGATAGATTTAATGTTAATATAGATGTAGTTAAATAACTATATGTATATAGCTTCTAAAATATTAAAAGGTAATTTTATCATGAGTATTGAGTAGACGGGGCACACCGTGGCGAAAAGACGTTTCGACGCTTTTTCAAACGTCCCTAATCCGCTTCAGTCGCCTATCTCCGCCATTTGCCGTCGGCACGCCACATCGTCACATCGTCTATCCGTCATAGCGTCAATCGTCTATTCATCGCACTCTCCACCATTCGCCGTCCAAACGTTGTATCGCTCATACGTCCATCTATCTTGATCATTACTACTTAAAAATTATTTATCTTCACTATCATAATAATCAATACTATCCTACCCTACCCTACCCTACTCAAACGTCCAAACGTCACATCAGCATAGCAGCTTAACGACAAAACGTCACATCGCCAAAACGTCGGTGGTGGTGATATTGGGATTATAGCGTCATCCTGCTGATACCCTATTACCTGATCCCTATTACCTATTACCTGATACCCTATTACCTGATACTTGATACCCTATTACCTGATACTTGATACCCTATTACCTGATACCTGATACCCTATTACCTAATATCCTACCTAATATCCTACCAGCTATAGAAAGACAAATAAACGTTCCAACGGATGCCTAATTATAGTCAATTCTGAATAGGAAAAATAGGCCTGGAAACAGCCATTTCAAACGCTTGTAATACTAATGAATAAAGGCTTGAAGACGATTGACCATTGACAAAAAAAATCCTTGATTATCTATTAGGGTAGTTCTTTGATAAAATCAAGGTAGACAAAGCGTCACAACGTCACTTTGTCCGGTAGAGTATAGAAATCAATCCCTAGGGTAAGGAAACTATGGATAGGAAAGTATATTTTACTATAACCTTGATACATACCATATCATATAAGGTATTGTACTACTCTCTATAATACAGGAGAAACTAAAATGACTAAACAAGAATATATTGATAGCCTATCGAATACTGACAAGGAAACTAAACAAGAATATATTGATAGGATAATGAAAAATGGAAAGGAAACTAAAAAGAATAAGTATTATACAGAAAAGGAAAAAGAGAAACTACTAGCTATACAATATCCATATATATATACTCAGTCAGTCGAAGATATTGATCAAGAGAGAATCAACCAGGGCTTGCTTACCCTAAAAGGCCTTGTACAAGTAAAGGTTGATACAGTCAAGGATATTCTTGACAAGTACACTATTACTGATTGTATAGACTTAGGATATATCCTTCCTGAAAAAGAAATTGTATAATGGATCTAAAATTGTATAATGAACTACAATTCTTGATTATAGGCCAGGCTGGTATAGTCAAGGAAACTGAAAAGAGAAAAGGAAAAAGAGATTATAAAGGTAGGAATAGAATAACTAGTTTAATTGTCAAGAAGAGAGATTGTTTAAGGTAAGATATAATATTAGAGAGTAGTATAATACCTTATATGGTAAAATAAAGTTTAATACCTTACGTATAGCTCCTTATAATACAATTAAAAAAGGAGCTATAAAATGAGCTTAACCATTAGTGAATATTTAGCAGTTTCTGAACATAAGGAACTAAAGGTAAAACGTCACATCGCCAAGGAAGCCGAAAGTCTGAACGACATGGCGACTAAAGGTGGTGGGAATTTCAACCAGAAAAATGATTATAATGCACTTGCTGAACAATTAGCCGCGTGGAGTATGGTTGAACATAAGAAAAATGGTGAATACCCTGAAAAGATAACACTTGGGGAAAGGACTGTATGGGATCTCCTTAGGCCTAATGAGAAATTTGAAGATATAAAGGAATCAGTAGTAAATAATCTCGGACATACACTGGTTAACAAGGCAAAGGGCAAAACGACACTTCGACGAATTGCCTTTATAGGTAAAGTTAACCATCAAAAAAGGGCTGATAATAAAGGATATATGTATAAATTTTACATTATTCCCCCTAACACAGAAAAAGTTTTGACTCCCGAAGACCTAGCTAAAGAAGTTATAGGTAATGACGCTTGGATAAAGGAACATCCTGAGAGTGTGGATATAATTGACAAGCTAAAAGGTACAGTAACATATAGAGTACCACAAAAGAAAACTGAAAAGGAAACTGAAAAGAAAACTGAAAAGAAAACTGAAAAGAAAACTGAATTATCTAAGGAAGAGACTGAAGCCGTTGGTATGATCGACTATATTCTTGAAGAGAATTCAAAACTCAGATCAACCTATAATGTATACAAAGCATTAGGAAAAAGTATAATCGAGATAAAAGAGAAACTACTTGATAAGATAAAGGTATAGAAATAAGAATTTCTAAGGTGAATAAAATAAGGAGCTATACATAAGGTATTAGACTACTAAAAGGAGATATACAATGGCTTTGAATGGTATAGGTACTTGGCTACAATACAGAAAAAATAGACCTGTAACTTTTCCTTATTCTCATTATTATTATATTACTGAGAATATAGCTAAAAAGAGAATAGCAAGAAAAAAGAATTTGACTATATGTGAGCTATTAGAAACGTTCAATGTGGTAATAGAATATCCTAATGGTAAGGTGGAAGGAAAGAATATATAGACTGTTATAGCTATAGCAGTTTATATGCACATATTAGTATATAGTAATATCCTTATACAATCTTTTATAATAGCCTGCTGCGACGGAGTGACGTTTTACCGTTCTGTCGGAAAGGCTTTACGTCATTCCGTTGATATGACGCTCCGATACTTCTGTCAATTATAGTTAGTTAGGTATAGTTAGAATTATATAGTATGATCCTATAGTTAGGGTTGGATAGTTAGAATAGTTAGGGTTGGATAGTTAGGTATATAAGGAGGTTAGTGATGACTGTTAAGAAGAAGGTGGAAGGTATGAAGGAGAAGATGGAAGAAGTAATCGCTAATGATACCATTAGCCTGGAGGAGTTAGGTATAGTTTGGGAACTACTGCATTCTGAGTGGATTAGCAGTAGATGTAAGGATGAAGAGTGTGATGGTGATGAATATACTACCAGCTATGAAGAAGGTGAGAAGATGTTGGAGATAGCTGATAAGTTAGATAGAATCCAGGATACGTTTAGGAGATACCATATCAAGGATGGAATACAGTTAGTTAGATAGGAGGTTAGTGATGGGTTATATTGAAGATTATACTCGTCTGGTTATGTTACAGAAGAGGGAGGTTAAGATGAATACGTATAGTGAGTTATCTACTGAGATAATGAAGTGTAAGAATCTTAAAGGAAAGTATACTGTTAAGGCAAATGGGATTGAAGTTAAGGGATTGAAGATGTGCGATGTGGGTATGATAACCGAAGTGTTGGAGAAGTTTGAAATACCACATATGGTTAGTTAGAATTATATAGTTAGTTAGATACAAGGGGTTACATATGATTAGATGTAAGTGTGGAAGAGAATATGATTCTCTTGATGATTGGAGAACACACAAGGCTATTGTAGGGAATGACATTTGGTTGGGAAGTAACCACAAGCATGATGGGTATATAGAGATGGAGGATGGGAAGGAAGTTAAGAGAGTTGGGATGTAGGATAAGGAGGTTAGCGATGTATAAAGTATTAGGGTTGTTAGGATTGGTGATAATATTCATGGTTGTTATGTGGTTTGTAACTAGTGTGGTTGGTGTTATACATACTGGATATGGTATGGAAGCTGTTAGTGGTATGCTAATCTTACCAGATGTTATCATTGATCTTGACCAGGATATGAAGGTTAATGTCTATGATGATGGTATGGTAGTTATAGGATGTAGTTATAGTGTTGAATCTGGGGACACAATAGTAGTTAAAGATGGTAAGATTCATATAGTTAAGTATGTTAGTGTTAGCTATGTAGATGGGATTATTACCAGTGTATTTGGATGGTTGCCAGGATTTAAAATAGTTAAGGATGGAGAGGAGTAGAGAGGGAGAATAGGATGTTATATCCAGAGTTAGTCAAAGAAAAGAAGAGTAGATTATATGCTATGTTAAAGGTTGGTAATAGGATCCCAGTTAGGGCAAATGGAGAGAAGAAGATGCGGAAGATAGTTAGGGTTAATCATTCGCGTAAAAGATCTGATGTGATAACGTCTATTACGGTTATATATGGTTATGCTGGGTATGATGGTAAGCCTATTATGCATAAGATGGATAGAGTAGATATTATAAACAATGTGTTTGTAGATGGTAGTCCTTATCAATGGTGGTATAATAAGTATTACTTCTATCCTACTCATATGGATGGTTATAAGTTTGATATTATAGATAGATGGGAGGAATGATAAGATGTGGTCAATAACGTTAGGACAAGAGATGTGGCATAGGTATTATAAACTTAAGTGGGATGTAGTAGATGCTATATCAAGGATGGTTGGAGAGGGAGTTGAGGTTGAATTGGTTGGAATTAGATTGTGGGATAGTATTAAGGTTGATGCTAAGGTAGTAGTGTGTAAGGATGGTATACACACTATGTGGGGTGTATATCTGTGGCAACTTTTGGATGTTAGTACAGTGATTAGGATATTAAACATAGTAGAGAAGGTTAAAGGTAAGATAGCATTAGGGAAGATAGTTAGAGATGATTTATCTCATGATTTAATTAGGGATGTATTAGGAGGAGGTTAAAATGAAAAATGGGTACGAGGAGATGGACAGATTCATGGAGAAGGCTGATAGAGCGGAAGGAGTTAGATCTATTATAGATAGTAGAAAGAAGAATAGGAAGATTAGATTAGAATATCTATCGTCTATGTGGGATTGGGTAGATAAGGAGAGAGTGAGACTATTTACTAGTAAATTAGGAGGTTATGATGAAAGTTAGTCTGTTGGCAGAGTTGATGGCAGTGAGGAAGTATCCTTTTGTAGTGCAAAGAGATGATTCTGGGTATTATATAAGAGTACCATATTTGAAGGGATGTGGTACTAGCATA
>Ga0207997_1000634_pt1 | contig 17892 bp, 25 predicted proteins | sample AntAceMetag02UKN_FD_184777 | JGI IMG/M metagenome (GOLD analysis project Ga0207997, IMG submission 184777) | Saline lake microbial communities from Ace Lake, Antarctica - Antarctic Ace Lake Metagenome 02UKN (SPAdes) (version 2) | ecosystem: Environmental > Aquatic > Non-marine Saline and...
ATAAATTAGCTCAAACAATAAATGTTCGTTTATTACATGATGTTAATATTTTCATTTCCGTTGGTTCTGGGCAAAGCTCAACAACTCAAAGAATTCCATATCTTATTGAAACAAACTTTGATTCAAATGTAAGTGTTTTGCATGATTTGAATGATTATTATATTGGAACAAGTACTTATGCAACAACAGACCCTTTAACAATTTCAATTGATAAAAATGATTTGGCATTTATTGGATTTCATAAAAATTCAGGCTCTCCTGCAAAAGATATTACTTATATTAAAACATATCGTTATAGCACAGACGCACTTGACACAAATGTAACAGTTGATGACGCAAATTTATACAATGTAATTCATTTAAGTCCAATTCTTGATGACGGAAAATTAAATTATTTTTATACAAACACGCTTGGCGGGATTTACTGGGATGAATTTCAAGCAAGTCCGTCTAATATTACAAATTCAAGTCCTGATGTAAATATCGTTTATCCAAATTCAGATGGGCTTTCAATTGGAGGAACAAAAAATTTTGATTTAAATTTTTATGACGAAGACTTCAACAGTTCAGGGGATTACAATTTAAATATTAATGTAAGGAGACCTGACACCAACGCAACAACTCTGCTTGTTGGAGACGCAAACGCTTTTGATTACTGCACAAACATGGACGCAAACAACACAATAAAAGTTTGCACTGTTTCATTTAATGTTTCCGCAAACCTTTCTATTGATGTAAATTATACTTGGGACGCAAACATAATTGATGACTTAGAAGCTGTTGGAAGTGCGACAGCAGATTATAATTTCACAGTCAATAAAATTGTGATTGATGAAAATGTTTTGTCTTCAGGTAAACTTTTAGATTTAACAGTTGACGGAGTGAATTATGGAGAAGACTCTGAAGAATGGATTCAGGATGAAATTAAAACAAATTATTTGAATACTCCAAGCACTGACAGAAACCAGTTCCTTATTGTGAAAGCATTGAATGATAACACAACACTTTCTTTTTATATAAATAATATTTTAGTTGGAACAAAAGACGCAAACGCTTCAGACCCACAAACTTGGCAATGGTATATTTTTGAAATTGAACAATCAAATTTAATTTCAAACCCCCAAGCAGTTAAAATTGAAGCGGGGGCTACCCAAGACCCAACATATATTGATTTTATTGCTTTGTTTGACACAGTGGATTCAAACATTATTTCAGGCGGAGACGCAGTGCTTCATATCTGGGATGTAAATTATAACGGGCTAACAGAAACATCAAACCAATTTGTTTTTGACCAAAACGGAACAGAAACAATTGTTGACGCAAACACAATGTCTCTTTCAGCTTTTGGAGAATATTTTGCAGTAATTGAAGCAACAGATTTAATTGACCAAAACGGGTTTGCCTGGATTAAAATAATTGCAGAAGCCACAACTTATGAATCAGACACAAACAAAACAGCAATTATTGATTCAACCGACCCAGTAGTTAATTCTGTTTCAATGACTTATTTTAGTGTCATTGCAAATACAATTGTTGCTTTAGATTCAAACGGAACTGATTTATATTTATCTTCAGCAAAATTATTTATTGAAGGAGTTGAATATGATTTAAATGTTCAAGCAATAACAGGCAATGATTGGAACGGATACGGAGACTTTAATTTTACTTCTTCAGGAACTTTTGCAATTACTCTTGCATTTTATGACGCTGTTGACAGAAACGGAACTTATGACTTCAATGTTTTTGCTTCAACAGTTTCAGGAACAGGGGCTTCAGATATTCAAGACACAAACTATTCCAGAGAAAATGCAATTGATGTAAATTCAACAGAAGAATTTATTGATGTTGCGTTCAGAATAAACTGGGACTTTGTTGCTTCAGGAGACGGAAATATTACTTATCATACTTTCAATGATGTGTTGTATAATGGGCATGACACAAATGAATTAAGAGGAAAAGTAATCAATGTAAATTTAATCAGGGAAAACAAAAGCACTGTTGACTTAGACGATTTAATAACTCAAACAGGAATGACTGCTTCAGATTTAAACGGAACAGTTTCAATTCAGGATTATTTATCTTATGATGTCAACAACGCAATTGCTGTTCAATTCAATAATACAGGCGGGGATGACGCAAGACTGGTTCATATTACTTTAGAAGATGTCAACACAACCCTGACAGAATTCTGGGTCAAGGTTGAAGTGAGAAGCCCTTATGACCCTTCTTCATACAAAATGGTTTTCAAAGAATGCACTGAAGGAATTAATTTCGGAGCTGGAACATGCACTCAATGGACTGCATATAATATTTATGACCAGGCAGACGCAACATTCAACGGGTCAGTTTTTCCAACAACAGACGAAGACGAAGACACTTTAAAAGACACAATTTATTTTAAGGTTTCAACTCTTTCAGCAGAACACTTGTTTTATTTAGATTTAACAACAGACGCAGAGCCAATATGGACTGCAACAACTGGAACAAGTTCCTCAACAAGTTCTTCAACAAGTTCTGAAGAAAAAGAAGAAAGTGAAGGAATAGTTGAAGACGCAGTTGAAGAGGTAAAAGATTGGTTTACAGGATTTACTTTTTTAGGAAATTTCTCTGAAGCTATCGGAGGACTTATTGGAGGGCTGTTTGCTTGGGCTGGACTTCAGTATGAAAGAGTATTTGCCCAGGGGCTTTTAAGCGGAGCAAACTTGTTTACTTTAATTTCAGTAGTAATTATTGCAGTTGTTTTCTTTTTATTAGTGCCCCAAACAGAAAGAAAAACCAGGAGCAAAACTTTTGGAGTCGGTGTCTGATATGGCTTTCATTAAACCAAAAGTTAAAACACAAAAACAATGGCTCATTGTTGCGTTGTTATTTATTGTAATTGTATTTTTATCTTTAGGAGAATTAAATAACAGAATAAATTATGCGGAAAATACTTTAACAGAAAATGATTATATAATTTGTTTGGATGAAATTGATTCCGTTAATTATATTGATTGCTGGACTTATTTAAAGGAAACAGACAAAAAAGATATGTCTGCAATATGGGAGGGTGTATAATATGAGTAAAAAAGGATTAGGTTCATTTCAGTTAAATGCAAAGTATGATAGGATGAGCAAACTCGGACAAAAAACTTATAGAAATTTAACTGAAACAATGAATCCAGGAAAAGCATTAAAAGAAATGAAAAGAAGAGGGCTGGGAGTTTAACTTGAATCAGAAAGGAAGAAGCGTAATCCCAGTTTTCTTAATTCTTTTAGTCCTGGTTTTATATCAATTAGTTAATAGGGCTATTTGGTTATTTACAGCAGAGAGCTCTCTTCCTGAAGTAATTGAATTTATTTTATATGGCTTTGCTTTTGTAGTCTTGTTTGTTTTTTTAGTCAGAAGTTTTGGAACAAAATCTGATAAAACTTTTGTTGTTTCAAGAATGGATTCAATTTTTGGAGAAAAAAAAGTATGATTAAATTAAATGAAAAAGGGAGTTTTCTTTGGTCGGTTTCAAGCCAAATAATAGTGGGCTCTATTTTTTTATTAATAATTCTCGGAGTTATTATGTTGACTTTAGAAATGTTCTTTCCTGAATTTTGGGGTCAAGTTGCAGTTTATTTATCTGAAACAGAATTGCTTAGCACATTTAATATTTTTGTTGCTGTTGCGTTAGTTGTTTTTTTAGCAAACCTTAGACCGACCACTTCAAACAAAGTAAAAGAAAAAAATATTGAATGGGGGAGAGTTTAATGATTAAACCAAAAACAAAAACAAAAAACAGCATTGTATCTTTGGTTTTTACTTTAATAATTTTCTTGGCAGTTTTTTTTATTATTTATGTTGGGTTAATTGAATATGCTGGAGCTCCTCCATTAAAAGAAGTTTTTAATGTATCAAACAATTCTTCTGAAACAACAATAATTAAAGAGACAATTATTACTACTGAAACAATTGAATCTATGCCAGATTTAAGGGCACTTGCTTTGCCTTATTTGGCTTCTACTGACGCAAAAGATATTTGTGAAAGAATTCCTTTAGCAACATGGCACTGGTCAAGTGAATGGGTCGGTTGCCAGGGAGCTGGGGCAATAGATTGCACTTCAGCATTACACTTGTCAGCTCAAACTCAATGCGTTGGGGTCGGGGCTGATTGGATTTGTAATATAAATAATATGTATTGTAAATATAATTGAGGGAGACTATGAATCAAAAAGGCGGAAACATTTTTGGATTATTTTTTATTTTCTTTATAATTGGAGCTTTAGTTTTTTTATTAATGTGGATTTCTCAAAATCCTGTTGAAATTCCTTTGTTCTTAGGGTTGGCTTTGCCTATTGTTGCAATAGGAATTTTTGTAATGCTTTTCGGGGTTCTTTGGGGCTCTTCTCCTCTTTTTATGTTTGGTTTGTGGATTGCAATTTATTATTACTGGGCAATCCAACAATTGCCTCTGGGATTAAGTATTTAATCCTTTTAGGGTAGCCCACAAAGTTAATTGAATGCATTAAATGTGTGCTTTTTTCTTCCAATTTCCAAATTTTCCTGATTTAAGCATTTCTTCTTTTGCTTGTCTCACAGAATATTTTTGTATGTCTGTGGGGTTTGCAATTTTATAATATTTTTCTTTTTCAATTACAAGAGAATGCCCGTTTGAAAAATCAATAACAAAATTATTTACTTCAACCCAGGCATGATTTATTTTTTGTCCTGTGAGCTTTCCCTGTCCGTCAACTCTTGCATGAACTAATTTCCAGTTGTCCTCATCATTCCTGTCTAAAATTAATCTTCCAGCAACCTGGAAACAGTCTCCTTTTTTCATTTAATCTTCCTGGAATGTTCCCCAGGCTATTAATCCAAGTCCTGTAAGAATCAAAAAAAGTGCTATTGTTATTTGTTCTTGATAAAGCAAATAAATTCCAATTGAAATAATTCCTCCAAGACTCGCAGTCAAACTTTTTGAAGGAATGCTTAATCTGTGTTTTATTGAATACCAGCACATTTCAATATTGTGTTTTGTGTGATTCATTTTTTTCCTCCAGGAGCTTTTGAAGTTTTTTCAGTTTCTTTTCTTTCTGGAGTTCAATAAGTGGAGCATTGCCACAAATTATTTTTAATTGTTCAAGCATGATTTCAACATCAGCCATTTCTTCTGCAATATTATAACTGTTTTCAAAAGGTTTCTTTCCTCTGAAATATTTTATTAAAGCCTGGGTTAATTCTGCCATTTCTTCAATAACCATTAAGATTTGAAATTCTTTGCCCCATTTACTTATCGCTTCTTCATACAATTCTGTTTTATTCTTGGTGTGGCGTCTTTTGTATGAAACTTTTTTTGTTTTACAAACAGGACACTTTGGCTGAAGTGATTTTGTTTTAAAATTTCCATGTGTTCCGCAGTTCCAGATTTCAGCTCTATATTTCATTATTTCGCCCTTAGCCCTAATATTTTTAATGCGTCTGAAAATGATTCTGTGTTATTGATTGTTTTATCAATTTTGCAATCACAGTTCATGTAATGATAGAGTTTTTCTTTCAATACTTTTTCATTGTCTTTATGTGTTGAAACCAAGGCTCTTTCTTCTGGATGTCTGAAATAGGTTATTATGAATTTTGATTTTACTTCTACTCTGACAACTTTTTCTGTGCTTTCTTTTACTTTAATTCCTTTTTGATGAGTTTGTATGTGTAGAAATATTTTAGCAAAATCTTTTTCTTTTATTCCTGTCAGTTCAAATGTTTTTGTTTTTTCCATTTAGTCCTCTCCCTCTTCATATTCATTTCCAAAGTCTCTTAATTTTTCTTTATCTATTGTTTCTTTGGTTATTTGTTCATTGAATAAATCAACATCAATTAATTTATCAACATTTTTTTTAACTATTTCGTGAAGTGTTTTTGGGTTCAGTGCGTCAATTTCCCAAGAGACATTGCCATGTTCTGCAATGTATTGTTTGGCTCTTGGGTCTGTTATTTTTGCTGGGTTTGGAGGAGGCTTAAATTTCTCAATTTGTTTCATTGTCAGAGCCAAGTGTTTGACTTCTGGATTCACTCCAAATTCTCCAAGTCTTTTTTGAATGTCATTAATCATGTCAAGTCCTGAAGGGTCGTGGTCTCCTAAATATAAAATAAATAAATTTTCATCTTCTTTATTTTGTTTCTCAAACCTTTCAAAAGCGTCATGCATTGCAGAGCAAGAACTGTAACCTCTATTGACCATTAAATTAATGTGATAGTGGGAAGTAACTCTTTTTAAAACTCCAGACAATGCGTCTTTTTCAACCCATATTTCCATATAGTTCTCTTGGTCTTCTTGTCTGTTTAATCTGTATTGGTTTGTTGTGTCATTTATTGCGTCTTGAATTCCAGTAACCCAGTAAGGCAAATAAGGAACTCTCAATCTGTCTTCAATTGCGTCCCAGTCCACAACTCCAGACATTCTTCCTTTCACTAAAAGACTGCTTAGTTTTGCATACTCTGTTTTTTTGTTTGGAATTATTGCTCTTGAAACAAGCTGATAATACAATTGTCTCAAAGTTAATTTGTAGCCATCAGCCCTGTATTCTTCAAGGATTTCATTGACTTTATTTAATCTGATTGTGTTGGCTTTATTCAAACCAGTTTTACTTCTATATGCTTCTTTCATTTTTTTCCCCTCTTAATTATTTCAACTGTTATTTTGACTTTTTTATTTCCAAAAACATTTCCGTCTTTATAGTTGGGAATTGATAAGAAACCCTATTCAGTTTCTACATGAAAGGCTCTTGATTCTCCTATCCTGATTTTGCCAAACTTGTCTTTAAATTCTTTTGTTTGAATTGATGTCCCTTCCCAGCTTGTTGTTGCTTTAATCTTTCCTTCAAATATTATTTTATTCATGGTTTCACTCCTTGGCATTCATAGAACTTTTTTTTGAATTCAAGCAATTCTTCTTGTTTCTTAAAAGTTAATTGAACATGTGATGCACTCTTATGTTTTTCTTCAGTCAGCACAAATTCAAGAGAATTCTTTCGCCTGATGTTTTCTCCAATCAAATAAAGTTCTTTTGATGACAGAAATTTATCTCTCCTTTTTTCATCTTTGCAAGGGCATTTATATTTTTCAGCTTCTTTTTCTGTTTTAAAGTCTTTTGTTTTTTTACAGATTAAACACTGACAGGCAAACCCTCTTGTTGGTTTTAAAAAGAAATGAGGCAATTTTGTTTCAGTCATTTTTTTACCTTCCTGATTGTTATGAATTTTCTTTGCATTACAATTATTTCACGGAATCCAATCATGTCTCCTTTTTTCCATTTTTGCTCTCGCATTAATACAACAGGAATTGCAATGCTGAAGCGTCCTTTATGTCCTTGAATTTTTGGCATTCATTTCCCTCCGTCTTTTTAGTGTGTCATCTTTTCTTTCAATTAAGTGGTGTGTTAATTTTTTCATTTAAAATACCTCCAGACAAACAGAACAAATAAATTTCTGTTTGCTATAAACAAGTTTTGGACTGCCACATCTTATGCATTTAATTTCTTTCTTTTTAATTTTCTTTTGAATGTCTTCTCCTGGCAGTTCTTTGATTTTTTCAAGGGCTGTTTTTCCGCCTCTGAATCCTGTGTCCTGAAATTCCATTTCATCCATTGAAACAATTTTATTCATTTAATACAGCTCTTTTTTTCGTTCTTTTGTTTTACATGCTTTGCACAAATAAAAGAATCTGTTTTTGCTTTTGTATTTTTTTTCCCCTGGAAGAAATTCCCTGGCACAGATTTCGCATTCTTTACTGGTCATTTAATCACTTTTTATGTATGGCTCTAATTATTGAGCTGAAGGCTTTCTTCTCTCCTCTTCCTTCAACAAACCTGATAAGATTAATTTTCTTTTTTTCCATTGAATACTCCTCCAGCAGTTTTGTCCCTTATCTTTCTGATAAGGTAATAATAGGGATATTCAAAAAGCTTATAAACCTTATCTTTCAGATAAGGAATAATGTTTTTAAACTTTGAGAGCCTATTAAATACAAATTGAATTGAAGGGGAGTTTTCAATGTCAAGTTATTTTGAAGAAAAATTTGCAATGCAAACAATCGGGCAAAATAAAAATAAATTCAGTCTGCTCTGGCTTCTTTTATTAATTGGATTTATTCTTTCTTTTTATATTACATTAGGAATCATGAATGAGTCTCCCGTTTCTTTTGGAGACATTGTTTTTGATTTGAACACAGCCTTGCTTTTATTCTTTGTGCTTTTGCTTTCTGCTTTTATTTTAAGGCTTCCCCTAATTTTCTTCATTTGGCTGGGCTCTGCGTTAGGAGTCTTTGCCACCTTCTTTGTATTTGGCTGGGCAAAACAAGGCTTTTCTTTTTTGTAAGAAAACAGCCTGTGAGCTGTGCTTAAATCAAAGGAAGAGCAATAAGAGTAAGAATAAGAAGAGCTGGATTCAACTCTTCTGCTCTCTGTTTTGATTTGACATTCTTTTCTAATTGTTGACCAAGGTAATAATAGGGATATTCAAAAAGCTTATAAACCTTATCTTTCAGATAAGGAATAATGTTTTTAAACTTTGAGAGCCTATTAAATACAAATTGATTTGGAGGAGTTTATGTGATTAGAACACCTGAATTAGTTGAAGTATACTGCCCTAAATGTGACAAAAAAAGTGAGGCATTATGGTTTCCTCGTTATTCTAATACTTATCAGATTACTGGAACAACTGGGATTGCTAGTTATAGGAATGATGTTAAAAAAGAGAGAATTGAAGGAACTTGTAAATGTGGTTATAAGTTTAAAGTAAAGGATTTAGATTGAAATGAATTTTGAATTGTTTAATGAAGATTGTTTAGAGAAACTAAAAGATTTGCCTGATGAAAGCATTGATTTAGTGTTAAGCGATTTTCCATACGGAATAAACTTTATGGGGAAAGGTTGGGATAGTGTAAAAGATAATTTTTATTTTAAAGTAGCAGAACAATTAAAACCAAAAATGAAGGCTGGTAGTTTTTTGGTTACTACTTTTACTCCAAGACAAGATATGTTATGGCGTTTGTTGAGGGATTTGGAGAAAGCTGGTTTTGAATTAAAACACTCTGGTTTGTTTTGGTTGTATCATACTGGTTTCCCGAAAGCAAGTGATGTAAGTAAAGGAATAGATAAAAGAAATAGCAGAACAGAAGAAGAATATAAGGCTTTAGGAACTTTTTTGTTGAATAAAAGAAAAGAATTAGGTTTAGCTCAAAATGAAATTTCAAAACATTTTCCTTCAAAGACTGGAGGTTTAACTGGTTGTGTTTCTAATTGGGAGAAAGGAAGCAATGTCCCAACAAAAGAACAATGGATTATTTTGAAAGATAAACTTAAAATTGAAACTAAAGAATTTGATGAGTTGATTGATAGAGTTGAAGCTGAAAGAAAAATAATTGGAAAAGGAAATAGCACATTAGTTAATCCTGATGGCACTAATGCAATTAGAAGTTCTGAGATTAATTTCAAACCTAAAGAATATTTTGAAACTGCTCCCGCTTTAGAAGAATCTAAGCGTTGGAGTGGTTTTAAGTCTTTTTCTTTGAAGCCTGCTGTGGAGTGTGTTGTGGTTGCACAGAAACCTAATTTGGAGAGTAAAAAATGAATAAATTTGAGTTATTTAATGAAGATTGTTTAAAGAAATTAAAGGATTTGTCTGATGAAAGCATTGATTTAGTTTTGTCTGACCCCCCTTATGGTTTGGAGTTTATGGGCAAGGATTGGGATAAATTTAGTAAAATTGAATCCAATAAGAAAAGATGGGAAGGAAAACGTAAAGGAAAAATGATTGAAGGAATTGAATTTGAAGGAACTGGATTTAAAACATTACTCTCTTTTAATTTTTCAAATAATTTAAAATGTAAAGTTTGTGGGCATTATCAGTTTTCTGGAACGCCCTGCAAATGTGAAAAACCTGAATGGGAACAAAGAACAAACCCTCATCTTGAAGGATACCAAAATTTTACAACACAATGGGCTTCTGCGGTTTTGCCTAAAATGAAGGCGGGAAGTTTTTTGGTTTTTACTATGTCTCCTCGTCAAGATTTATTATGGCGTTGTTTGGCTGGATTAGAGAAAGCTGGTTTTGAGTTAAAGCATTCTGGTTTGTTTTGGTTGTATCATACAGGTTTTCCTAAGGCAAGTGATGTTTCAAAAGGAATAGATAAAAGGAATAACAGAACACAAGAAACCTATATTCCTTTTGGAAGATATTTAAAGGAAAAGAGAAATGAAAAAGGATTATCAATGAATCAAATTGATTCTATGCTTGGAACTAATACTGCTTATTCTTGGTGGGAAGGTAGAAAAGCAGGAATACAGTTGCCTTCTAAGGATTTTTATTTAAAATTAAAAAGCATTTTGGATTTGGATAATAGATTTGATGAGTTAATTGAAAGAACTGAAGCTGAAAGAAAAATAGTTGGAAAGAGTAATACAGGTTATAGTGAAATAATGGGAAGTAAAGTAGAAGGTAAAGGAAATGGATTAGGAAATGAAGTTTTGAAGTATGATATTACAGAACCTAATTTAGAAGATGCTAAGAGGTGGAGTGGTTTTAAGTCTTTTTCTTTGAAACCCGCTGTTGAATGCATTGTTGTTGCACAAAAACCTAAGTCAGAGAAAACTATTGTTGGTCAGGTTTTAGATAATGGTTGTGGGGCAGTGAATATTGAATCATGTAGGATTCCAACAGATGAAACTGGTTTAATTAAAGGGGGTTGTAAATTTAAATCTGGGCATTTTGATAATTCTGAAAACACTATGGATTCTGAATATAGTAATGATTCAAGGTTTCCTGCTAATCTATTAGTTTCTGAAAAAAATGTTTTATCTAAAAATAGTTGTATGTATGATTTAAATGCTTGGGCTTTGAAGAGGAATATTACTTTGACTGAGGATTCTGCTTTTTTTGATGTAGCTAAGCCTTCTAAGAAAGAAAAAAATTTAGGATTAGATAAGGTTGTTCCAGAGAAAGTTAATGATGGTAGAAAAGCTTTTGTTGACAATGCTTTTCAAAGAGGAGAAACTTTAAGAAAAAATGTTCATCCTACTACAAAACCTGTTAAGTTGTTTTGTTATTTGAGTGAATTGTTTTGTCAGCCTAATGGAGTTGTATTAGATTGTTTTATGGGCAGTGGAACAACTGGAGTAGCTTGTGCTAAAATGAATAAGCATTTTATTGGAATAGAATTAAACAAAGAATACTTTGAGATTGCAGAAAAAAGAATTACAGAAGCTTCTAAACAAATTAAGTTAGGGGAATAAAATGCCTGAAGAACTAATATTAGATTATACTCCACATAAAGCACAAAAACAATTCCACGAATGCAATACAAGATTTAAAGCCTTTGTAGGCGGAATTGGTTGTTTTGAAGGAAATACTTTAATTCAAACAAGTAAAGGTTATAAGAAAATTAAAGATATTAATAAAGGAGATTTTGTTTTATCTTTTAATGAATTAACTGGTTTATTGGTTTTTAGTAGAATTAAAGATAAGTTTATATATTCGTCTACACACACTAGTATAAGAGTTATTAGTTTAAAACTTAAAAATACTGAAATAATTTGCACTGAGAATCATGAATTTTATTATAGAAAAAAATGGATTACAGCCATTGAACTTGGAAAACGAGCAATGGAAAGAAATTCCAGAAACAAACAAAAGATACTGGATAAGCAATTTAGGGCGAATAAAAACAAAAAACTACAAAAACAGCAAACAAGAAAGAATAATGAAACCAGCTCCAGATCCATGCGGTTATTTGAAAACAATGATTTTAATAAACAAAAAATATCAAATAGTAAAAATTCATCGGTTAGTGTGCCTTGCTTTTATTCAGAATCCATTAAACAAACCAGAAGTAAACCACAAGGACAGCCAAAAATTAAACAACAAAGCAGAAAATTTAGAGTGGACAACTCATCAAGAGAATATGGCTCATGCAATGAAGAACGGAAGACTATTTATTGCAAGAGGAGAAGAACATGCAAATTCAATATTGACAGAAGAGAAAGTCAGGCAAATAAGAATGAAATTCAAACCAAAGATTTATACAAGAAAAATGTTAGCCAAAGAGTTTGGAGTATCAACAGCAACAATCAAAGACGTGCTTTACAGAACTTGGAAGCATGTCAAATAAAACTTTCTGACATTATTGGATTTGAATTTTATAATAAACCAATTAAATTATATGATTTAAGTGTAAATAATACATTTACTTATCTTGTTTCTGAAAACAATTTTATTGTTCATAATTCAGGCAAAACTTTAGGAGGAGCAATAGAAGCAATTAGATACATGATTGAAAACCCAGGAAGCGGAGGAATAATAGTAGCACCAAATTATCCAATGATGATTACGTCTACTTTACCGACTTTTTTTGAAAAACTTCCTTCAATGCTAATTCAAGACATTCATAAAGGAGAAAGAAAAATTACTTTAAAGAATGGTTCTTGGTGTTTTTATCGTTCAGCAGAAGATCCAGATACTTTAAGAGGCCCAAATTTGTCTTGGTTTTGGCCTGATGAAGCCAGTTTAATGCCTGGGAAAGCTTTTGAAATTTTATTAGGAAGAATTAGAGATGAAAGATTTCCTTGCAGAGGCTGGGTTACTACGACTCCTAAAGGTTTTAATTGGGTTTACGAAAAGTTTGTTAAAAAGAAATCAAACAAGTATGAGTTAATTCATTGTTCTTCTAGAAATAATCCTTATTTGTCTAAAGATTTTATTGAATCTTTGCAAGAAGATTATTCTGGTGCTTTTGCTAGACAAGAAATTGAAGGAGATTTTGTTGCAATGGAAGGTGCTGTTTATTCTATGTTTTCTAGATTAAAGCATGTTTTGAATCCTAAAGATTGTAAAAAGAAAGTTTTTAAGTCTGTTATTTATGGAGTTGATTGGGGATTTACTAATCCTTCTGTTATTTTGGCTATTGGATTGGATTCAGATAATAGAGCTTATATTTTAGAAGAGTTTTATCAACGTAGAGTTATGATTGAGGATTTAGTTAAAGCAGCTAAAGGAATGAAAGAAAAGTATGGTGATGGAGTATTTTATGCTGATCCAAGTGAGCCTCAGTTTATTATGGCTTTTAATAATGCAGGTTTATCGTGTGTTGGGGCAAAGAACGATATTATGGCTGGAATAAATAAAGTCGGTTCAATGCTTGAAGAAAAAGGCGATGGTAAGCCTGCTTTGTTTGTTGATGCATCTTGTGTGAATACTATAATGGAGTTTGAAAATTATTGTTATCCTGATGTAAAAGAAGGGCGACCTGATTTAGATAAGCCTTTGAAGATTCATGACCACGCAATGGATTGCTGTAAATATGCGTTGTTGTCTTTGAATGCAAGTAGTTTTGCTGTTTTGGATGAGTTAGGAGAATTGTTTGATTCAGAGTAAAGCAAACCTTTTTAATTCAGTGACGAAGTAATTGTAATGTTGCCGCCTCCTGTTTAAGGCTAGGGGGAATTTTAACTTCAGAGGGAATTTGCTTGCAGACGTGCAAGAGTCAATGCATTGACGTTTCCTTCTATATTATGTTTATGAGCTGGAAAATCCCTTTTTTGGGAAGAGAAATAGTTAAGTCTAATGACTTAAATAAAGTAAACAAAAGATTGGAAGAATTAGAAAATGATTCTGTTGTTAGACCAATTCAAGAAGCTTATTCTTTAATGCATCAAGATGGTGGATTAGTTCCTTTATATACTACTGATATTACTAAAAGAGAAATGCAAGATTTAGCAAGAATTAGTTCTGTTTATCGCCAAGTTGTTTCTTCTTTACAATGGGAGTTGTTTCGTAGAGGTGCAGAATTTAAACCTAATTTTGTAAGAAAATGTACTAATGTAAAATGTGAAAGAGAATTTGATTCTGATTTTGAAGTTTGTCCTGATTGTAAAAGTAAAACAAGAGAACCTGATTTTACTGGAGTTGCTGCTGCAAGAAATAAATTTAAGAGAGTTAATGATAATGGAGATTCTTTAATTGATGTTTTTAAGCAATTAGAATTTGATTTTGATACTGTTGATGATACTTATTTGTGTATTTCTAAAAATTATGAATATAATGCTTCAGGAGAAATAATTACAAGTTCAGTTAATGAAATGTTTAGAATTAAACCTGATATAATTCATATTATTGCTGACAAGAAATTAAGAATGGGAAGAAACGAAGCAGGTAAAAGAGTTTTTATGTGTCCTGTTCATAGAAATAAAGTTTTAATTGAAAAAACAGTTTGTCATTGTGGAAACAAAGCTTATCCTGCGTATTATAAAACTATTGGAGAAACTGGAGAAGAATCAATTTATTATATGGATAAAGAAATCATTCATAACTCTAAATTTAATCCAAGTTTAGTTTATGGTTTTCCTCCTTTTTTGTCTTTGTATCAGAAAGTTATGATTGAATTAAACATGGATTGGTATGTTAAAAAATCTTATGAAAAAGGCAGAGGCCCGAATACTTGGACTTTTGTAAAAACTGCTAATACTGAAGGCTTAAAGACTATGATTGAATATTATATGGATAAACTTAAATTAAATCCTCATTTTAATATGCCTATTGGAATTCCAACTGATACTGCTGGCCAGTTTGTTCAGCAAGTTAAATTACTTGATTCAATGCAAGAAATGCAAGCAGTTGAATATAGAAATGCAATTAAAAGAGAAATTGGAGCTTTGTTTGGAGTCATGCCTTTATTTCAGGGAGACATGAGTACTGGCGGAGGATTAAATAATGAAGGCTTACAAGTTACTGTTACAAACAGAGCTGTTGAGGTTGGTCAAGGAATTTATAATGAAAAAATTTCTCCTTTAGTTATGTTAGCTTTTGGAGTTGAAGATTTTTCTTATGAATTATTGCCTTCAGAAGAAAAAGACCAAGTAGCAGAATTACAAATTGAAGGATTAAAAATTGATAACATGATGAAAATGTTAAGTGCAGGTTATGATGTTGATTTAAGTGAAGAAGGAGAATTTGAGTATTCTGGTACTGCAGAAAAACCGGAAGTTACTTCTGATTTTAATGTTCCTGATACTCCCGGAATAAGCGAACAACGTTTTTCAGGAGAACCTCAGAGTTCAACAAAAATTAAGAAAGGAAGATTACCTAAAGCAACAAAAGGATTAGTTGATAGTGCTAGAGTAATGACTGCTTCTTTTGAAGAAGAATTAAAAAAGTTAATTAATAAAATGGATTGGAAAAATAAACCAAACAAAATAGTTTTAGCTAAAAGAGTTAATGTGCTTACAAAATTGTTTAAAGAAAAAATTAAAAGTAAATCAAATAAGTCAATTGAATTAGCTTATAAGAAAGCAATGGATGAAGTTGAAAAAGAATTAGGAGTTAATTTTTTGTTTGGAGAAGTAGATAAAAATGCAATTAGTGTTTTAAGTAATTCTAAGGTTTTAAGTTCTGCTTATAATGGAATGACTGTTTCAATGTCAAAGAAAATTAATGAAGTAATTGATAAAGCTTATAAGGAGCCTGAAATGTTTTCTATGGATAAAATTGTTTCTGGAATGAAAGCTGCTGCAGATGAAGAAGAGTTTAGTTTGCGTAGGATTGCTAGAACTGAAACAACTAAAGTTTCTAATATTGCTAGACAGAATAGTTATTTACAAGCTGATAAAGAAAATAAATTTAAATACAAGTGGTTGGGTCCTAATGATTCGCGTGTTACTAAAACTTGTAAGCGAATTAAAGATAGAACAAAAAATGGAGTAAGTTTAAGTAAACTAAAAGAAATTGTTGAAGAAGAATCTAAAAAAGATTTTCCTGAATTTAAATCTAATGGTTTAATTGCACATTATGATTGTAGGCATACTTTTGTAAAGGTGGTTTAGTTTGGGTCATCCAGATTCACATGATTTAAAAGCTCATGCAGATAGAGTTTTAATTACAGGAGAAGATGATGCTGGAGTTTCAGCTGGATTTGATATTGTATTAATAGATAATTAATGAGATGTTATTATGGAAAAAAAAATAATTGAATTAAAAGGTAATTCTCTAGGAGAAGCAACAGAAATTATTTTAATGAATGGTTTTATTGAAAAAATTGAAGTATTTTATTCTGAATCTTCAAATGAAGATGTAATGACTGAATTAGAAATTAAAAGTAATTTAGATGAATTAATTTTAAAAGTTTCAGGAAACAAAAGTAGAGTTTTTTATCCTTTAACTTTTGCTTCTAGTCCTGGAGGCGATCCTTTAACTTTTGATGGAAACCATTTTGTTCCAGTTAAATTTTTTGTTAATGAACATTTGTTAGTTAATTTAAAGACTTTTCCTGAAAGTGAAGTTATTAGAATTGTTTTGTTTTATAGGGAATCTTTAAGATTGAGTGATACAGAGGATTGTTATGACGTCACTTGAATTTACTAAAGGAGATTTTGGTTTTAATATTACTTTAACTTTAACTGATGCAGATGGAACTGCAGTTGATTTATCAGACGGTGGAGGAGAAGCTGTAATTAAATTTAAAATGGCTATAAGAGGTGCTGCTGCTTTAACTGTTGATGGAACTTGTACTGTTTCTGATGCAACTAGTGGTATTTGTTATTATACGGTTGCAATAACTAATTTTGATGTTGCAGGAATTTATGATGCAGAAGTAGAGGCAACTTGGAGTGGGACTGCTAGGATTCAAACATGGAAGTTTGATAGAATTTCTATTAAACAAGATTTACCTTTAAGTTAATGGAGTTGAATTAAATGGAAGAAAAATTAATTAAATTTAAAGACAAAATGATTTCAGCAAAAATTGGCCCTAACGGAGTACCAATTATTAAAGCAACAGCGGAAGAAATTAAACGACCTGATGGTTCGGTTGATGTTGTTGTTCATGTTCCTTGTTTAAAAATTATTTCAAAAGGAAAGGAGATTTGATATATATGGCTAGTGGAATTTACTCAAGATTTAAGGCAAATTTGTGTAATAAAATAGTGGATTTAGAAGCAGATACAATTAATGTAGCATTGTATGATGACAGTCATGCTTTTAGTGCAGCAGATACTGATTATACTACAACAAATGAATTAGCTGCAACAGGAAATTATTCTGCTGGAGGAGCTGCTTTAGCAAGTAAAGCTGTAACAGAAGCAGCGACAACTAAGTGGGATGCTGCTGATTTAGCTTGGAGTTCTGCAACTTTTACTGCATATCATGCTGTAATTTATGATTCAACTGCAGGGAATGATTTAATTTGTTCAATTGATTTTGGTGCAGCTAAGACAGTTTCTTCAGGAACTTTTACTATTCAATGGGATGCAGCTGGAATTATTACTCTTACATAGAGTTTTTGAGGGATGCTCCATGGATTGCTTGCAGTTTAGTTTAGCGTTAGCAGAGATTCAAGGAGTGGTCTTTAGTGTCAGAAATTAATTTAAATAATGTTTCAAAAGAATTAAAAAACAAATTTAATTTATTGAATAATACTTTTATTTCTAAAGAAAAAGAGTTTGAAACTGAAGTAGGAGATTTACTTCAAGATGATTTTTTTCCGCAAGTTAAAATTAAGCGTTGGAGTAATGAAGCTAATTTTTCTTTAAGGTTAATTGAAGATTTTTCTTCTGCTTCTTTTTTAGCTGAGAAAGAAAAAATAAAATTAATTAAAGCAGATAAAGAAGTTCATTTTTATTCTGTTGTTGATTCAAAAAATGAGAAAGGTTCTTTTGAATTTGAAGTTGTTTTGAAAGAAGTTCCTGTTTCTAATGTTTTTAATTTTTCTATTCAATCAAAGAATTTGAATTTCTTTTTTCAAGATGAAATAACTGAAGCAGAATTAAACGAAAACAAAACTTTATCAGAATATGCTGGTTTTTCTGATGAAGAAATTAAAAGAGCAATTAGACCAGAAAACGTTTTGTATTCTTATGCAGTATACCATTCAAGTAAAAGTAACAA
>Ga0207997_1000635_pt1 | contig 17864 bp, 28 predicted proteins | sample AntAceMetag02UKN_FD_184777 | JGI IMG/M metagenome (GOLD analysis project Ga0207997, IMG submission 184777) | Saline lake microbial communities from Ace Lake, Antarctica - Antarctic Ace Lake Metagenome 02UKN (SPAdes) (version 2) | ecosystem: Environmental > Aquatic > Non-marine Saline and...
GGGACAATAAAATTGTCAATCCTGCAACTCCTCTATCCTGTTTTCCAAATTTCACTTTCAAAAAAACCTCCTTTCAAGAAATACTTTCACCATACCACACACACACAATCTTTGTTTAAATAAGTGTGGATAAGCTGTATCCAACATTAATAATCTTTCTTTTGTGATAATAATAAGACTGATGCAATAAGAACTATCCCAATTATTATTGCAAAATCTAATCCTGAAACAATACCGATTACCCAAAAGATTAATCCCATCACAAAAGAAACATAAGATGTAACCGCTAAGCCTCCAATATAATCATCCTTATTCATTTTAAGATATCCAAACAGAAATATCACAAAGATTGCTATCATGATCATACGCCCAAACCAAAAATTTGTGACCTCAGTTATCCATGGCAAAAAGCTATCTAACCCTGCCGTTGCATTTATCTCAGTTGGTGATGTATATGCCATTTTATGATCCTGCTCTCAACACCCTCCAAATGCCAAATATCATTGCTATTGCTAACAATCCCAAAAATACATTTATTATAAGTGATGGAACCTTGAATATATTTGTTAATATCTGAGATAATAAACTGAAAGGTGTTGTGATCATATTTATTATATCTGTGGCTATTGAGAAAATTCCTGATGCATCATCAATATCATCAACATCTCCACTCTCAAATCTTGACCTATAACTTTGTGCTGATCCCTCAACACTTTCTGCACTTGTTTGGAAATTTGTAATGTCCAATGATCCATCTCCAATTTCATTACTATCTCTTCCATACTCTGCCCCAAAATCAATTGCAACTGAAAGGATCAACCATGAAAATGCAACAAACAAAACTAAGGCAATAACTATTGATTTAAATCCATCTTCTGCCATTATGTTCTCCCCCTTGTTAATTTCCAAATAAAGATCCCACCTGCTAACACTAAATAAATAACAATATTCACTCCTGTTGATAATGTTGTATTGAGTAACCCCAAAGCCCCTGAGATTATAATCCCTAAAATAATATAGGCAATTGTTCCTGCACCCTCATGAATTGCAAATAATCCTAATGTCAAAATGATTAATCCTGCTAAAAATAAAGATAAAGTTACTCCAAAAATATCTTGAGGTGTGCTTTCAAAATTTATCCATTCAGAATTTTTGAAGTCCCCGCCTTTTATTACGGTTGCAAAAAAAGAAACATTCCCTGCACTTTGTGGCACATACAAATCAATTGATCCCGTTGTTCCTGTTGATGAGTTTGTGACGATTGCTGAATAAGATCCATCTGAATTATATTTATAAACTGTCAAATTGATTGTGTCGCTTTCATTAAAAGAATATGTCAAAGTCACATCTCTTGTTGATGCATCTGAGGAAATGTCATAAGCCCCACCATCAATAAGATCCCAATTTGTCGGAAATGTTGCAGATCCTCCACTTGCCTCAATTTGAATTGTGCAGGGAGTTGCTTGGCATAAGGCCGTATATGTGCTTGATGTATAAAGCAATATTCCATCTTTTGTGATCATAAAATAATAAATGACATCCTCCTCAACAAGATGAACAATTGTATCTCCATTCTGATCTTGTTTTGCTCTTTCAACTTCTCTAAATTTTCCCTCTCCAATATATTTCCTCATTACATGAACAATTGAACCATCAACTGCCAAACCATCTGCATCAAAATAATTGAATAGGAATGAGGTGCTATCTGCTGTTAATAGATCCATAAGATCAATACTTTGGTTTGTTTTTCCATTAAAATTTTCATAAGTTTTTGTGCTGTTTAATGTTCCACTATCCATATAAAAAAACTCTGAAACATGATCGGTGCTTGAAAGACCAACAGTCAAATCAATCCAATACTGAGAATTATTAATCACTCCGCTTGGCACACATATTTGTGGGTTGTTGTCTGCATCCCATGTGTTGCTGTAAGATATTGATTGTGTTGCATCTTCTTTTGATGTCAATATTAAATCTGCCTCAACAGTTATTGTTTCGCTTTCATTTGCAAGGACTAAGGTTTTTTCATCTAAGATGCTAAAATCAAAAATTACTTCTCCATAACTTGAACAATCATCAACTCCTAATTCATAAACTGTGATGTTTTCGGTGTCTGTTATTTCGTCGGTTATCACTCCCGCAATTGTATAATTCCAAAACCAATCTTGTGTGATCCCTGTTGTGTTTCCCCATCCATCAGGAATTGGCACAGTCACCTCAAAATAATATCCATTTGTTCCTGCTGTTGTCGTCGTTGGTGCATAAACTGTGTTGTTTAAAACTAAGTTTGCCGTTGTCGTTGGAATATTTGTGAGGTTTATTGTTAAGTTAAATGTTGCATCAAAACTCTCTGCAATTGGGTTTGGATTTTCTGCTTGTGTTTCCTGAATATAATAAATATAAATATAATCTGTGTTGCAGGTTTCAAATCCAAATGTATCATTCGCACAATATTGGATTGTTTTGTTTCCGCCTGTTTCCCATGTTGTTGTTATTGATGCGTTGCAGGTTTCAACAGTTTGAGTTTCATTGTCTGATGTGTTATAATAGCATTGATCAAGGTGAGTGTCCATTGCTGTATAATTCCATGTGCTGTTTATTGGGATAGTAAAAGTTGTCAAATCTGTGAGGTTTGATGCATTAGATATTGTCGGTGTTGTGCTATCAATAACAAAATTCACACTTGCAGATTGGTTTGTTTGGCTTTCATTATTTGTTGCTATTCCATAAACCTCAAATTCTCCATCTCCAAAATCAATATCAAATAAATAATTTGTGTTGTTTATTCCTGATGCATTTGTTTGATTTAAAGCATCATTAACATAAATCTTAACATCACTTAATTCAATATCATCCCATGCTGTGAAATTGAAAGTTATTGTTTGTGTAGTTGTATAATTTGTATCAACTGTTGGAGAGTTTAAAATTATATGAGGGGTTTCACTTAACCCATCATCACCATAAGTTCTACCATCCCCATCATTCCATAAAAAACCAATCTCATCTGTGCTTAATGCCCTATCCCAAAACCCGACTTCATCAATTGATCCATCAAAAAAGTATGTTGGAGTTCCTGAAAAATCTGATGTTCCCAAAAATAAATCGTTAGTCATTCCTGCTGATGATAAGGTTCCTCCCTCAACTCTTGTTACTGTTTGATTAACACCATCAATCCAAATGCTCATATCTTCCTCTGTTGTTCCACCTTGAAGAAAAGTAATCATGTGCCAATTCCCATCTCTCCAATCATCTGTTGTTAATGTTAAATAAGTGCTCCCTGTGGATGCCATAATCATATCCAATTGCCCTGTTGCACCTGAATTTAATCGGCCAAAATATGTTTGCCTTACTCCATCATAGGCAGATAATAAATGTGATACTGCTGTTGTTGTTGTTTTGATCCACAGATTAACTGTCTTATCTCCTGCAACATCAGAAATTTGATAATTAGTATCCACATAATCATCACTCCCATCAAAATCAAAAGCCTTTTCAATTTTCCCTACCACATTTCTTGTTGGAGGATTTGCACCCTCTACTCCATTTGTTCCAACCTCATTTACAACATCTCCTGATGATGCATTTAACTTATAATATACATTTAAATCAATATCCATATCACCACTCCATGTTGCCCACTCCTTAACTTCAACTCCATAAATTGTTGGTATCCAATCAACATAATCTCCCAACTTAACATTTGTGAATAAACCGATTGTTATTGTTTGATCTTTCTTAAAATCAGAAGTTAATGGTTTCCAAACTTTTCTTTTCTCCTTGTGAGATCCAACTTTTATTTGCTCATAACTTATTGTTTCATTTTTATATATTTCCACCTTAACACTTTTATAATCATCAATACTCACCTCCTCATAAGTTAAATATTTTATATCAATATCTTGATTAAGGGTTTTGCCTGTGTTCATATCTATAAAGGTGAAATCTTTTAATCCATCAGAATAATCTTGATAAGTTGAAATATCAAACTCTGCAACTTTTTGATAACCTGCACCAACCTTGACATTCAAAGGAGTGTTTAATCTTGCTTTCCCAATATCTGATCCTAATCCATAAACATTTGTGATTGTAACCTCTCTTTTAACTGCATCATAAGATTTAACATTATCAAACTCAAAGGCACTCACAAATGAGATCAGAAAAATCCCCATCAAAAGAAAGACAAATAATTTTTTAATATCCATATTGTTCCTCCTTTTTCCCCATACGGCTAAACATTATTATTCCGCCTGTGATCCCAATGATTGTGATCCATATTGGCAGGTTTAACATGATCCAACTTGCACCTGAAAATCCTGCAAAAGTTCCACTCAATGTTGCATCAGTCATTAATTTCTCATAAGAGTTTGACATTGGGACACTCACAACAATTGCAATTATCACAATGAATAAATAAGGTATGAAAAAGATTGGTTTGGTTGTCACCAAATAAGATCCAATGAATATGCTCAAGATCATTCCCCCTATTAAGAAAACTGTGATCCAATGTAAAGCCCCAAAAGAATTATTTGTCGCCCCTATTGTGTTTGTTACTACTTGGGAGGCATTGTTTCCGACAGTATCATGCAAATCCATCTCTCCAACTGTTTCTTGCATTTTATCCTCAACTACTCCTCCGATATAAACCCAAATAACTGATATCAAAATTATCACAAATGCGAAGATCATAAAAAGGAATAGATCAGAAAAACCACCTCTTTTATTTTGAACGATTGGCCTCAACTTCATCTCTTTCTCCTATCAAGATTTATTTTGAAATCTGTATTTGCGATCTTTAATATATTTTTTTCTAAATTTTTAAAATCGGGTGATTTGCTGATCTTCTCTGTGATATCTCTTAGGCTTACACTCTCTCCTTGTGATTTCATTATTTGTCTTTGAATATCTTTAATCTTCACATCAAACTCAGGTGCAACCTGCATTGGAACTCTTGGCTTACTGACCATTAAACCATCCTCCTCTTTTTTTGTTTGTCATTCTAAAGGCCTCTTCTGTATCAACCCCTTTGTCAATTAATTTTTGAAAATGCTCATTGAAAAGGTGGATATAAACAATCCATGCAATTGAAACAAAAATCATTGGGGTAACTGCAATTGTTGAAACATAAAATAACACTTTCCAAATTCCTGCTAATCCTACAAAGCCAATTGCATATCCCATATTAAATTGCCAAATACTAAAAGTCCCCGCAATAAATAATAAATGGCATACCCAATATAAAACAAACTTCCCAATATAATTCTCTATGACAAATAATCCAACAATTGCCATTGTGAATAAAATTATAAGAAAGATCATGCTCATATTGAAAGTGTGGCTTTCTGCCTCTGATAAGTCCTCTCCATAATCATTGACTAAAAAAAAGATTTCTGATGCCCCTGCAATTCCGCTTGTATGATTACATTGAAACTTGGCCTGATATTCTCCTCTGCTTGAAAAATTCCCCCCTGTTAAATCAAAAGAATAATCAAAATCGTGATCAACAGAATTATCAACCCCTTCATAAATATGACTTCCATCTTTATGATAAAGGTGCATATAACATGATGTGTCAGAAACAATATAGGATCCATCAGATTGATTGAAAAGATGAATTTCAAAACTATGATCTTCTCCTGTTCTTAAATAATCTTTTATTGTTGGCTCAACTAATAAACCACTATCAGTTGTCACAATTGTTGTTGATGGTTTGACTGCACTTACAAAAGAAATCATCACAAATAAGAAAGCTAAACATAACACTCCAATATAGTATTTCTTATTATGCATATTTACCTGCAACATACCTCATTGGATTTAATATGCCTCGCTGTTTCTGTTGCGGTTGCATCCCTTGTCCATTTCCTTGTGCCATTCCGTTTGCTTGATAATTGTAGCCTGTGTTTATCATTTCTCTCAATGATCTCCTTTCACCACCATCCTTTGCTCTTGAGTAAGATGCATAAACTAAATTAACAACATTCATGACAATGGATGCATACTCTTGCCTCTTGGCCTCTGTGTCCATTCCCATCTCTTCATATTTCATGAAAAGAAGATCTGCAACTTTTTTCCCATAATCAGTCATGATCCTGTTGATATCTGCATCTTCATAATCTCCCAAAATAATATGCCTGTTGATATAGTTTTGTAGATCCAACATGACTTTTCTTATCCCCTCGGAGTTTAATGGATTGTTTTCAGGGTGAGGGTTTGCATCCCAAATCTTTGTTCCATTATCCCACACAACAACATCACCTTTAAGGATATGTTCTGTTTGTTCTAAAAGATCGTTTAACTCCAATTGATATCTCGCAATATCATCCATGTTCCTTGATCCAAATGCAGAAGTCTGAGATCTTGATCTTGGATCAACTTTGGCAGTTGTTGATGTTCCGCTTAACTCATCTTTTTCAATTTCACCGACGGCTTTTGCAATATCTTGATCTGAATATCCTTGCTTTTTCAGATCATTGATATCATTCTGAGAAAGTTTAATCACCATTTATCATCACCTCCGTATCCATTGTATCCATACCACACACTATATCTTTAAAGAGTTTTCTATTCACCATTTTATCTTAACTCCCCGCCTAATTTCAAGGCCTGATAATAGTTTTTTCAATTTTGCCTGTGCTTGTTTTTCTGTGATTGTTTCAGGTTTTAATCCCAATGATCTTGAGGTGAAGTCAGGCAAATATGCAACCTCTGAAATTATTTTTTTCAAATTTGCGTCTGATCCTCTCCCTTTCTTTGCTTTTGGAAATAATAATATTAATGGCTTTGGAGTTGGTGGCCTGTATGTTGGGATTTTCGGAGGTTTGAAAGATGTTGATGGTGGTGATATTCCTGTTGTAACAGGCTCTAATTCCAATAATGTTTTAAGTTGAGATTTTAATGCGGGGGATGTTTTTAATGCGGGAAGTTGTGCAGTTTTAACCATAATATCCATATCTTCTTTGATATTTGTTTTTAATAGGTCTGCAACTTTAAGGTTTGATTTGAGTTTTATGTTTGATTTTAATGCAGACATTGATGAAACTGCTGACAACTGACCAACTTTTGATAATGTGATATCTAAATTTTTAATCTTAATCAAATCTTTTATTGAAAATGTTTTTATATTGGCTGTTGATGGTGCAAATTTTAATTGCTGTTGCAATGTTTGTTGTTGTGTTGGAGATAGGCCACCAAAAGATTGCTCATATTGTCCTGTTCCGTAATATTTACTTTGTGCTTTTAACTTAATTGGTGATCCAATATCATCAAGTTTATCAATTATTTTATTAAAATCTTTTGTTGATGATGATCCTGTCTTTGTTTTTGAGATTTCTTTTATTAATTTCTCCATTGATTTATCATTTCCGAATGTTTTTGAAAATGGAGTTTTCTTTATGTTTATTGGTTTGATATAAGTATTCTTTTTTGAAAGATCAATCACTTGCTTTAAAAGTTTTGTTTTTGAATAATCAATATTTATTATGTTATCTCTTGGAAAAAGTTTTGTTTCAACCGATCCTCTCAAAAGATCCTTATACTTTGCCTCTTTAAAAACATCCAAACCACCTGCATCCTTTCCTAAATATTCAAATCCCTTTTGTGACTTTGATGCTTTTCCAATACTGAACCCCTTGCTATAAGCAAAATCATCTGTGAATTTAAACAGGTTTCCTTTTTTATTCAAAAGCATTGAGATCTTTGTTTTTTCTTCTAAGGCAACACTTGTTTTTTCAAGATTAATTAATTTCCTTTCAACATTATAAACATTCTTAATTGTTTTTCCGCCTCTCGTCTTAATCCCCAATGATTTATCAATATCAATCACAGGCCTCTTTGTTAGATATTCAAACTCTCCAACTGCTTTTGATCCTTTGACTGTTAAAACTCCCTTACTCAAATATTGCTCTGTTACTTTTGGGGCAACATATCTCAGGGTTGCTTTGGCCTGTGTATCTGACCAACCATATTTTTGAAGTAACTTAAAGGCTTTTTGATATCCGCTATCGGCTTTCACGATTGTTGATCCTCTTAATCCTGTGATCTTTGATACTTTCCCCAATTGTTCTGTTGGCACTCCCTTATAGATTGCATTGCTTTCAAATGTTGTGAGTTTATTTGGCACTCCCAACTCTCTCCAAAATTTATTTGATAAAACTCTGCCTTTTGTTGATACAAGTGTTCGCCTCCCTGCACTTGCTGTTTGTGATAGCTTTTGATTTTCAAATATTATCTTATTGACTGATCCTTTTCCTGTGGTTATTTTGATATCTTTTCCAATTACTTCTGATGCTTTCAAATTTAATTTTGGTTGTTTTATATGGACTGTCTTGATCACAGGGGATTTTAAATATTTATAACCTGCATATCCTAATGTTGCCCCTGATAAAACTGCGGTGACTAATCCTGATCCTGCCTCATCAATTGTGCTTGTTGGCGATATTGCTTTGTAAGTCCCATAAGCAAATAATCCTCCTGTTGCCCCATAGCTTACAACACTTGGGATTGCACCTAATAGTTTCACTCCACCATAAACTCCTCCACTTGCAAGAGCTGTTTTTGATGGAGAACTTAATGCCTTTAATCCTAATGATGCTAAACTTAAACCAACTCTCCCTGATCCTGCCCCAAACTTTTTCATCATTGATGGTGAAATTTGCAGATCCTCATATCCTGTTTCATATTCCTCTTGATAATTCCTTTGGATCAACTTAGCCTCATCACTTCCTAAAAATTCTTTTGATGCCGTTTCAACATCAGTTTCATTGTAGATCAGGCTTTTCATATATTTCTTTTCAAATGCATCTTGATATTCTCCGCCATACTTTGTTTCAAGATCCTTTTCAAATGTATCAATCTTATTTTTCCCAATAGCCCAATCTTCAAGTTTTTGAGATTGTTTTGACAAATAATCAACTCCTAATTGTGAGGCCATTTCAGGATCTGTTGGTTTGTCTAATTTTCCAAAAGACATCCCACCTGTTTTAAGATCTCCTGTGAAATGCACCCTTTCATCAACCCATTTAAATCCACTCTTTACTCCACTCAATGCTTTTCCAACTCCAAAGTCAAAAAGTTTGTTGTCTTTTTGTTTAAAATAATCCTGTTCGCTTATCAAGACTGATGTCGGTTGAGATGAAATTGATTGTTGGCCTCCGTATCCAATTGGGAGATCCTTGCTTGTAAAAGTTTTAAATGGAATATTGATATTGTCCTTTTGAGTTCCTTGCCATTCCTTAAAGGCTTTGTCTTGAGATTGTTTGATCAATACGGCCTCATTCAATCCTGTTCTCTCGTATGGTGTTACAAGATCCCCATCACTCTCTTTATAAATTCCAACTCTTGATTTAAATTTAAAATCTTTTCCTCCAAATGATAATGATCTTTGTGTTGGTTGAGAATATCCAACTTTGCTTAATTTTGAAACATCAATTTTCCCTTTAACATCAAAGGATGCAACTTTTTTCCAATCTCCTGTGTTCTTGTTATAATATGAAAGATCAACTCCCGTTGGATTTCCTTTAAAACTTTTTTCAATAACTTGTGGAGTGTATCCGCTTTCTTCTAATTTTTTAATTTCTGCCGTTTGTTTTCTCTTAAATGCTTTGTTTTTATTTCTTGCCTCTTCTTTGTCCTCCTCATATCTCCCAACATCCCATGCATAATCTTCAATATCTGAAAATGAAACATCCTTATTTGCATTTAATTCTTGAGATCCTTTTGATAACCCCTCTTTATAGCCTCTCCATTTTGCAACCTCTTCATCATAATCATCATCATAATCATCATCCCTCTCTTTCCATGTTTCCCTATATCTTTGTAATCTTTCACCTGAATATTTTTTTTGTTTTTTCCGATACCATTCCCTGTTGCTTTGCCTTTTTTCATCATACTTAATTTTTTCTTTTGCAATCATTTCATCTGCATAAATTAGTTTTTCTTGAATTGTCTGCTTTGTTGTTTCAATCCTTTGTGTTTTTTCATCTAAAACTTCTTTGGGAGTTGAAAAAAATGGTTGAAGTTCGGGGTTTAATTTATTATAACTTTCTTCATATTCTTCAAATGTTGCACCCGCCAACTCTTGTTGTTTTTGTTGTGCTTGTGATTTTAAATTCTCAAAATTTGATTTCTCTCTTTCTGCACTTTGTCTTTGTGCAACTCGTTGAGTTCTTGTTTGTTTGTTGGGTTGTTGTTCTTTGAATTGCTGAGAGAGTTTCGCCATGTATAATTGATGTATAAGATATATATAAATTTATGGTTAATCAAAAGATTTATTAATGATATTGTATGATATATTATCATAATGGTGAAATGCAATCCTTTGAGTTTAATAATTGAAAAAGAAATTTGGGATAAGTTCAAAACAAAAGTTCCTCGTGTAAAAAAACTTAATGATGCCGTTGTTGAGTTGATTGAAAAATATTGTGAGGCTTGGGATGAATAAATGTCTTTGCTGTGGCCATGAGTGGAAATTTAAAAAGAGAAGTGATTGCTCAACAAATAACTCTCGGAATTGTCCAAAATGTTTTTCTTATTGTTGGGATGTTGGGAATAATGCAAAATGTTATTGTTGTGAAAAAACAATTTTAAATCCTGCTGTTCATCATAAAGATGGAAATCATTTTAATAATTCAAAAACAAACCGAATTGCTATATGTAATTTTTGCCACTCTGCTGTGCATAGTAATATTTCAAAACCTAAAATACCAAAAAGAACAGGAACGAGAAGATGTGCTAATGAGGAAATAATTGGAAAGATTAAAGAGTTGCAGGAGAGTTTAAAATAATGGCTAAACAAGGGAGTGATTTTGGTGGTGATATAAATCTTGGATCGGATGCGTGGAATGTTGCTGACGGATACACCAAACTTAAAATTTTAAGACAATTAATCATGTTGGATCGGTGGGATACAATCTCTCAATTTGGGACTGAGGAGATTGATGAGGATCTTGGGATTGATAATAATGGGATCAAGAAACGGAGAGTTGAGGCTTTGCAACGATTTCACTCAACAATAAAGCAACTTCTTGGGAATGTTTTGTTTGCATTGAGAAAAGAGGATCAGAATGGTGTGAAAGAAATGGTTGAGAGAGTTGAAACGGCAGGTGAGTATGTTCCAAAATGTTTTTCAACCAAAGAGGATATGATTAATCATGAGGATTTGTTTGAGATTGAAGAACCTTTATTTAAAAAAATTATTGAGATCTTGCAGGATGTTAAAGATAAACTAAACACTCCGTTAAACAACGCGGGTTTGATTTTTAGGCCAACAGAAGAGGTTGATCTTGATAAGATCATGGCAGAGATTGTTGAGGGTGGATAGGATGATATCAAGATTTATTCATTTTTGTATTAAATATATTTTGGGGATAATAGCATGAGGGATGATATTAAGCATTTGAAATGGAAATTGATAAATCAAGAGGGACTGTCACCTGCTCAGGCACAAAAAAGGATTGATGAACTCAAAGATTGGAATAAGAAAATGAAGAAGAAAAAGGTGAAAGAATGAAAATCTTTGGATATTTTGATGATGTGATCGTTTGGCAATTAGGCCTTGAATGGTATTGGAGTTATGCTTTGGCCTTTGGTGTTATTGCTATTTTTTATTTGGCTTTTTTCTTATGGACAAAATTCAGATATGGGGTGAGTAAGTAATGGCAAGAAAAGTTGTGATGCGTTGGAGTATGGCCAAAATGATCCAAATGATTGTTGCTATTCTGCAAAACAAATTTGATTGTTTTATTGTGATTGAGGGGAATAGGGGTTTGGGAAAATCAACACTTGGGATCCATCTTGCAAGGGGAGTGTCAAGGGAGTTTAAAAAACAAGGATCAAAAGACTATCGTTTTAATTGGAAAAATAGTTTGATTTACACAAAGAAAGAAACAAAGAGATTTTGGCACAAATGGAAATCAACAGGGATTGGTGATGAGATGATCAATGTGACTTTTAACAGAGATTTTTATAATGAAGATCAAAAGGATATCATTAAGATGATGAACATGAACAGGGATCATTGCAACTTTTTTGTGGCCTGTGTGCCTCAGTTCCAAACACTTGACAATCAAATCAAGGGATTATGCAAGATCAGGCTCACAGTTGTGAGGCGTGGTGTTGCAATTATTCAAACTCCGAACAGGACAATTTATGTTAAGGATCGGTGGGATACTGCAACAAATGAAAAGATTGAGAGAGGTTGGTTGGCAAAGGGGATTAAGAACCCTCACTATACAAAGCTAACCACATTCAGAGGAGTGATGAAATTCCCAAAGTTGAGGGAGAAATCAGAGGCAAGGTATCAACAGACTAAAGATGATAAGAGAAATCTTGTGGCCAAAGAGGAGATGGGTATTGACTTTAATGAGGAAAATATTGATCCTTATGATATTGCAATGGAGATGTTGGTTGATGGCAAGGTGAGGAACGGAACATTTTTGGATGGGTTTGCTCAGGCCAACAATATCATCCCTGCAACATTTAAATCACAGTTGAGATCAAGGTTGCAGAAGTCAGGCAAGGATCATAAGGTTGCAAACTACTATTGGGAAAAGAAAGCAAAAAATAAGAAAGGTGATGTTGGTGCTTTTGCAATTGATTAATAGTTCGCACAATCTTTTAATTAGTTCGCACAATCCATTATATGATGAGGCAGACACTCACTAATGTATTAATTGTAATAGGGATAAGAACAAAAGATATAAAAACTTAGCATGGATAACTTTAATATAGTATTAAAGTGAGTGCTTAAAAAATTTTCGGCAAACACTTTTTGCAAAAATATAAGATGGAAATTGATGAAACAAATCCTTTTATGGAGTGGTTGATTGCAAAGAAGTTGTCAAACAATACGCTTTATCTTTATTGGAGATATTATGACAGGTTTCAAAAGTTTGATTTCTCACAGAGTGGCATTGACAAATTTTTTGCGAATAAAAATATCAACAATTCTATCTCAAGAGCCTTTATGAAATCCTTGCTTGAATTTTTGGAGATGAGTGATCAATTCAAACTCCCTCCAAAGCCCACAGGCAAAAAGAAAAAGAAGATTATCAGGAAAGTCACAGGTGATCAGATAAGAAATATCAGAGAGGTTGCTTATGATGATAATAAGATCATTGGATTTCTTTTTGACTTTCTTTACTATGGTGCTTTGAGGAGATCAGAAGTTTCAAAGATCATGATCAACTCATTGAATTGGGGAGTGTGGTTTGAAGATAGAAATAAGCCCTGTGAGATGATTATAAGATTAGGCAAGGGAAATAAGGATCGGAATGTTCTCATCCCATCAAGTGTTGTGAGTGATTTTTTAGAGTTTTATATGAAGAAAGCCAACATTAATCCAATCAATATGAGGGGATTTGTTTCAACTTTGAGCAATACATCAAAACCAATCTTTATGAAAAAGAATGGATCTGCACTTAATGGGTGGAAAATTTGGCAAGTTATCAAGAGAATATCAAACAAAGCAATAGGCATTGAGATGAGGCCTCATGAGATACGACACGCAAGAGCAACAGAACTTGAGAGGAATGGGATGAGTATCAGATCAATTCAACACTATCTTGGCCACTCAACTCCTCAGATAACTGAGATCTATTTGCACACAACAACAAAGCAATCATTGGAAAAAGTAAAGGAGTTCATGCAATATGAAGTTTGAGGCAAAGTTGATTTCTTTTGATGGTTTCAAAGTTATCAGAACATTTGAGTTTGATGATCGTGAATATCCTGCAACTGTTTATGAGAATAGGGGTGATGCTGTTTCTTTGTTTGAATGTGGAATAAGTGAGATCCAAACAAATTATTTGTGGGTTACTCAAAAAATGTTTTCTGACTGCTTGATCATAGACAAACAGAATGGATATACAATAAAAAGGGGATTTCCTGACTTTATTGCACTCAGAAAAGTGAGAGGTAGCATTGAGTTGAAATATGTTGAATTTAAGGGAGTTTCTGACAACTTATCCCCACATCAAATAAAGTGGTTTGCTGATAACTGTGACAAGGAAAGATATCTTATCACTCTTTCTCAGGTTGTTGGGATTTAATCGGTTAAGCGATTAAAAAGAACGCAACCACAGAGATTTATTTGCACTCTTCTGAAAGTAAGTCTTTGGAGAACATAAAAAAGATCTCCGAAATAAAAAAATAAAATATAAAATTATCCTTTAAGCCACCCCATGCCATCATTACAATAACACATCTGTGATGTTTTTTCTGAGAAGTATTGGATCGGATCCGCCATGCACATTGCACCCTCTGATCTCAAGAACATAACCAACCAAATACATGATATTATAACAACCCCTATTAAGATAACATATAATGCAGTATATAGTTTTTGTTTGTTTATTACCATGATCTTCCTCTTGGATATTGTGAGGCCTGTTTTCTATCAAAGACTTTTTTTATTTCCGCAGTCTTGATCTTCTGCATTTCCATTTCATTCAGGTGATGGATGCTTTCTGTTTTTCTTGCAAACTCTAACTCTTGCATTTTCATCTCATGGCGTTTGATGTCATTCTTAATTTTCAGATCAATCAGATCCTTTTTGATTTGTGCCTCAGTTTTATTTGCCATCATCCTCTCCTATCAATTTTTTCTTAATGTCAAGGAGTGTTTGCGTATTTACCTTATGGACATCAACCAACTCTTTAAGCACAAAAATCAACTCTCTCCTAAAAACACCATCATTCTGCAATAAAGCAACTTCATGCTCAATTGGATTTGGCTCATCTACATTTGCAGGAATTGGCTCAACGGGATCTGCATCACTTTGCGGGACATCCTCATCATCATCATCATCATCCTCAATCTCAGGTGTTGGCTCTTCTGCCTTTGGCTCAGGTAATGTTGGAGAGATAATTTCTGCCTTTGCTTTTGGTTCTTCCACTTTTGGCTCTTCTGCTTTTGGCACAATTGCCTTTGGCTTATCCGTTTTTAACTTTTCCATTAATTTGTCAAGATCACTCATTTGTTTCCCCTCCTTTCAATTTCTTTTAACTCTGAATAAACATAAAGAAACTCTCTCACTTGGCTCAATGTTTTTTTGTTTTTTGGATCCAATAAAATTAATTTCGCAACATCTTCTCCACTCTTTCCTGCATCAAGATATTGGATTAATTTCTTTACATCTTCCTCTCTGTGAGGCCTCCTGAATATTTTATATTTTATTATCCATCTGTATTTTTTAAAGAAAGTATAAGCCCAATAGCCCATTGCTCCAATCATTAATATTGCAAGGACTGTTGCGGAGAGTTCTTTTAAGACCATTTCTTTTTTCTCCTGAAACAAAGCATTGCAAGAGTAGGGACAACCCCTTGAATTGCGGGGCATTTAAGATCTTCATAGGCAATAATTCTTGCCAAAAGTTCGTTTGTTCTGTCAATAATTCCACCCCATTGATAAAATATAATTACCATTGATATTGACACGATTAAATAAAAGATTGCTTGTGTGATCATACTGCCATATTTTTCCCAAAAACTTTGCTTTCCTTTAAATCTATTCTCTAAAATGTTACTGATGGCAATTCTTCCTGCCCTCATATCTGATTGGATATATTGTGATCCTGCTGTTTTCATGTCTTGATCAATATCTCCCAAACCGAAATTAACCCATTCCCCATCCTCTCTTTCAAAATGTAGATATTTGTTTCTTCCTGATTGAATAGTCCCCGCCATAATATATTTTTTAGCTTTTGGAACAAACCACAATTTATCACCTGCAAATCCAATCTTGAAATCTTTTGCTTTATACTTTGCAACTTCCATTGCTTTCCCACCAATCATTTTATACAAGGGGATCTCATATTTCAACTGCTTACTCATAACCCAAAAATAAATTGCAATTCCTACCAAAACAACGATAAGCAATGCACCAAAGAATATCAATAATCCTAAACCTAAGGCTCCAAACTTAATCCCTGAGAATATATTTGCATCTGATAAAGAAACCATATTTATCTCTCTTGGGGTTCTATGTGGCCACAACTACGGCAAACAACAGATCCCTCTTTTATTCGGATATATGTGAATGAAGATCCACATTTCTTGCATTTTGGTTTTTGGCTTTTTTCTTTTTCTTCTGCCATCTTAATTTATCACCATTGGTGCGGTTCCTGATTTTTCATCAATCGCATTTTTTAATTTTTTCATCATTTGCTCTGCAATAGGTTGCATCCTTTCTTGCATACCATTGACAACGGCCATTGCTTTTTGCCTCGCCTTTTCTTCAAAGTGAGATCTCCAACAATTCATGTGAAAATAATCCTCTGCAACTGTTCTGTCGCCCTCATAAGTTCCTAAGCATACGAATAAATCTTTTGAGAAATTAATTGGCTTTTGACAGACTAAACACTTTGCACCAAATCCTTTTTCCATATTTAATATACACACACACTCTTTTTAAATGTTTTCATAATCTTCTCCTCAACTTTGCAATTTGCTTGTTGATCTCTTTTTGTTGGGGTTTGTTTGCACCTCTTAATTTTTCTTTTAATCTTCTTATCTCCTCTTCAATATCTCTCATTTTAATAAATTCCTGATCCTTTGATCTGCCTCTTTGTATGTTGGAAATCTCTCACAATCATCAAAGACATTCCCTTTCAAACAATATATTTCCCAAAACCAATTTTTTTTGAATGGATCTTTAAACCTTTTTCTTCGGCTCTCTTAAATTCAACATATCCATTGTGCAATCTTCTTGTTATTTTCATCAAAAGATCCACCCAAAGACTTTCCATATTGCTAAGATCCCCATTAAGATCAAGATTACTTTTTCATACCATGTTTCAAAATACCACGGCTCTGTTGCATACTTCCCAAACTCTTGTGCAAGGTTTTTCTTATTATATTCTGCAAGTGATCTCAATGCCATTATGCAAATCCTCCGATCAAGGCCATTGCGATATAAACTGCTGTCAGGCAAGGGATAAATGGCATCTCATTCTCATTGCTCACCAACCATCTCCACAGTAATGTATAAATAAGTTGGAAACATAGAAATATTACGATCAACATTATGATATTTGCAAGATTTCCGATCAAAAGTCCCATCATAATAAAGATCTTTATATCTGCATTTCCAAAATCTAATCCTGCAACATCATTTATAAGATCCTTAATCAAGATCGCAAAAACAAATGCAACTGCACCAAAATAAATATTCTCAGGCCTCATCAATAAAACGACAAAGATCATACTTGTGAGGATTACTGAGGGGACTGCTTTATATTTTATGTCCAAATAACTTGCTAAAAAAAGAACTCCTAAGATGATCAGGATTAATGCGGGTATCATTGTTTTTTTCCTCCGCATCCATAATTTTTGCAATCTCCACACTTTATGCAAAATCCACACTTCTCACAAACTGCATGATCTGATCCATCATCATGAATATCATCCATTGTCTTTAATCTTTTATCGTGACATTTTTTGCAATAATCTGAAAGTGGTTTTGCCAATGTTTGGCATCCCTCAGTTTTGCAAACCCTAACCCAATACTCTTTGTCTTTGCTCATTTTAACAATTCGCCTCCAATTGTTTCAGGGATTACATAATCTCCTGATTTTAATTTCACATAAAATCTTTTTTGTCTTGGCAAATATTGACCTGAGAATATTTCAAGAGGCACGACATGATCAATCTTATCTTTTCCTGCATCAATAACAATTGTCATTGGATATTTTCCATGACCACAACAACAGGCCAAAGTCTTAATCCCATTTTCATTTAAAGATCGGATCACTTCTTTCATACAAGGATCAATCCGCCTCCCATCATTTTTCTTATTAAGTTTGCACATCTAATTTACACCCCTAACTTCTTTAAAAATATATTCAGTTTTTAATGTTGATATAATCTTTC
>Ga0207997_1000636_pt1 | contig 17857 bp, 26 predicted proteins | sample AntAceMetag02UKN_FD_184777 | JGI IMG/M metagenome (GOLD analysis project Ga0207997, IMG submission 184777) | Saline lake microbial communities from Ace Lake, Antarctica - Antarctic Ace Lake Metagenome 02UKN (SPAdes) (version 2) | ecosystem: Environmental > Aquatic > Non-marine Saline and...
GTTCTAGTTTCAATTATTGTTTTAGGTTCAGGTTTAATTATTAAAATAGTTTCTTGTTTTACATCTGTTTTAGTATCATATAAAATACCTGATCTTGTTATAACGTTTTGTTTTACATCTGTTTTAAGAATATTTTTTACTGGAACAGAAATAATATTATTAAATTTATCTATATCTTTATTTGTATCTTTATTTGTATCTATATTAATAATTGTAATTCTAGGTTTAGTTATTTTTACATCTGGACTTGATAATTTTAAATAATAATCTTCTGTTACTGGTGTTTTATATATTGTAAAATCTTTAGGTGCTTTTTTTGTTACATAAACACTTTGACCTAATTTTTCTTTTAAAAGAATATCCCCTGCAAAAATATTATCTTTAGTTGCTTGAGTTTTAGTTCTAGTTTTTAATTTTAAAGAACCTGAAACTATATCATCTACATCATCAATATTATTTAACATTTTTAAGTTTGGTTTTAATTGTGTTACATCATCAACATTTTTGATATTTTTGACTGATGGATATATTCCAGGTATAGATTGTTGAATACCTGTTTGTTTTATTGAATAACCTGAGAAATGTAATTGTCTTGTTATTTCCGGTTGTTTATATGGATTACTTGTAATAAAAGGTTCATAATCTCCTAATCCAAAAGCGTCTACTCCTATATTTTTATTTATTTTTGAAACTTTTAAATATGGTTCTGTTGGTAATGGACCTTTTTGAAATGCTTTAGGTTTTAATCCGTACAAATCATCATTAACTAATCTTTTTTGTCCTATATCATTATAAATAACTTCTATATCTTCATAAGGTGCAGGTTTTCTTAAAAACTCAATCTTTTGTTCTGTTATAGGATCACCTTTTAATGTTCTTTGATATTCTGATTTAGAAGCGTCTTTAATTTTAAATTGTTTAAATTCTTCGCCTTTAGATCTTTTTGTATCAATTTCCGATAGTTTTTCTGTAAATTTATTTTCTTTAACAATATTTACACTTTTTTTAAATGTATTAGAATTTGATTGTATCCCTTCAATAAAACCTTCACTTGCAGATGAAACTAAAGAATAACCTATTGCTAATTTAGTTCCTGTTCTTGCAATATCTTCAGAAGATTTATTAATTAAAACTGATGCTGTAGATACTGTAGATATACCTATTAATAATTTAGAAATTACTGGCTTTGCAAGAAAAGTAGAAGCTTTAACGACTGCATAAGATAATTTGGGACTTTTTGAAACAAACCCTCCAATTACACCAGAAAAACCTGCAGTTAATTCATTTAGTAAAACTTGAGCTGGCAGTGCTAAAGCGTAACCTATTTCTTCTGATGTTGTAACTGGTGTATATCCACCTTCTAAATTCAACATTGCAGAAAATCCAGAAACAAATTGACCTGCTATTGATAGATCAAATGTTGATTTAGGTATTTGAAGATCTCTTAATTGCCCTAAATGGGATTTTTTTTTTTCTTGTGGTTTTAAAACTTCTACTTCTTCTTCTTTTTGTTTAACAAGTACGGAATTTTGTTTAGATGCTTCTTGTGTTATAAAAACAGGTTCTTTTTTAGTTAAACGAACACTTTTACCCTCAGAAACACTTTTTTCGACAAATTTATCGTATTCTGTTTTAGAAACCGCTTCTTTATCTATAAAATATTGTTTATCAGTAGCAATCCTTTTACCAGTAACAGGATTAATATTTATTCTCCTGTCAAACTCAGGTAGATATTCTTGAGCCTTAGTAACACCAGTAGCCCTATTTCTTTTAATAGTAGTAAATGATTTTCCTTCTTGTTCACGTTTTTTTAAGATTTGTTCATATTGAGACTTAGAAACTGATTTGGTTTGTTCTTTTCCTTGTTGATCTTTAGATTTAACTTTATATAATGTACTTTCTATCACTGGAGGTTTTTTTTCTTGAATTGGTACAGGTTCATTTTGTCTTGAAGCTTTTTGTTTTGCATCAGATTCTTTAATAGTTTTATCGTAATTTTTACCTGCTTTTTTATAGATAGCTCTACGTTTATCATCCATCTTAATTTGTTGTTTTCGTTGGACTTCTTTATATCTATCTATTTGCTCTTTTGTTACTGTTACCATTTAATTATATTTTTCAAATACATTCTTTATCCCTTTTGTTATATCTTTACTAGATCCTTTAGTTTTATATACTGGTTGCCCGAATTCATCCCATATTTTAACTTTAAATCCTTTATGTATTTTCTTAATTGTTTTCTTCATTTGCTTCCTCCATAGTTTGACCATACGCTCTAACATCAAACCAGAATAATATTGCACCCATTAATCCAACAATCATTAATAAAAATCCCCATAAATGAGAATTTGCAACCCTTGCTAAAACTCCAGTCCCTTCTGTTGAAAAATAATTATAATCATTTTTTATAGTTGTTATACTAGAATCTATTACTATATCAGTAAAATTTGTTCCATCTACTATATAATCATATTCTATATATGTATAAGAAGTTGTACTAGTTGTTCCTATTTTATATTGTACGGAATTAAGTAATAATATAACTCCTAAAGCAAATATAAAAGTCCACCCTACGACTATTAAAATATCGCTTACGCTAGAATTATGAAAAATATATCCTATTAATAATAATGAGAATGCGAGAATTAAAAAAGTTATATATAATGTTAGTATCATTTATTCACCTTTAAAAGAGTGTGGAAAAAATAGAAAGGGATCACAACCTTTCACCATTATTTTATGTGGGGTTTAATAAATATAAATTATAATAATTTACATCATACCAAACGCTGCTCCAATACCATATACCAGACCGATAATTGATATCAGTGCTGCCAATACGATCATACTCTTTTCTGCTGTAGTGTAAGCATCAACATTAATATCTTTAATAGTTGGTACTAATACTGTAGTAGTAACGATAGTGGAAACAGTTAATCCCATAATTGCTTTAATAAAACTCATTTTACAATCACCCTTTAGTATTTTATATTTATTTCTTCTTTATATATTTTCTTAGACTTTTTTTATAATATAATAAAAGATAATACAAAAGTTTATATATAAGTTATATTAATGTAATAACATTAAAGGAGGAACAACTAAAAATGTCAGAAATTATAATTAAAAACAAAAAACTTCAAAAAATAGGAAATAGTTATTTTTTATTAATACCTACTGCTTTTGTATGTAAAGAATATATAGATCCTGATAAGGAACAAGATTTTAAAGTACAAACTATAAATAATTAAAATGGTGTGTGTGGAGGTGCATTATAAATGAAATTTTCTTTAAAAAAATTAACAAATAGTGATTTATTTATAGAATTAAGTAATACTGAAAAAGTATTGTTTATTTTATATGATTATCCTAAAATATCAAAAAAAAATATAATAAATAAAGAGTGTTACCCTGTTACTATTGTTACTTCTGTTACTTCTGTTACTAGTAACATATATAATAATGAACACCACAACAAGGATAATAATAATAATAATAATAATAAGGATAACAATAGTAACAATGGTAACAATAGTAACAGGGTAACACCTATATTTAATAAAGATTTAAATAAATTAAAGGTTATTTTAAATAGATTATTCAAAAGAAATCTAATTAAGAAAAATGAATCTACAGCCCTTCATACTTACGAATTAACATCAGAAGGTATAATAACAGTTGAAGATAAATATTTAAAATTTAAAATTGAAATTGATAATATTAAGAAATTACAAAACCAAGAAAGTAGATATGAAAACATTTCTGATAGCTGGAAAGAACTTTTTGATAATAGTAAAAATCTATATTCTCAAACAAAACAAGGTTTTTTTAAGTTAGATTTAAAAGAATTATCAAAATATTATCCTGATTTAACAAATGAATTATATGATAATCCAGAAAATACAATATTATTAGGAGAATCAATTTTATCTAATATGGATTTAATAAGTTCTGAAAAGGTTAAATTAATATTTACTAATCCGCATAAAGCTTCATACATAAATATAACTAAAATCAGAAGTAAAAATATAAATAGATTAATTAATATTGTTGGTGAAATTAGAAGTAGAGGACAAACAAGAGTTACAGTTCAATCTGCATTATTTGAATGTCCTTCTTGTGGAAACAAAATAATTATATTACAATTAGATCAAAAATTTAAAGAACCTACTATTTGTGGTTGTGGTAGAAAAGGAAAGTTTAAATTATTAAATAAAGAAATATCAGATTCATTAAAAATAGTTGTTAATGATTTATATGAGAACTTAACAACAAATGAAGTTCCTGAAGAAATAAATGTATTATTAAAACAAGATGTGTTTAATTTTAGTAAATTAAATGAAGGTGATAGAATTAGAATTATTGCTATTCCTAAATTAATACCTGTATTAAATAGAGATGGTTCTAAAAGTATAGAAGAAATTAAAGTTTTAGAATGTTATGGAATAGATAAACTAGAAGAAGATTTTGATAATGCTATTATAACACAAGAAGATGAATCTATATTTAAAGAGATATATAAAGATCCTATTAAATGGCATCAAAAAGAAATATTAAACGATTTAAATGATATCGATTTACCTGCTACAGTAAGTATATTGAGTTTATATGGTTCTTTAAATATATTATTTGCTGGACAACCTGGAGGAGGTAAGAGTGAAATATTAAGACGTTTAAGTAAAGTTGCTCTACGTGGTGCTTTTGTTGATTGTGGAACTTCAAGACCTGCAGGTATAATTGGAGCAGCTACAAAAAACCCATTTACTGGTAAATTTAGTATAGATGGAGGAGTTTTAAGACCAATGCACCCAGGCGGGATAAGTGTTCTGGATGAAATAAATAGAGATAATGATAAAGATATACAAAAAACAATATTGGGGGTTATGAGTAGTAAAATATTAAATATTCATAAAGCTAATATAAAATTAAATACAGAATGTGATGTTAATATTTGGTGTACTGTAAACCCTATTAAAGTATCTGAGTTTTTACCTTTATATGATATATTTGGTTTATTGCATCCATTATGGGATAGATTTGATTTAGTTATATATTTTAATAATTATTTAAATTCTGATAATATTTCTTTGTTAGCAAAATTATTAGAAGATAATAAAAATAAATGGGAAATAGATAATAAAAAATTAGAAATAATTAAAAAATATCAAATAAGAGCTAGAACTATAAAAGTAGAATTTGATAAAAATGACTATATTTTAATGGCAAAAATATTAAGAATATATTTTAATAAAATAGATATTAAAGCAAGTCATAGAAGAATTGGAACAATTAAAAAATTAATTGAAGCTATTTGTAAAATGAATCATAGATGCAAACCAATTAAACAAGATTATGTATTTCTTGAAAGATTAATTAATGATATTAATATTTCAAGAATTACATTTGAAGAAGTAATAAAAAATAGTGAATGAGGAATAAACAATGGAAGAAACAACAAATCAAATAATTGAACAAAATAAAAGTTCTGTAATAGAACAAACAACACCAAAGAAAAAACCTTACAATGATATTAGAGTAGGAAATATTGTTTTTAGTTTTTGGAGAAATCAAACTAAAGAAGGAAAAGAATTTACTAATATAACTATAAAGAAAAATTTTAAAGATAAAGAAGGTAATTGGAAAAGTGTTTCTAATTTTAATAAAAATGATTTATCATCGTTATCATTTGCTTGTATTAAAGCTTTTAATGAATTGGAATAGGTGGTATATATGAAAAAAGAATACGCTTTAATAATATTAAATAACCTTAAAGAAAGTATTATAGGAGATAAATATATAACAAAAAAAAATGTAATTATAAATGATATTATAAGAATAGAAGATGGGATAAAAGAAAATGAATTTTATTAATAAAATAAAACAATTACAAAATAAAATGGATTTATCTAAAAAGTATAATTATAAGTTTAATAAAATTATATTTAATAGTGGTATCCTATTAATGATTGTTTTATTTATTATTATTTGGGGTCAAACAGGATTTCAAAATATAAATAAACCTTTATTATATTTAACTTGTAATAGTTCACAAAATATATGTGAAAATAAATTTTATCAGGTATGTAATCCAAATAGTTTAAATTATAGAGGAGATTATGATATTTGTTCAAAAATAGATAAAAAATTCTATTCAAAAGAATATTTAGAGGATGGGGAAACAATCGGTGAAAAACCTAGTATATTGTTACAAAATGCTGGTTTAATATATATTTTAATAATATTAACTTGTTTTTTGTTTAATCATGTTTTATATAATAAGGAGAGGAAAATAAATGAATAAAGATAAAATAGTTATAGGATGTAGAATAAAAGCTTTTAATGAATCGACACAATTAAGTATTAAAAGAAATAGTAAAATACCTTTTGTGTTAAGATCGTTTATTAAATGTACTATAATAAATACAGATCCTTATACTGTAGAAATAAAATTAAAACCTAAATTAACTAAAAATAAAATAGCATTAAAAAGTAGTTCTGAATTAATCCATACCATAGAAATAGAATTAATGAAAGATGGATTAGACAAACAAATAGATTATGATATAGAGGTGATTTATCTTGAATGATTATGAAAATGTAGATGATAATTTTGTACCAGAAAGTAATTTAGAATTAAGCATGCTATATACTAATCCAGTATGGGGAAGCGATAAAGAAACAAATCAAGCTTTTAGAAATAAAACAACTAAAGTCACTAAATTTATTAATTCAAAGACTGGGGAAGTAATTAAAACAACAGAGGATAAATTGTGGGAACAATTAAATTTTTTTACTAGAGATTTAAGACTGGGAAATTTATCTAGTTCTGAAATTAATAGTTGTAAATATTTTTTAGATTTAGCTAGTGATTTTCTAAAAGAGAGATATTTAGATGCTTTTATTATTTGTTTATCTAGAGTAGCCAGTACTATAGAAATAAGTCAAAGTAAAGGTGGGTTTTTAAGAAAAAGATTAAACACACACACAAAAGAAGAAAGATCACAAATAGATATACCAAAGAAAAACGGTTTATTTCATCAAAACCCAAATAAAGGAGTATATTAATAGGAGGAAAAAGAAATGCAAGAAATTTATATTTGGATAATTATAATGAGTGTAGTTTTATTTGTACCTTTATTTTTTGCCAATTGGATAACTAAAGGAATGTTGTTAAAATTAATGAAAGTATTTGCTAGTAGAGGACAAAAGGTATTAGTTGAAGTAATACATCCGATGCAAAATTACTATATTGTAGGGGAAGTTTTAGAGGGAAGATTAGTAGTAAAAGATAATACAGTGAAAAATCAAAAAGGTGCAGCAGTAAAAAGAATAGATATTTCATCAGGAGATGTTTATAGAAGTTTTGGAGTTAATTGTTTAAGATACGATGAGATAGGAAATAGAATCGTTAGACCAGACTTTACATCTATTGAGGGTTTTGATGCAATTAAACAAGAAAACCTATTTATACGGGCTTTATATGACCCTAAAACTAGTAAACAAGAACAATATCAGTTATTTATATTAATAGGGATTGTTATTGCAGTATTAGGTATAGTATTTATTGCATATAATCAAAGTATTATAATGGATAAAATAATGCTTATTTCTAAAAATGTAATAATAGGTACTATTAATGCCACTATTGTATAGGTTAAAAATGGTTAATGTCTGTTTTATAATTGAGAAGAATAAAACTTCTTCTCTTTATATTAATAAATTTATAGAGATATTCTCTAAAGCTAAAATAGGCTTTTTTGAAAAAACTTCTTTATTACATGATTTTAAATTTTTAAAAGAAGATTTTGATGATAGATCATTATTCTATTATTCAGGTGATATATTAGCTTATAAAACAGTTTTTACACTATTAGGTTTTTCATTAATAATCTTGCTTATGGCAAGTTTATTTTTAAAACCTATAATAGGGTTGGTAGGTGTCAATATATTAAAAGTAATAGGTTATATTGGTTTAATAGTATATCTAGGGTATATTTATTATATATCTAGTTATAATTTTTGGAGATTGAATAAAAAGACTTTTTCTAAATATAATTTAAATAAAGTTAAATATAGGAAAATATCAAATAAAGAATTAATTGATTACATGATATATAAAGTTAAACCTAAATTTAAAGGAGAGGAATAAATTGAGAAAAAAAGTTGTGTTGGATTGGTTTATTAATAGAATTTCTTTAGGTGATTATAAAGCATATACAATTAAAGAGATATATAACGCATTAAATAAAACTAAAAATAAAAGATGTTTGGAGATTATTTGGTATCAAGTAGTAGAACTAAAAGAGCAAGGTTTTTTAAAAATATATATTGGGTATCCAATAAAATATATGTTAAATATAGAATATTACAAAAAGCTTAAAATAGCTCTAGAGAGCTTGAACCCACGAAATAGTATAATTAAACAATTACGACCAAAAACCGGAATGAAGAAATAAAGTATAAATATAATATTGGATATCCAATATATTGGATACCCAATAAATAAGATGAGGTTTAATATAAAATGCAAAAAGAAAACGCAACTGCTACGCCAGGTTTAATTCTAAAGTTAAATATTTTAGAAAAAAGAGATGAGACATTATTATCTATTAAAAACTATTATAATAATGGCACTAAAAAAAGAAGTACAAAAAAGAAATTAAGTACAGGCGTAAAGATGATATTCATTGAAATTAGATGTATGCTAGTAAGATATAAAGATTATAAAGCAATACAAAAAGTTAGTCCTTCAATATCAGATTATGAAACTTTAAAAAAATATGTTTATAGTGATGATTGCGAAGAGAATATTGAAGCTATGTTTGCCATGGATATAATATTAGATAGAAAAAAATTATTAAAATGGGATAATTACAGCGTAATAGATACGTTTGATCTAGAAGCAGAAAATAAACAAAATCATTGTTAGGTTTAAAAATGGAAGAAGGAAACTATTTTGCAAACAATTTGCCTTTTAGTGATAAGGCAATGATAATGAATTTAGATAAATTCAAAAAAAGAGTTGATCTAAAAAAATTGGCTAGTGTTATAATAATAGATGGAGGTTTAGGATTAGGAAAAACCACAACAGCCGTTCAAATAGCATCTTATATAGAAGGAGAACCAATAGATTTTACAATGCAATTAGCATTAGGAGGAACAGAATTATCAGAAAAGTTATTACTTTGTCAAGAAGCTAAAAAGAAAGTTTTAATATATGATGAAGCTAGTGATTTTAACAGGAGAGGGGCTTTAACTAAGTTTAATGCAGAATTAAATCGAGTTTTTGACATTTGTAGAGCTTTTAAAATAATCATTATAATAGTACTTCCAAGTGTTAAGGTGTTGGATAATGATTTATTTCACAAAGGAATTGTTAGAGGATTATTTCATGTGGCAGACAAAGGGATAAATTTTAATTTAGTTTGGGCATATTCTACTTATAGATTATTATATTTAGTTAATGATCTTAAGAATACTAAAAATAATCCAGTTCCAGGGAAGGTTTATCTTAAACATAAACATAACTTTGATTTTAGATGTCAAAATTTAACATCTAAAAGAGCGATTGAATTAGAAGGTTTCTCGACATCATCAAAGTTAAGAGTGTTAAAAGAGGTCGTATATAAACAAGCAGGATTAAGAACTACCAAAGAGATAGGGGAAAGTTTAGGAATTTCCGCTAGATTGGTACAGATGAGGATAAAAGATTTAGGAGTTAAACCAATATTGAAAAAAGGACGTAAGATATATTATGATTCCGATATAATAGAAAAGATAAGACCTTTGATTGTAAGAAATCCTAGATAGTTAATAATATTAAGTATTACTTAAAACTTTTAATTATATAAACAAAAAGTTTATATATAAGTTAATACATTGTATATATATTGTAAATACATGAGGTCGTATAAATGAAGATGAATAATATATTTAAAAAGAAAATAAGATATTTTACATATAAAGAATTATGTAATAATATAACAAGTAATAAATTAGTTTTTTGTAATAGGTATTAAAATGGATAAATTAAGTAATGAAGATAAAATATTATTTTCAATGTATATTAGACATTTGAAAGACAAATCAAAATTAACAGAAGAAGATCATTTATTTATTAAGAATGCAGTTATTAATGTAGATTTATTATTAAGTTTTATTCAATTTATTACTAAAGATTTTAATACTCAATCAAAAAAGAGGAGATTTTAAATGAAATTAAGTAAAAATATTTTATTAAATTGTAAAGTAATGAATAATATACAATTGTTTAATACTTTGAAAGATTTAAGAGGTATTAAAAAATAAACTGTAGAAATCCAAATACATTTCAACGTTTCTTATTATAATATAACGCACCTCTGTATTTGTATTTGGACTGCATTTGTTTTTAATAAAATATAATGAAAGTTGCTATATATTGTAGAGTTTCAACTCAAGATCAAGATTCAAGCAAACAGATGAAAATTTGTAAAGAATATTGTATAAATAGGGGTTGGGAAGTATTTAAAGTTTATTCTGATATTATAAGTGGTGCTAAAGAATCAAGACCAGAATTTAATATACTTCTAGATGATTTAAGACATTATAAATTTAGAATGGTTATTGTTACTAAATTAGATAGAATGGGAAGAAGTTTAAAACATCTTATTAGTTTGTTGGATGAGTTTAAAACAAAGAGGGTTGAGTTTGTAGCAGTAACACAAAATATAGATACATCTTCAAGTATAGGTCGTTTACAATGGCAAATATTAGGAGCTTTTGCAGAATATGAAAGATCTATTATTAGCGAGAGAACTAAAGAAGGTTTAAGATTTGCAAAAAATGTAGGGAAAAGAGGGAAAGATATTAAGCCTAGAAAAAGCAGGGGTACTTTAAGAAAATGATTAATACAAAAAATATAATTGAAACACTAAACTATAATAAAAAGGGGGGTAGTAAAAATATAGTTTTTCTTTATAAAGAAAAGCTATATTTAACGAATAGTTAAAAACGTTCGTTTTTAAAAAAATTAATATAAAATGATAACAAAACAAGAAATTAAAGAATATATGAAGTTTAATAATTTAGATATTATAGAATTAAAATCTAATAGTAAAAATATAATTAGATACATAAAATATATTTGGTTTTCAATTGCAATGGCATTATCATTATCATTTGTTTATATATTTCATGGTGCTTACATAAATAAAGCATTTATGATTGTTGTTGATATAAATAAATTTAACGAAGCACATATAGAGGCTTTTATTATTGTTGTATGGTTAATTTTAAGTATAATATTAACATATGATTATTTTAAAAAAAATTAGTCTACATTTGTATAAAATAGGCTGTAATATTATTATAAATGTAATAGTAAATAAGGAGGAAATATAAAATGGAAAATAAATATTTAATAAATTCAAAACATCCATTATATGGTACTGTTAAAGCAATGGGGATAAAAGAAGGTGAACCTTATAGAATGTTTATTAAAAATGGTACTGTTAGTTTGATACCATTAGATGTATTAAGAATAGAAGATTAATAGAATTAAAAAATAAAATAAAAAAATTATCTTCCAGTTGATCTAGTGGTTTTACAACCACCTCTCCCCCTGTTTGCTCTCACTCCTCTCCCCGAACCATTACGTTTTGGTCTCATCATATTATTATATGATTTTGGGTGGTATTACTTTTTCTAAAGCTCCACAAGACTGTTTTAATAGTTTCTTTTTCTTTTTCGATTTCATATTTATTTTTTTCATTGTTTGTCACTTTATTATCCAATTTTTTGCTAGTAATAAACCTAAAAATATTAATATTGCTCCTCCGATTGCAATAAACCCACCAGCTTCAAAAGCCATAAATCCTATAATTAAAGGAACAATTAAAACAATCATTGATTCAACAGGAATTCTAAACATTGTAAAAAATCCTATAAATAAAATTAATACTGCTAACAAAGTTACAAAAACACTCCCGCTAACATAAGTCGTAAAACCTTCAAATACTGTTCCTATAAATCCTGTTGTGTTAATAAAAACCATGTTATCACCTATTAAATATTAACAATATCAATAATAATAATGTTAATCCATACCATAATGCCCCTAAAGCAAAAGAGACCTCAATAGGAGCGCCTATATTATTTAAATATTTCATCGGTCCTCCTAAAAATGAAGTAAAATAATCCCAACCACTGACAACACTTCCGGAGGCTTTACCTAACCAACTTTTTATACTTCTTGCACTATCAGTAAAAACATTACCTGTTTCTGTGCTTATACTATCTTCTGTTTTTGGAATTATACCTGATGAATTAGTTATAACTGTATAATTAGATTCATCAAATTTATGTATAAAACTTTTATCATAATTAAAAAAATCTGAACTACTCGTTCCAAATTCAGATGCAACATTATTAACCCCAACTTGTCCTAAAAATAAAACTACATCTATTGTTAAGATTATTATTAAAGTCATTATTAATTTGTCATTAGCTATTTTTACTACCTCCTATAACAAGAACAAATCCCATAATTAAAGTTATTATAATTGTCCATATAGGAATAAATCCTGTTGCAGTAAAAAATATATATACAAACATACCTAAAACTAAAGATCCAATTTCTCCTGCAATTAAAAACCCAAATCCTGCAATTAAAACAACTGATAATACTGCTATTATTAATCTTTCAAACAAACCTAATCCTGGGTAATTATTCCCCATATTAGCCCATGAATTACTTGAAGCATTTAAATAATTAATAGGAAGATATATAGTATTAATAACATCAGAACCCATACTGGTTTTATATGAATAAGTTAAATTAAAAACATCATAAAGACCCGGATTTATTATTTCAATATCATATCTAAAAATATTACCATTAGTATAATCATTTAAATTATCTCCTATTGTTGAAAAACTTCCTCCTGGATAAGTTCCATTGATTTGAAATTCTGTTAAAAAACCTAAAGGTGATACAATACTAAATTCAAAGGTTACAAGATTACTATTAAAAAATTTTGGTGTATAATAAATCATTATATCATCTTTTATATATATATTCTGATTAGAAGTTTCCATCTTTACAATATATAAATCATTAATTATAGGATCTAATTCAAAACTTTTTACAGCGTAACCTGATTTTACTGCTATTATATTATAATATACATCTTCTACATACTTTGTATCAATCGTTCCTGTAACATCTGAAAGTTTACTTGTAACCATTTTTAAAGAATCATTAATAAATCTATTCATAGAAAAATAAACTCCCTCTATAGTTTGCCCTGTATTTTTATTTTGAAATATAAACGTAACATTATTATAATTCAAATCAAAATAAATTCCTAACGTTTGATAACTTCTACTTGCCACACTAATAGAATAATATTTTTGATCAGTACCATTCGTTGAAGCTTTTACACTATAAGTTCCATCTATTATATTATCTACATATAAAGAACCAGTACTTGTATTAAAGTAATAAGACTTTTTACTATTAGTTAAAAGGATATTAACATTTTGTGTTATTAAAGTATTATCACTTTCCCATCTAACATCTATATTTATACTATTATTTGTATATAATTTAAATTTCTTATTTGTATTACCATTAATATAAATTAAATCTGTATTATTATACGTTGCATAACCTATTGCATCAATAGTTATATTGTAAGTATCATAATTTATAACACCCATAACTAAAGAGCCTGAAATCGTGTTATAACTACCTGAATGAGAATTATTTAAATTTTTATATGTTACACTAAAAGAAGTTATAGTTGAATCATTTAATATATTAGATGCATTTATAGTTAATTCTGTTGGGAACAATTGATAAAAAATAGTATCTTGTTCTAAAGCTGTAATATTAAATCCAGAAAGTGACCTATCACTAAAAGCACCTACATTTGAAACTAATAATAAATTATTAAATTCTCCTACATCTGGATAAAATAAACCTATATTGCTAGTTGTATTTATTAAAACCCTTGTTCCATTTAATAAAGCCCAGTTATCAATAGGATTTCCGCTTAATTGTTCAGTTATATTTATATACATTACACTTTGATATAATCTTGCTTCTAAATTATTACTAGTATTATAATCTATATATTCTCTAATTAATCTACCATCTGATGATATATTAAAACTTAATGTATCTTCGATTGTGAAAATATTCAATTCTCCGTCTATTGTTTTAAATGAACTTCCACCATAAGAAACTGTAAAGTTGTTTATAGTTGTATTGCTCCAATCAGAAACTGCTGTTATATCAAATTCCGTTAGATTTAATGGATATTCGTTTGTTAAATAACAAACTAAATTACCACCTTGTATATATATATTATTAACTCCGCTTGTTTGTCTATATGCTTTTAATTCAATTTCAAAACTGTTCTTTTGTGGTGCATCTGCTAAATATTGTTGAATACTCATTGTTATATTATTTGTTGCTGTATAAGGTACTGGCACACCAACACTTGAACCATCTACATAATATTGAAAATAAACATTATTATTTGAATCACTTATAGGTAATCCTGCTTTCATATAAACTTTTGATAATCTTTCAGTATTGTTAATAGTAACATTAGCGATAGTTTGTGGAGTTGTTGAAAGAATTGTATCTCTTACATTATCTTTAACTCCATTTTTTAATTGTTTTATATTAATACTAGTATTTAATAAAATACCTGCTTCCCAAAATATACCCTGATCATATAAACCTGTACCACTTAAAGAACCTGCCAAAGTAATCCATGAACTGGAATCGTAACTGTAACATGAAGCCGATGTTGAACCATAAGATTCTCCAACTGGGGCAAAATCATATACTCTTATTTGTAGTTTTTGATTTAAACATTCATTAGGGACTGTATAATTACTTAAATCTGTGACATTAAAAGATGTCCTTGTACTTGACCTTTTCCATTGCCATTTTACATTAGAAATGGTAATATTATTAGGTATTGTATAATTCATATACCCATAAATAGGTAATTCACTATCTGGTACTGAGTATGTATTCCAATTTTTATCAAAAAAATTACTCATTGCTGTTAGAACACTATCTTTTGAATTAGGTAATGCTTGATAAAAACCATCTTCATTAACACCAGTTGTTTCAATATTAAAATCTATTGTTATATTAGTGTCTTGCTCTACATTAAATAAACACGAATCACCAACAGAACCTGTTTTATTTTGACCTAATAATACTCTATCTATAGCTTGACAAGATTCTCCATTGGAAGCATTAAAATTCATTGTTGTTTTTGATGATCCTATCGAATATTGTTTTAATACACTTGCCCAATCTAATATTAATACACCATTATTTTCTGGTGTATATGTATATGATTGGGTAAAAGGATTATTATCACTTACTGAAATAGAACCTGAATCATAAGCATAAAAAGTTTCATTAGATAATACATGCCCAATACCTAAAGAGAAATTTATATATGTAGTACCACCTTCTTTTTTACATTGTATTATTATATTATGTGTACCTGAAACATTATATTCACCACGCATTAAATTCATTGAACCAATTTGTCCTGCTTTATTTGTACGTATATAATTATCTCCTGAAGTAGTACCATCTATTAATGTTCTACATTCAAACTCTGCATCTGTTCCTAAACTTAAAGTTTGTATTGTAGAAGAACCATAATTTACAACTGAATTATTTAAAACGATTGAACCTGAGAATATATTCGTCCAAACATTATCTGTATTTAATATAACTAAATCTGTTTGTGAAATAGAATAAGCACTTTCATAATTACCAGATACAGAAGAAGAACCTTCTATTGAACCGTAATTATATAAATTACTTATTTGTGTTGTTGTTAATCCAGTATCAAAAAATTTTATATCAGTTAAATATCCATCATAAGCACTTCCATAATTTGAATGACTTCCTATTGTTAAATCGTGAGAACTATGAGAAACATCTCCAGTAATCGCATAAGTTCCTAATAAAACATTATTTGCATATCCTTTAAAATTAACTCCATCATAAGTAGCTGTTAATAAATTCCAATTTGTATTCGGAACTTCATACTCTATAGTACCTGATGTATGATCATTTTCTGTATAAAAATTAAAATCAATTTTTCCATCACTTCTATGTGCAAAACTAAAAGCTCCAGTTGTTCCCAAACTACTCATATATAAAATATATTGTGTTGATGAAGGTGGTACATCATTAGCTTTAAACCAAAATGAAATAGAAGCTTCTTCTAATCCATCTAAATCTAATTGAGAAGTAAATGCGTGTGTTTCAAGACTAACACCATTAAAACTTAAACTACCAATTGCAGAACCGCTAATATGATAATTAGGAACTTCTGAACTCCAAGAAGCACCTGTTATAGTCATATCACTGCTATCCCAATCATCGCCTAAAGTTGTTCCTGTTCCTTCATCAAAAGGATAATAAGAAACACCACCAGTTGGAGTTGTAGCATTAACTAAACCAATACTAAGTATTATTATCAAAATTACTGTTATTAAAAAAATATTCTTATATTTCATTATCTATCTCCATTAAATTGTGATATACCAACAAACATTACTAATAATAAAGACATTCCAATAAATAAATTTAAATTTCCCCAAAGAAAAGCTTCTATACCTACCATTTTATTATCAATTATAGCACGTTCACCCCACTCTGAAAAAAATTGTCCAAAGAATAAAGCCCATACTATAACAAATGTTATAATCCAAAATACTAAAGTGTATAATTGACCCTTTTTATTCTTTGAGTTAATATTCATATAAACATCACCATTTTCCTGGAGCAAAAGGAGAATCGCTTATTTTTCTTTTTGTTCTTCTTTTTGTCGTTTGTCTTTTATTAATATATTTTATAGCTTGTTTTGATGCCTTTTTTATTGGTGAAAATCTTCTTTCTATTTTTTGTTTTCTAATCGATGCTTGTATAAATTTAGCTTTTTCTAAATTAAAACTTACTGTATTTCTTTCTTCTAAACGACTTGTTTTTAATTTTATTGCTTTTAATTTTTGTTTTCTATTAATTTCTTTTTGTCTAATTTTAATTTGTTTTTTATTAATTTTATTTTGTCTATCATTTAATAAAAAATCATTATCATTTTTTTTTTTCATAAAACCTAACATTTTTATCCTCTTAATATTTTATTAAATATACTTTTTGTTCTTAAAGCCATTTGTCCTTTTAATGTAATTTGTTCTTTTTCACCTTTACTTTTTATTCTACGTTCTCTTTTTTCTATATGTATATTTCCTTTAGTATAAAAATCTGTAAATACTCCTCGACCATAAAATCTTTTTTTCTTTGTTCCTTTTGATGCTTTTACTAATTTAAAACTTGCTCTAGCACTTGTTCCAACTGCAAATAAACCTTTTTGTGTAGCTTCTTGATAATTATAACCTATCCCTGAGTTTAAATTAATCCATTTCCCTTTTTTCCTTACTTTAACACTAAATAACCCACCTATAATATTTTTATTAGATTGTCTGCTCATAGAAGGTTTAATAATATTAAAAATATTTGGGTTTATCTTAGTTTTAATTATTGTTTTTATAGGTGTTGATGTTATAATTTTTGGTTTTGACTGTATTATAATTTTAGGTTCAATTATTGTTTTAGGTATTATATCTGTTTTAGTTTTAGTTTTAGTTTTAGTTTTAGTTTTAGTTTTAGTTTTAGTTCTAGTTCTAGTTCTAGTTCTAGTTTCAATTATTGTTTTAGGTTCAGGTTTAATTATTAAAATAGTTTCTTGTTTTACATCTGTTTTAGTATCATATAAAATACCTGATCTTGTTATAACGTTTTGTTTTACATCTGTTTTAGTATCAC
>Ga0207997_1000637_pt1 | contig 17851 bp, 21 predicted proteins | sample AntAceMetag02UKN_FD_184777 | JGI IMG/M metagenome (GOLD analysis project Ga0207997, IMG submission 184777) | Saline lake microbial communities from Ace Lake, Antarctica - Antarctic Ace Lake Metagenome 02UKN (SPAdes) (version 2) | ecosystem: Environmental > Aquatic > Non-marine Saline and...
TCATTCCCGGTGTTGCCGGAAATATGGCCGATCAGCCGAGCGCACCCGGCCAGCGCATCAAATCGAATCGAACGATAGGCGTAACCATGCCCATTATCAGGTGTAACAACCCGATACCCGGAGGCATCACCGTGAATTTCTTTGGCCCTCAGAATGGATCGTAGCTTATTTGTAACCGCTTGCTTGCAGGTCATACCGCCACCGCCTTTCCGTTGATAATCAATGGAGCCATCAAATCAAACTCAGTCCGAGACGTACCTTTATCAGCCCAGAACGCACGCCGGTACTCTTCGCCGTCACCATCCCGATATTCAAAGACCGCCCACGCTTTGACCCGCCGCAGGTCCCCTACGAACTTGCGGCATGGTTACAATTACTCAACCCGTGACGCACTCAATACTCTTATCCCTCGTACGGAGTAACCGCCTCTGGCCATGTATGCAGCGGCCGCGTGTCGCGTGTACCCGTCCGCCATCAGTGTGGACAAGTCAAGGGCCAACGCCTGCTTGCCTACAGGGCAACTTACCCGACATTGTAGCGCGCCCTGGACATACGCATGTACGAAATTATCGTATCCGTCTCGCTCAATTATTACTCGCTTCATCCTGTCCTCCCGCCGGTTTACCCGCCGGCCCGGGGTTATGGTTATGGTCTACGCTACCGAGTAACACAGGGCCAGCTCCCTGGCCCTAGTTGCGGCTGCCGCTGCCGCTAGCATCTGCCGATGCTGATCTGTGATCGCCCCCGAGTCGCGGCGGACGATAAACTGGTTGCGGTCTGGAGCAGCCCAAAACCCACGCGCGGTCATCGCCAATATCTCATTATATCTTGCGTCAGTCATCTTCTCGCCTCCTGGTTGGTGTCGCCCGAAATAAAAACATTAGTAGCTAGTATCGTGCCAGCGTCCGAATTCTGCCACAAATACAAGAAAACCTTAACAAACTCGGTCGGCGCGCATCGTAAATCCTTCGCATTTTCGCCAATTTGAGAACGTTTTCTCATTATTGTTGAGAATGATTCCCGTTTTTGGAAGAATTCAGGGCCGCGCGGTGGGGTTTGGGCAACGTCTGTCAACCTTTTGGATCCATTATGTTGACAGCTCCGGCGCGCCCTTTACCTTATACGCGCGCGAGGGGCGGCGGGCTGGCGGTCGTCCTGGCGGCGGGCTGGCGGCGTCGTGATCCCGGCGCTGTTCGGGCCTGGTTGGAGCTCGGTTTCCGGTCCAAATCCGGCCAGCTCGGACGGTTCCATGCTCGGATTGTAGTCCGGAATCATGCCGGGATGGTCAAATCCAAGGTCTTTTGGTTCGGCCTTCGGCCTCGCGATCGCTCTTTTGGTGTGCGCGTTGGGAGCCGGGAAGGTGTGGAAAAGGTGTTGGCGGCCTCGGTCGGCGCGGCGAATTCTCGGCAATTTCGGCATGCTTCTTGGTTTTCGGGGGCAATAATCCGTTTTGCCTGGCAGCATCCGCCAGACTTTCCACTTTGGCCGTTTTCTGTAAGTCATTATAACCAAGCTACTTTATCCCTACTTTCTTCCGCTTTCCATTGATTAGAGGGGAAGACCCTAGGAGAATTTCAGAAAAGAAAAACTCTATAGGATGTTTATTTGAAAGCGTAGAAAAGAAAAAACGTATAGAGATGTTCCCAGCAAAGCGTAGAAGTGGCGAAGTGGAAGAATCAGCCAATTCTTTAGCAAACTCGGTGATTCCATCCGCCAGTGCTGCCAGACTGTGACATTATGTCCCACCTGTACCATTTCTGGTACGTAACACGTACGCAATCATGTACGACTCTGGTTAATAGGTAAGTGATCTAGTAATCTTTTAATACATGAGTGATCTAGTCATCTATTGGGTTTGCTCTGTCGTCCCTCCTGGCGCACTAGGCGCTCTGGCCCTACCTTCCGCCCGGATCTGGCGTGCGCGGCTGCCTGCGGCCCGTTACCGGGCGTCCTGGGTGGCCTGAATGTGCTCGCACTTGGCCGGCGCGCCGCCATTGCACCCATAAAAGTGTCTCATTCCCCGTCAAATGCACAGCATGTACAACAGCCAAGCAGATATGTTGTAAGCCGTTGATTATCAACATGCACGTTGATCGAGTGACTAGACATAAGGTATATTATGCGACGTTGTACAGGATGCTGTACAGGTCACACGTACAGGATGCTGTACAGGTCTTGATGTGTTGGTGTTCTGTTGTTGTGGTGCTCTGGATGATGGGGAGCCCGGTAGCCCACCCCCGCCCCGGCCTCGCTGCCACACTTTATATTCATACTTTCTCCGATCCTTGCGTTTTGTAAAAAATAGTTCTTTACAAAAAACAGATAATGTTTTAGGGTGTTTTGTGAGGTTGGGTTGGCGGCGGAAGTTGTTGGGAATTGGATGGTTGCGACCTTGGGGACGGAGCGAGATGCGAGCGAAAGGAACTGAGGATGGGCGTGCGGGAGGCTGAAAGATGCCCGTGCCAGCCAAGGAAGTTGAGTGATCTTGGCGATGATTCAAGTCGAAACTGACAGGAGAAAGTGAAATGAAGACCGCGATCTATATTGATGATGGAGTGGTTCAATTGGTGATTACGCCGCAAAGCGACTTCGAGAAGAACGCATTGAGGTCATTTGAGGACGGCGAGTTGAATGCCAAGATTTTCAATGGCGCGTTTTATGATTGCTCCGGTGGCTGGACGAGACAGCGAGAATGCTTGTCAATGAATCATCAGGACCAGCAAGATCGTTCCTTGATTCTGCGGGTGGAGAAATGACTGAAAACACCTGGATCCCGACGGCGCTGGCCCTGCCGGACGAAGGAGAGGGCAGCGACGAAGCCAAAGGCGGTGGCGCCAAAGGCGTCGGCGTGGCGGTTGACATGCGCTTTGCTGATGGCGAAGTGATTCCTGGCAAATATCGTTCTGGCCGGTTCTCTGATGAGAACGGGCTGGTGTGGCTGAGTGGGGTTAAGGAGTGGAGGTCGGCGAAGGAGGATGATGCGGAGGACGCGGAAGTTGACGCGGAAGTTGACGCGGAAAAGGATTCACCGAGCGATGCGCGCGGAGAACTGGAAACAACGGATAAGGAGGAAGAGGCATGAGTATGTTTCTAAAGGCAGCAGAGATCAACGTAGGTGATTGGTTTATGGTGGACAGTTGGACTAATGGCGACCGCAGTTACATCGGCTGTGTTGGGCAAGTGACGGTACGTGATGGGAGGCATGTGGTATGCCAACTATACAATAACGGAAAGGCGTATTACATCACCACAACCACGCTGGACATGGCTATCGTCAATCTCTCCAGCGCTTCGGCTGAGTACATCAAGGCGCAGACTGGGGACGCTTACGCGGCGGCGCAGGATTGGCCGAGGTGGTATACTAGCTCAAGCAAGGGGTTTGTGTGGCGCATGGATTCAGAAACTATAGGCACAGCTTTTGACATCAAGTATGACGGCCACCCCGAAGAGGCGAAAGTGATGGCGGGAATGGCGGGAATGATCCGCATCCCCGCCGCCGAGGGCGAGGCGGTGGTTGCGGCGGCGGTGGAGAAGGGGAAGTGGGCGGCGGGGTCGCGGTGGACTGAGTGTGGCCCTGATTGCTTGTGGGAGTGGAGCGATGGACGCCGCTCTCGTGCCAGATGCAAGAACATAGAAGATGGTGAATGGCAACCCATTGGTGTCACTCTAAAGGAATGCATGGATCGTGATTGGGGCAAGCACATCGAAATCCCCCCCGCCCGCGCCCGCGCCATCATGGACGGGTGGGCCAAGGAGAGGGAGGCTAAGTCTTGGCCGAAGTTCCTGCTTAAAGGCAAGTGGATTGGTGAGTACACCGACCAGACGCATATGATCAACCATAACAAGGGGAGCGGAACCTCTGGATATGTTTTCGATGGTCATAATTGGGGCAGACCGAGCAGAGTCAAATACCGTGAACTGACCGAGGCAGAGGCAAGAGATATGTTGGATGGGTGGGCCAAGGAGAGAGATGCTAAGTCAGTGCGGTGCTTTGAAATGGAGTGTGCCGAAGGCCTCGTGTTGGTCAAGTTCCGAGACGACAAAGCAATAGAGCGCAAGAAATCCGGTGAAGACCAGCCGTTGCATTATTGCGGGTCGCTCAATACCTATGAATGCAGCAGAAAATGCACCGAATTCCCCCCCGCCGAGTGGGACGAGCGCGTAGCCAAGCTGACCGCCCCGAAGTACCGCCCGTGGAGCAAAAAGGAAGTTCCTGTAGGTGAGGCGGTCCGTGTATCCTTCCCTTCAGGCGAAGTGGTGGCGGGTGTGGTTGGTCTTCACAAGCCAGCCGAGAACGATATGACGTTTGTGACTGTAACGGGATGCCGCCCGCTATCGTTCACTGAACTGATGAAGTGGGGTAAAACCATCGACGGCCAGAAATGCGGGGTGAAGCTCTAGCATGAGCGCAAAGACCAGGAGTAATCAAATCAGGAGAATAAAACATGAAAGACATACAGGCTCAAATCACGGCTATTGAGGAAACGTTAAAATCTTCCTTGGAGGTACTTGAGGCCATGTATCCCGTTCACGTTGAAGGGGTGTCATTGTTGCGGCCAAGAGGTGACGGAAAGGTTAAAGAGTTTTCGGTTCATCTCTGTGCGTCAGTAGTTAGGGCAAAGGATACTGATGAGCGCAAAGACCAGGAGTAACTACCGGATCGGCTGGTGTCCGCGTGTCGATTGCCACTGGCATGGACGCGGCGGCCGCCGTTGCCGGGAGTGCGTGCAAGTGCGCGGGGTTGACACGGGCTTTGAACCGATCAAGGCGAAAACTACAATCAAGGCGAAATAGCCATGCCCAAAAGAGCCGACCCAAATTTTGACCCGTACGATCGCTCTGGCTGGATCGTGCGGAAGTGCGCCGACTGTGGGGAAGAATTCAAGGTTCGCTCCTATCACCGCTATGCTCGCTGCGACAAATGCCGGAAGGGGAAGAAGGGGCGGCTGCAGACGCGTTCTGTGAAAACGAACGTCTGTCCGCGCTGCGGTAACTGGAAGCATTTCTTGGCGAAGAAGTGTATGCAATGCTACAAACGCGATCTGGCCGAGCGGAAAAACGAGAACATGCCAGCCGCCGAAACGATTGAGGTTGCCGAGATGGTTAAGCGGGAGCGGGCGAAGCGGAAGGGGCTGTTTGAGGATTTTGCGGCGGACGAGTCCACGCAGTTGCGCGTGTACCGTGACGAGGCGCGGGAGCAAGTGGCAAAGAAGCAGGTCGGCTATGTTGCGCCGCCCGTGGTTGAGAAGAGTGTTGAGGAACAACTGAAGGAGTTGCTATGAACCCGATTGAATTCGACGGACACAACATCATTATTGCCAAGGATCAAGAAGGCTATATCCCGCTGCCAGCGCACGTCGGTAGCACCGAAAGCAGGGTATTTTCGTGTTGGCAGTTAACGTGGCGTGAACGTCTGCGCGTTCTCTTTGGTGGCCGCGTGTGGCTGTGCTTGATGACCTTTGGAAAGCCTTTGCAGCCTATCAATCTAAGCGTGGACCGCTTCAAGTGGGTGCCGAGAGAGGTCAAATAATGGACGACGCCGCCACAATCAGAAAACACGCCCGCGAATACAAGATGCCGCTGTACGGCGAATGGCACGTTCTCCGCGAACTGCAAGGCATGTGGTGGCGCGACAAGGGCGGGCCAAACGGCCTTGCGCCGCTGCCGAATTCGGACATCAAGGACTACACGGCGCTGCTTGAGCGATACGAACGGAACCGCGCAGAATTCTTTCTTCCTCACGGCGTGCCTTGGCACGATACCGAGAAGGTGTATGGGAACCGGGACGTTGTTCTGCCGCCGAGTCTGTATGACAAGTCGCTGGTGAACGATGGGCTCGCATTCACGAATGATGACGACAACGATTACATGATGTTTGTGGCTCCCAGGAAGACCGGCAAGTCATATGTCGGCGCGTTCAAGATAATCCGCTGGGCCTGCAAGTGCGAACCGACGTGGCATTGCTTCAAGCACAACGGCGTTTCTTTCCGCGATTACCAAGGCCCGAAGATCGTCGTCATTGGGAGTTTCTCGTGGACAAACGTTAAGGAGTTGTGGGAGGTTTATCGGGAGGTACTGCCGCGCTACGAGTTGGGGCCATACGCGCCGGACTGGGGGAAGTTCCCCGGCGAGGGCGGGCGGCCAAAGAATCTTTCTTTCGGTGACGGCAAGCCCAAGAGCATTGATCTCGTCGAGAGTCAGTCGCGGTTCATCTTCCTGTGCTACACGCAGCAGCAGCATGTGTGGGAGAATTTCAAGGCTGGCGCGCTGCACGCCGACGAACAGATACCGTGGTCGCTGTTGACCGCGTGGGAGGACGGCACGCGAACGATGGGCGATTACACCCCGGCCATCTTCACGCTTTCCGGTTTCATGCTGCCGGAGCGCCCGGACACCGGCATGGCTGGCCCGATCTATTACAACCTGTGGGAAGGGAACAACACGCGCGGCAAATCCGTTGGCCGATACAACAACGATATGGAGTCGACGCCCGACGCGATCGTGGGGAAGAAGAAGAAAAAGCAGGGGTTCGATCAGTACGTAAACCCGAAGATGGAGCGAAGCGAAGATGACGCCAAGCGCGGCATGGCCTGTTACTACCCTGGCTGGCAGCCGGGGGCCGGGCTCGTGCTGGAGAACTTCGATTCGTCCACGCACATCATACCGACCTACGACCGGAGCCACCCGCTGTGCAAGGACACCACGAAGTACCGTGGCACCGATCACGGGTTGAGCCGACCGTGCGCGACCGTGTGGGCAGAGGTTTTCCCTTGGGGCGATATTTGCATTTACCGGGAATACTACAAAAAGGGCGGCACCATCCCGATGCACGCCGTCAACATTGTCGCCGCGTCAGGGAATACCCGCGCCGAGGTAGGCCTGTACCAAGACAGCGAGATTATGGACGCCCGCCGAACCTACGAGGAAGTGTTCACCAGCGAGCGATACATGGGCAGCGTGCTCGACGGCCGCTCCTTCGCCTCTCCCTCTCAGGAGATCATGGGCACGATGGGCCAAGTCTATAACCAGTACGGCTTGTGGTGTACGGCGGCGAAGTGCTCCAAGAGCGCCAAGGGCGCCAAGGGCGAAATGTTCAATCAGCAGGTGGAGAACACAAAGACCTACCTGCGCCGGGATCCAGAGCGCCCGCATATCATGTGGCAATTTCGCAAGCGCAAAGTCATCACGGAGGAACAGTATCAGACTTGGCTTGAGAACCGGAACGGCGAATGGAAGTTTGGCTCGACGATCTATTTCGTCGATTCGCTCGACTTCACGTTCCGCGAGTTCCGGCAGTGGGGACTCAAGAACGACAGGCCAGAGGACGCGAACAACCATATCGTCGGCGGCGCGTTGCAGTATTTGATTGCTGAGATGCCACGCTATTTCGGCACGATGTGGGATGATAAGGATGTGGATTGGGATGAGGTGCAAGAAACAGGTGAATTCAAATACGTCAGATACTAAGCATGAATCAGAGTTTTTGGTCTGCTTCAAATGCGGACAGAGAAAAGCGTTGCGCATGATGGTTGTTGGCGGCGAGGGAACAGAAGAAGACGGAAGAAGATTTGCGTTTATCAAGGAGCGCATCAACTGTACCGCCTGTTACACAGAACAGAAACGTGCTATTAAGATCGTCGCTTCTATCGTCTATGATCCATTGGAGAATATCGGAGAAGTTATCGGAACGCCAGAATAGGGAGTTCAAATATGTGCGATACTGAAGATGTAGTTATTGAGAATGAATACCTTGAGGTATTGAATGATCCAGAGAATCCTAATCTGGAATTAGGTTTAGCATTCGGCGCTGATCGGAATGGCGTTCCACATCGAAGTGGTCTTATGCTAACAAAGAGCGCAGGTGCGCGGAAGTGGGGACAGTATCTTGAATCGTTTGGGCGCAGTCTGGTTCTTTTTGCTGATGGATTGGGATGAAGTTCAAGAAAGCGGGGAGTTCAAATATGTGCGATATTAAAACAGCAATTAAGTTGCCGAAAGAATGGGAAGTTGTTGGTTCGATCAATGGCTATTGCACGTACATGAAGGACAAGCTGACAAAGAATGAAGTTGATTCTTTCATGCATCATATATCATCTTCGGACGGAAGAATCGCATACCGATGGCCCGGCGGCGATATTCTCTTTCTTCCGAACTTGGACAAGTGCGCTTTTTGGTCGCGGAAAATGAGGTAAATCACAACAAGGGAGGTAGATCATGGCAGCATCAAATAAATCAGCAAGACGTAGAACTCCGGGAGCCTGCGGAGGCACGCCGCGCAAGGATGGAAGTGGTGGTGGACGCGGTAATCGTAGTACACAGCGTCAGCCGAAGAAGAGAAAGTAACTAGAGACTAGGCCGAGACAGCCCATCCCGACCGAGTGAAATAAACACAGGGCAAGGAGAACAGACATGGAAGAGAATATGACATTTGGAGAAGCCCTGGACCACATGAAGATGGGGAGGAAGGTTCAGAGAGCAGGATGGAACGGCAAGAATCAGTTCGTGGTGATGCAACCGCGCCTGGAGCTTCCCCCGTACAATACGACAGGTACCGCGCGAAAGGTCAATGACCGGACCGCGAAGTTCATTGGTGAAGATGCGCCGTTGAGCTGCCCGCCGTACTGCTGCATCTACAATGCTCAGGAAGAGTGGGTTTGTGGATGGGTGCCGAGTCAGGGTGATCTGTTTGCTGAAGACTGGCAGACTGCATAACCAAAGAAAGAGAATAAATCAGGCCGGTTCGATTCCGGCTCGCTTGCCGAGATCAGATGAAAGACAGGGTTCGAGTCCCTGACAGTCAGCAATGACTAAGAGAGTGCTCCGCTGGGTCCGGAGAGGCATGACAGCCCAAAGGGTCAAGCCGGTGAGATGCCGGTATTCTTTACAGTCCACGCAATCAGCGTCGGACATCTTTACACTTTAATCTATAGTGTAAAATAATCTTACATTTTCATTCATTTTCAGTTGACAATACTCTCACGATTTGGTAGTAACTGTCATTGGAATGAAGAGGTATGCCTTTTTTTATCGACGAGTGTCTGGTTTCTTTACACCAATATGTCGGAGGTTCTTACATGAGTGATGGCTACCTGTACGTCAATCCCTGCGGAGTGATTCAAACGCTGAAACCCACCGGCCATTACCTACTCGTTCGCCGTTGCAAGGCCCCGCTTTCCAAGTTCATTGTTGGCGAGAAGAAGTATGAGCCGATGATTCCGTTCAGACACGAAGGCGCGGGTGACGATGAAGTGCTGGCGACCGCTGTTGCCGAGTCACTGGCCGAGAATATCGAGAATCCGATTTGCCAGGTGTTGGCCGTTGGGCCGGACGTTGGACGGATGCGCACGAAGAAAGAGCTTCGCAAGCTGCGCCTTGTCGAGCGCGACGGCCAAGGGAAAGAGACACCGATGGACATTACCTTCACGGGCGCGGTTGGCGATTTCGTGGCCTTGCCGGAGCACGCGGCGTCCGGGCGAATGATGCGCGGAATCACGGGCTACGAATACGATCTCATGGTGGATGAAGGCGAATTGCAGGGCGCGTATATCCCGCAGGAGAAAGTTGCATGACTACCCAACCCAACGTAGCCGAATATGCACAGCCGAGCGCGGCAGCAGTAAACGACGACGTTAAGGCGTACGACGGCCCCGGCCGCGAGTATGTCGACCTCCCGCCGAATCTCGCTGGTAATGCCGAGTTGGTCAAGGCGTTCCACGATTTCGCCTACAGTCATTTCGAGACAGCGCGCGACCAGCCGGAGCGCGAGGAACTTGAAGACAACCTGAAGTCAGCCGACGCGATGTTCCGCCTAAGCAAGAACCGCGTGCAGACCGTGAAGGGCGCGGAGAAGAAAGACACCGACACCCTTTCCAATGACTCATCGAGCCAGTACCACAAATCTATTCGGCTAATCTCCAACGGGCAGAAGTCTATCATTTTTGAGAATGACACAGAACTACCAGCGCGATACGAGGCACTGCCCGACAGCGAGGACTACGAGCCGGAAGAGGGTCAGCGCATTGCCGAGGGACGCACGCGGTATCTCGCTCGCGTCTGGTCTGACAACGAATGGACGGAATTCATCAAGAAGTCGCTGACTCGCGCCGACAAGAACGCCATCGAGTTCTACAATGTCGAATGGGAGTACCGGACGGAGACGAAGCGGGAGAAGGTGCCGGGATATTTCGTTGGCGGCGAACCAGTTGAGTCAAAAGCTGGCGACGAGATACCGCCTGATGCCGTGAATAGCCGTGGCGAGCCCGTAATCGATACCGTGTACGACGATAACGGTCGGCCAATGTCCTACGTCTTTGTCGATAAGACTCGTGTATTGAAGAATTGTCCTATTCTTGAGTTCCCGAAGGCGCGGAACACTTGGATAGATCTCACGATTGACGACATTCAAAAGCAGACCTGCACAACCATCGAGTTCTTTCCGTCGTTCGATGATCTTCTGGCCGGGGCGCGTGACGGAATCTACGAGAATCTTGGGCAGATAAACGAGAGCCAGTTGTTTGAGAATGAACGATCCGAAGTCAAGACGGAGATTGGCGACAACAAGGATTACCCTAAGACAGAGCAGAAGAATGGCCTGTATCACGGGTTCAAGGTCCATTGCAAGGCCCCTATCGTTAATTGGGACAATCCAGAGAAGGCCAAGATGGATGATGGTGCGCTGCCGCAGTTATTTGAGGCAGTGTTCGTTGGCAAGTACGGCGAGTTCAATACTTCCGTGGTCGAAGCCCCTGACAAGGACAAGGGAAAGAGCAAGAAGAATATCTCCTGCTCCTGCCTGATGCTGCGAAAACTCCCGTACAATCATGGCCGCTTCACGCTGCACAAGGCTCATTCTCACGACGACAATGACGGCGCTATCCACATGGGCTATCAGACCTTGCTTGAATGCAACGTCGAGGAACAGACAATTACGCTTCGCCAGCATATCGACAACAAGACCGCAAATATCAGGGGTCTTTGGATTGGCGAGAAGGGCAACGTGCTCACGCGGGATCTTACTTTCAAGAACAACAAGGTCGCTTGGGTGCAACCGGGAACGGGGCAGACCGCGCTGACTCGCCTGAAAGTTCCCGACATGACTTCGACCACCATCCCATTCATTGAGTGGCTACAGGGCGACGCCGACGAACTTCTTGGCACGACCGAAGCGTTCCGGGGCGCGTTCGCCGGGTCACGAACGACTGGCACGGAGTACCTGGGCGCGCGCGATCAGGCAATGAAGCCCGCGATCGAGGATGCCAAGTTCATGGCGCGTCAGTATTTCGTCCCGATTCTCCGCGACGTGGCCGACCTCTGCGACCAATTCGCACCGCATTGGAATCTTGGCGATGGCCTGTACTCCGACGAACTTTACGGCAAGACCATGACCAAGATCGTTTCGGTAGACCACTACGAAGCTGACCTGAACGCGAAACAGGTGCTTGTGAACTTCATCGAGAGCGGCGGGTATGATAAGGCCCGCGCTGACGGCGCGATTGGCGAGGACGGCAAGCAGGCGTTTTGGCGTATGACCGGGAAGTTCCTGAAGATGCCCGATGCGGCCAAGATATTCGACGGGGCCAAGCGGTACGTTGAGGCCGAGAATCAGGCGTGGGCTGACGTTCGTGCGATCATGGCCGACCCCGCCGCCGCAATGGAGAACGTGGAGCAGTTGCCGAAAGCCGAAGAGATGCACGACGTTCATAATCGAATCTTGGAGCAGGTGCAGTTGAAGCTTGAGATATTGAAACCGACGCGGCCGGCCGAGGAACAGGATTTGATGGGCCAGCAGATTTCAGCGTTGAAATACTATCAGGCGTTGCATACGCAGTTCAAGGAAGAGGCCGCCGTGACCGCCAACGAGCAGCAACAGGCAATGCAGAAGTCGGCACCAAACCAGTCCGCGCAACCTCCGGCACAGAACGGCGAGGCGGCGGGTGACACGCTTGCAGGCGTTCAGGGGCAGCAAACAGCATGAGTGAAACTGTAAAATATTGCGACATTAACCAGTTCATCTTCCCGCGTCCGATTCTGGAAGCGGAGTTGGACCGCATAAGTTCTTTGATGCAGCACGAAGGCTGGTCCGTCCTGATGGACCTCGTGACGATGGACGTTCAGGCCGCAGTCAAGGCGTCGCTCGACACCGCGCGGCCAAGCGCGGAACGTGATATGAACGTCGCCGCGGTCAAGTCTTTGTCATGGCTGATTACTTTGAAGGAACGGGTTGAGCAGTTGAAGGATTGCGACGAGCCCGTTGAGATTGATAGCGACACCGTGGACCCCGCAGAACCCGCCGACGTGATGCGAAGCGTTATGGATTGCGTACTGCGCCGCTTGGGGGTGTCATAATGATTTCAGAGTTTACGTTTGGTGGCAGACAAGGCGCGATTATGCGGCCCCTGCGCGAACGCAGAACAGGAGGACTCAATGGCTGACAATGATGCTGTTGAAATTACTACCGACGGACTAGCTGACATGCTCGGAAAAATTGGCACGGGTGATGAACCTGTAGTCGATCCCGCCGTGGCCGCTCCCGTCGTTGAGCCGCTGGCCGATGAACCGAATGAGGATCTGTACGCAGACACCTCTAAGGAAGATTTGGTTGAGCTGCTGAAAGGTCGGGATAAGAAGTACGATGGGTTGCGCTCTACGCACGACCGCCAGATGAACGAGTTCCGCGAATCGCAGAAGGAGCAGTTTGAAGTCCTGAAGCAGCTCGTGGATCAACGGGGGGAACAACCGGCAGAAGCGGCTCCCGCCATCGACAACGAGGCGTTCGTAGAAGAGTGGTCTGAGAAAATATCGCCGGATGATCCAGAGCGCGGGAAGGCTATTATTGACTTCCTTCGTGGCGGGATTGGCGATGGACTGGCGCTGATGAAGGCTGAAAATGCCGAACTTCGTGCGTCACTTGAAGGCAAACTCACGAAGCAAGATCCTGACTATCAGAGGCACCAGAAGGTTGTTGACGAGCTGGTTGATGGCGGGATGCCGTTCAACAAAGCCGTCGATTTTGTAAAGAAGAACATGAAGAGTTCAGCGGCGGCGCAGCCGGGAACCGTTCAACCGCCCGGACGGGTGGCAACGGATACCAGGAGTGTGCCGGGGGCAGCGCCAACAAGCGCGGTTCAGGTGGACGCTAGTACGGCAAGTATGCTGAGAATGGTTGCCGGATCACTTGGTCAAGACACCAAGAAATTCGTGGACGGAATCACAAAATCGGTAGCACAAGAACGGGCGGGGAGATAACCATGTCAACTGAGAACACAAAAGATAAACCGACGATTGCTGCCGACGTTGAGCAAGCAGAGAAGGCCGGAAAACAGCTTCTCGCGCAGTTGCTTGAGCAGGCAAAGCAACCGGAGGGACCGGATGGAGTCTCGTTCTCGCAGAAGTGGGCGAACGAACGCGACGAGTTGGTGCGACACTTCGTAGGGAAGACGGCGTTTCCGAATCCGCCTGCTGGTAAGACGACCGCCCAAATGGGTGACGCGTTCTACGGGCAGGAGATTGACACGATATACTCCGAGTACGGAGACAACATGCGATTGCACCGCCAACGCTTGCGCGAAGGCTGGGTGCCCGTTGTTGATCCGTCGAGTGGGGAACACGTTCAGGATAGGTACGGGAGCCATCTCTACAAACGCTCGATCCAGCTCCGCAAGGCGCAGGATAAGGCGATGCGGGAAATGAGAGAGAAAAGAGAAAGCGCGGGCGACATCGCACAGAACGACCTTGCGAAAGCATCGTTGAGTGAGGGTGTTACCCATGATGAAACAAGCATAAAACGAGGAGGATAATCATGGCTTGGGCTGCGATAAATCCGATTATAATCAACTGGCCCGGAAACTCCGCGCCACCCCGAACCGAGATCGTTGCTGAAGACAGCAAGACTTGGAAACAGGGTGAGTTCGGTTTTCTGACCAGCGGAACAGTAACTCCTGTCGTTGCGGCAGGCAAAACGGATGTGACGATCTTTCGCTTCTGCGAAGTTCAGGTTGCATCCACTTCTACCAGTACGGTATGGGTTCAGAGAATCCGCACCGGAACGCAGATGATTATGCCCGTAATGAATGGCGGTACTGCTGCTGCAATCGCGCAGAGCAACATCGGCACCAAGTACGGAGTAGAGGGACTCAGCAACGTGACTTATCTGGATCTGAATACTACTTCAGGCCCGTTTGAGGTCATCGATCTGATGTCACTTCGTGATCCGATTATGAATTCCGTTCAGTCCTTTAACGGGGATACCGGGGTTGCTGGTTGGGCTATCGTCGAATTCACCGGCACGGTGTCGTAACAAGGGAGAATTATCATGGCTGCTACTACACTATATCAGGCGAATTCAAGCGTTCTGACTTCAAAGGACATCGCGTCGTTGTACTCGCGTACTTTCGACAGGATCGTTCAACAGAGTGAGAGCGTCGAAGCCGAAGGCGCACGTTTCTTCGCAGAAGAGATGGGCAACCTTGAGACGTTCAAGATCGGGGAAGTTTCCTCGGCTCTTGATCTGCCTATCAAGGCGACCGACACCGACAGGGTGCCGATCTTCCAGCCGCTCGAAGGACACAACAAGACCGTTACGGCGGTTCAGCGTAGATCCGGTATTATGGTCACAAAGGACGCGATCAAGTCGCAGAAGACGCGAATGCTCGCTGGCCTTATGATCGGACTGCCGAACTCGGTGAAGCAGTCGCAGGAATACGCCTACGCATCGGTGTGGAATGGTGGCGCGGCCACCAACACGGGCGCGGACGGTTCATTCCTGTTTGCCGACGACCACACACTGGAAGACACTCGCGCTGGCTCTTGGAGCAACGTGTCGGCTTCCGGCGCGGCCTTCGACACTGGCACGCTGTTCACGGCATGGTTGAACATGCAGCATCGGACGAACGCTAAGGGTTTCCCGAAGCGTCAGAAGATGACGGCGGTGTACTATCCCGACGATCTGCAAGAGGCTGTGAGCAAGGTTCACAACTCAACGCTGTATCCTCAGAATAGTCTCAATGCCAAACTCGACCCGCTGTTCTCCGCTTGGGAGATGGTGCCGAGTCTGTACCTGCGCGATGGTTCGACCACCGCCTGGTACTGCATTGGTGACAACGCCGAGGCCGACCGTGGGCTGATCATATACTGGCAGACGAAGCCGGAGTATGAGGCGCTCAATGATGGTTTGAACCCCCGTTTGATTATGGGACGTTCGGTCACATTGTCCTTCGCAGTTGACTCGGTACATGGAAGGAGTCTCTACCGGAACGCAGGCGCGTAAACGAACACAACCTTGGCGCGGCGGGGACAGTCCTCGTCGCGCCCTAACCCCAAAAACGGGAGGCCAATCATGGCTAAGATAGAAACAGAAGTGAAGAAAGAAGAAGTGGTGTCCAAGGAAGAATTCATGGCATTGAAAGCGAAGGTGAGGCGTATGAGTGATAATTGGAAGCGATTCGTAAAGGTGCATGTCGATTCTGGCAGCGGTGGAACGATTGTTTCTCTGTTGCTGATTGCACTTCTGTCTGCTCCCGCGTTTGGCGCGGACGAGCTGCTTGACCAGTGGGATGCACCGGAAGCTAAGGGCGGCTACGTGGTTATCAACGCCGATGAAGGCGACGATACCGACGACACGCTGACCATCGGGATCAATACCGATAACGACTTCACCGTGACCATTGGTGGCGACGAAGTGTTGAATATCACGGATGCTGGTGTCTTGACGACTACATCTCTGAATGCTGGATCCACCAACTACGAGGATGGCGTCAAGGCTGATGTTGAGATCACGCTTACTGATACTGACGGAGATGCAACTATTTCGTCTATTGGATATCAGGATAGCGACGGGATATTGCTTCTCGATTCCGATGAGGGTGACGCCGATGAGGATACTTGGTCGATCAAGGCTGAAGCCGATGGGAATGATCTCTCGTTTGTGAATCATATTACGGAGGTGATGAATCTCACGCCCGCTGGAGCATTGCAAGTTGATAGTACCATCACTGCTGGTGGGGCTGTTGATGCAGCAAATCTAACCGTTGACGCTGCTGCTGGCCTTGATACGCAGTCTGAAGGCGCGTTGGTGCTAGGTGCTGCTACTGCTGACAAAGTGCAGATTGGTGCTTCTGATATTGACACGTACATTCTGGGCGGGCTAGATGTATTGGGCACGACTGGCGATGGCATTGACACCACGGGTGATACCGCGCTGTATATAGGTCAAGAAGCCGCAACCAGTTTGGTACTTGGTGCGAGCGATATTGACACCATCGTTTCTGGCCCATTGACCGTGCTTGGTTCTACGGGTGCAGGCTTGGATGCTGGCGGTGCCACGGCGCTGTTTATCGGCGAAGCGGTTGCCACAAGCGTGTCGATCGGTAAATCTGGTGGAGATACTACTATCCTGGGGCCGCTGAACGTACTTGAAGCCACGGGCAAGGGCATCGACACCACAGGCGCTGGTGCATTGTTTCTCGGCGAAGCTATGGCTACCTCTGTGAGCATAGGCGCATCTGACGCTACTACGACCATTCTTGGCCCACTGGAAGTGTTGATGGCTACCGGCAAGGGTATTGACACCACGGGCGCAGGCGGGTTGTTCATTGGACAGGCTAATGCCACTTCGGTATCGGTTGGTCAGAGCGATGCAGACACAATCATTCTTGGCGGGATGACAGTTCTTGCGGGTACTGGCGAAGGTATTGATACCACGGGTGCAGGAGCATTGTATCTCGGCGAAGTTACCGCAACATCGGTCAACATTGGTAGTGCTGCTACGGTGACAGATGTAAACGTCCTCTCGGATGGTGGAACGCTGGACGTAGGCAAAACCACCGCCGCCGTTACGATGACGGCATTGACCACGGCAACGGCAATCTTTATGGGTGCTGATGCTGCTAGTCCTGCAAATACCCTGTTCGACACGACTGGAGCTGGCGCGATTGATCTTGGGTCTGCCGATGTGACCGACATTCAGGTGGTTACGGATGGTGGAACGCTGGACGTAGGCACGACTGCCAGCACCCTGCTGTTCACTGCTCTCACTACTGGCACTGCTGTAATTCAGGGTGCAGATGCGGATGGTGCGGCTGATACTACATTCGACACTACTGGTGCTGGAGCGATTGTTGTTGGTAGCGCGGATGTGACCGCGATATCGCTTGACGGCGACTTGGTTTCTACTACCAGCCCCTTCCAGATGGCTGCTTTCGAAACCTTGGTGGACGCCACGGCAACCACCACGCTTACGTCTGCTGATTACGGCAGGATCATACTTGCTACGCAGGCTGGCGGCGTTACGTTCACGCTTCCAGCCAACGGTGCTCCGGCTGGATCATGGATTGACTTCATGCAAGGCACGCCTGCTAACAACACCACGGCAATTACGGTTGAGTCAGCCACGCAAGATACGCTCATCACTGACAATTCAAGTGATAGTGATAGTGTTTCGTTTGGTACTGGCGCAAGAATGGGTGGGTACATCCGGTGCATCAGTGATGGTGGATTCTGGGTGGCTCTGAATCTTGGACAGACTGTGATGACCGTAACCGATACCGACTAATCAATCAACCCTTGGCGGGGGTACGGCAATCGGCCGACCCCGCCCCCTTTAAGGAGGATGACATGAAGAAAATTACTCTGTTGATTGTTGGGTGTCTGCTAGCTGACGTTGCTCTGGCCGGGCCGCGACCGATACGACTGTACCTGGCTACCGTGCCGACGAACGCTGCCGCTACGGTGGCCGCCGCTGCCACGACCAACGCGAATTCGACCATCGGATACGTGAATGCTGTGTACCTGAATCTGGGCGTAGGGGATGGCACGCCGGATATTGACATAGATGTTCTAGCTGTTGGGGCGTTAG
>Ga0207997_1000640_pt1 | contig 17809 bp, 27 predicted proteins | sample AntAceMetag02UKN_FD_184777 | JGI IMG/M metagenome (GOLD analysis project Ga0207997, IMG submission 184777) | Saline lake microbial communities from Ace Lake, Antarctica - Antarctic Ace Lake Metagenome 02UKN (SPAdes) (version 2) | ecosystem: Environmental > Aquatic > Non-marine Saline and...
AGTTGTTTTAGAATAGAATAGAGATTCGTTTTTTGATAATAATCAATCAAATAAGGGGGGAATAAAAATGCATCCAGAACTAATGAGAATTATTGTTGAAGGAATGCAGAATGGGCAGATAGCAAATACGACTTCTACCGAATTCACATTCATTATCTTTGGGATTATTACTCTTATTCATGGTATTTTGTTTTGTAGATTTCTAAATTTCCGTATAAAACTGGTATCTTAAAGACAAAAAATTGAAAGGCCTATCTTGGGTTAAATCCTTGTGGGCCTTTTTCATTATTCTATGCTTAATATAAAGAAAGTTCGAAAATCGTCCCATCGGGGGAGCCACGATCTAGAAACGGCTTAACTAAGCCGTTTTTTGTTTTGCCCAAGACAGGGCAATATGACTTTTTAAGGCAATATGGTAAAATAAGCAGTATGGAATATATTTTACCTACAATTACTGGTTGGATTGGAATGGCACTTATTCTTATTGCGTATTATCTCGTTTCAACAAAGAAAGTAACTGGCCAATCATTGCTTTATCACTCACTTAACTTTTTTGGAGCGATTGGTATTGTTTGGAATACTTTTATTCAAAACGCTTGGCCAGCAATGGCTTTAAATGTTGTTTGGGCGATAATCGCTATTACAAGTATTCTTTTGGCAAGAAATAAAAAGTTCTAAAATCGTCCCAGCGGGGGATCACTTAAAATAACCGTTTATTTATGCGGTCATTTTTAATAGGGGGGAGGATATTTAGAAGGAGATATTTAAACCTTTGACGTAATTAAATCAAAGTGTTATTATTTAATCAGTTATTTGTCAATAAGTTTGGTTTGAAAATAAGCAAAAAATATTATCAAAATGAGGATGCATTATGATAAAAACGGAAAAAAGGGACGTTAATGTAAAATATTGCGATCTTTGCGGAGAAGAAGCAGAACATCTCGATAGATGTGCTGTTTGTAAAAGGGAAATGTGCAACAAAGATGGCGGGGCGGCTCATAGCACTTTCAGCATTGAAGTTTATAGACATGAAGACGGGGGACATCTTGTCGGCTATGGATCCAAAATCTGTAATGATTGCGCCGAGAAAAAATTCAAAGGTACCATTCGCGACCTCATTAACGGGATGATGAGTAAGAATCCTGTATCGGTGGGATAAGAAAATCAATGTGCAAACAAGTAAGAACCGGTACTTATTCAAGTGCCGGTTCTTTAATCAAATAGGTTCTTACGTTGTTTACCATACGGAGTACTCAAAATAACCGTTTATCTATACGGTTATTTTTAATAGAAATTGTGGACGTTGGAATTTGTTAGTGATAGAATTAAACCATATGAAGAAAAAAGATTTTAGAATAATTTTTTGATTAAAATATAGAATGTATTTGAAATAAAAAGTGAAATTTATTGTATTAAAGAGTAAGGACCATATATGTTTAAATCATTAGATCAACTCTCAGATGAAGAAATTGTGCGTATGGTTCAGTCAGGCGGACTTGAATCATTTGGTATATTAGTTAAAAGATATCAGGAGAAAATGCTGCGCTATGGAAGAAAATTTCTCTTTAATAATAATGACATTGAAGATTTGGTTCAGGAAGTATTTATTAAAGCATATACCAATATTCAAAGTTTTGATGCTTCAAGAAAGTTTTCTGCTTGGCTTTATCGTATTGCCCATAATCAATTTATTAATGCTATTAAGAAGAAGAAAGAGCCATTGCCTTTCTTTGATTTAGACGTTCTATGGCCTTATTCTGTTTCTAAAGAGAACGCTGATAAAGAAACTAATCAGAGAGAACTTAGTCAGATGTTGGAAAAATGTCTTGATAAGTTAAGTCCCAAATATCGTGAATCATTAGTCTTATATTATTTTGAAGAATTAACTTATAAGGAGATTGCTGATGTTTTACATATTCCGATGGCTACAGTGGGTATTAGATTAAAAAGAGGCAAGAAGATTATGAAATCTCTTTTTCAAAAATATGAATTCAATAAGTGATAAGATTTTTAATAAAATAAAAAAAGAGCAAATAAAGATGCGACCCAAGATATACTTTATCTTAAAGGCTGTTTTGATTGCTTTGACGACCTTATTAGTGGCCTTCTTTGTTCTGTTTCTAGTTAGCTTTATCTTCTTTAATTTAAGAGCTAGTGGAGCATGGTTTTTACCTAGGTTTGGCTTACCAGTCATTGGAATTTTCTTTAAATCATTACCTTGGCTTTTGATCTTAATAACGATAATTCTAATTGGCGTCCTAGAAATATTGGTTAAGCGTTTCTCCTTTGCCTATCGTAGGCCAATTCTTTATTCAATCTTATTCATCATTATCTTCACTTTTTTAGGCAGTTTTGCAATGAGTAGAACTCATTTGCATCCAGATTTTTTTTGGAAAGCCCAAGAAAGAAAATTGCCGATGATGGGTAGATTTTATCGTGATTTTGGTATGCCTAAATTAGGTGATGTCTATTATGGTATTGTTTTTGATATGATGGATAGTGGTTTTCATCTGGAAACACCTAAAGGCGAAATATTAACCGTTGTGGCTACTTCAACCATTCCTTCTCGATTAGGTAGCCCGATTATCAAAAAAGACGATAGAGTGATAGTTCTAGGCAAGCGGAAGAATGAGACAATACAAGCCTTTGGTGTTCGTAAGGTTGATAAACAATTTGAGATTTTTCAGCGTCGACCTCATAATCCGATACCTCGGATGAAATAAAAAGTTTCTTTACTTGTATTAATAAGTAGATAGACCAAATTAAAGGTCGAGAAGATTAAATAGTAAAGGAGTTTTATTATGAAAAAGAAATATCTTGCTTATGCAATCTTGCCAGTCCTAGCTTTATTTTTATCTGGTACAGGAATTGCTTCAGCTCATGGTTGGTTGGGTGGGGTTAATAACGCTACGCCCGAAGAAATTGTCCAACATCAAGAAACAATGTTTGAGAACAAAGCTGGACTTTTTGGTATTAGCGTTGATGAGATGAAAGATTACTGGGCTGAAGGCAAAAATTTTAAAGAAATAGCCGAAGCAGAGGGAATTACCCAAGAACAACTTCAAGAAGGAATGATAGAAGGGAGAAAAGAGCAGGCGCAAAACCATATGCAAACACTAGTAGATAATGGTGTTATTAGTCAGGATCAAGCCGATAATCGTTTACAATCCATGGAAGAGCGATTTACCAACGGTAAAATGGATAGAGGTTCCAGAGGTTCTCATCGTGGTTTTGGGATGAACTTTGGTTGGTAAGATTCTTATTCTCTATAAGAAAATCTTAGGCGCTTCTCGCAACAATCCCTACCTTTTCGGCAGGACAGACGGGGAGGCCTGAGATTCTCTTTATGCAAAATGGAGTCAGGAGCCTTTTTAGTTAAATAAAGACCATTTATTAAAATAGGTGGTTTTTTGTTTATGTGGTAAGGTTTATTTATATGACTAAAAGTAAAATGCTATATTTTATTCTCGCAATACTAATCGGTGTACTCATGTTTATATATGCCGGAGTTGATGATAGCCCTGGAGGACAGCTGATAGGAGTATTAGTTGTTATTATCAGTATTGTAGGTATAATAAAGAGCAAAAAAAAAGGCTCCTGACCCATTTCTTATGAGAAAAGAATATTTTGATATAGCAATAATTGGTGGAGGACCGTCTGGCATGATGGCTGCTGGCCAAGCAGCTGAATTAGGAGCTAAGGTTCTTTTAATTGAAAAAAATGAGAGTTTAGGTAAAAAATTGTTAATTACAGGTGGCGGTCGGTGTAATCTCTCGCAGGCTGAGTTTAAAGATAGAATCTTTGCTGATAAATTAGGTAAAAAAGGAAAATTTTTATTATCAGCTCTTTCAGTTTTTGGACCAAAAGAAACTATTAAATTTTTTGAAAAAATAGGATTAAAAACTAAAATAGAAAGAGGTCAGCGAGTTTTTCCTGTTTCGGATAAGTCATATGATGTTTTAACTATTTTATTAAAATATCTAAATAAAAATAAAGTAGAGATATTATTAGGTCAAAGAGTAAATGGTTTTGAGATGAATGGTCAAAAAATAGAGAGCATAAGATTGAAAGGTCAAGAAATAATTGCTCATTCATATATCTTAGCTACTGGTGGAAAATCTTATCCTAGAACTGGTTCAGATGGCAAAAGTTATAAATGGGCTCAGCAAATAGGTCATAATGTTATAGACCCTAAACCAGCATTAACGCCTGTAAAAACTAAAGAAAATTGGCCTAGCGATTTACAAGGATTAAGTTTAAAAAATGTAAGTGTATCTGTTTTTCAAAACAATAAAAAGCAGGATTCACGATTCGGAGAAATGCTTTTTACGCATTTTGGAATTAGTGGTCCGATTGTTATTGATTTAAGTAAAAAAATAGGCGAGTTATTAAATACGGGAGAAGTAATTTTAAAAATTGATTTAAAACCAGCTTTAAGTATTGAAACTTTAGATAAAAGATTACAGCGTGATTTTAAGAGTAATAAGGATTTTAAAAATTATTTACCTAATCTTATGCCTAAAAGAATGGGTGGTTTAATACTTCGTCTGACCGGGATAGATAGGGACAAAAAATTAAATGTTATTACTAAAGATGAACGTAAAAAAATTATTGAAACATTAAAAGGTCTTATTTTAAATGTTAGAGGTTTAGCTGGTTTTAATTCAGCTATAATAACTAGCGGTGGTATAGATTTAAAAGAAATTGATTCTAAAACAATGAAATCAAAAATTATTGAAAACTTATATTTTACTGGTGAGATTATTAATTTAGACGGACCAACTGGTGGTTTTAATCTTCAAATTTGTTGGACAACCGGATATATTGCAGGAATAGCTGCAAGTAAGAGTATCTAGCTAATATTCTGTTGACAAAATATATTTTTTTTAGTATACTACAAATTAGTTAAATTACTTTAATTGACTCGACTCTTTTTGTGTCATTGTGACCCCAAGGGATATTGGGTCACATTTTTTTTTATGACACAATCAAAACCATCCATTGGTCATTTTAGTGACCTTGGAATAAACGAAAAAATTATTGCGATACTTACAAAAAAGGGATTTAATATTCCAACGCCAATTCAGTATCAGGTTATTCCAGATGCTTTAGAAAAAAAAGATATTGTTGGTATTGCTCAAACTGGAACAGGTAAAACATTAGCCTTTGCCATACCAATAATTCAACGAATTATTTCAGACAAAGGACAGGGATTAATTTTAGTTCCAACACGTGAACTTGCCCTTCAAGTAGAACAAGCAATTAAACAAATTGGGTTTCCTTTGGGATTGCGTTGCGTTGTGGTTATTGGAGGAACTCCTCAATATAGACAGGTAAATGCTCTAAAGAATAATCCTCATATTATTGTTGCTACTCCGGGACGGTTGGCTGATTTGATAGAACAGGGAGTTTATAGTCTTAATCGAGTGAACATTATTATTCTTGATGAAGCTGATCGAATGCTTGATATTGGTTTTTTACCACAGATTAAAAAAATATTAGAAACTGCACCAGTAGAACGGCAAACAATGTTATTTTCTGCAACAATGCCGAAATCGATTCCATTATTAGCTAGTTCATTTATGAAAATGCCAATCAGAATTGAAATTGCTCCGCAAGGGACATTATCAGAAACCGTGGAGCAAGAGGTTTTTATTGTCACGAAGAACGATAAGATGCGTTTATTGGATTCTATATTGCAGAAGTATCAAAAAGACAAAACGCTCATTTTCTCTCGAACTAAATATGGAGCGAAGCGCATTGCTCGCGACATTCGAAATATGGGCCATACGGCGACAGAAATTCATTCTAATCGTTCTCAATCGCAGCGAAAGGTGGCGCTTGATGGATTTATAAATGGGAGATTTCGCGTTTTGGTCGCAACAGACATTGCTTCTCGCGGGATTGATGTAAAAGATATTTCATTAGTGATTAACTTTGATTTTCCTCATGGTTCGGAAGACTATGTTCATCGCATTGGAAGAACGGGTAGAGTCGGTTGTTACGGAAAAGCCATTTCTTTTGTTACTTCTTCTGAAAAAGCAGGTATTAGAAAAATTGAACAATTAATTCGTCAGTCCATTCCAATTTTGTCTCTGCCAACGCTTCCTCCAGAAAGAGCAAAACAGCCTCACGCGGAACAACCTCAATTTCGGAGAGGAAGACAGTCTTTCGCGCGAAGACAGCAGAGAGTGCCTCGGGGGCATCGTCAAAATAATCATTACCGATATGCCTAGCCAACTAATTTCTATGAGGAATCGTTCTGTAGTAATACAGGACGGTTTTTTTGTACCGAGAGTAGAATATTAATTGGGTATTTGAACTTAATGATGATATAATAAAATTATGGAATTGATAAACAAACAATCTCTTTTGAAAGAAGCTTTTTCCAAAGCTGCTCAAACCCTAAAAGCTTCCTTGCCTATTATGATAGGTATTTTGCTTTTGGTTAATTTAATAAACCTTTTTGCCAAGGGTTATTATTCAAAATTATTTACCGGCAATTTGATATTAGATCCTTTGGTTGGGGCTTTGGCAGGGAGTCTCTCGTTTGGCATTCCAATAACAAGTTATATCGTTGGTGGAGAATTACTAAAAGAGGGAATTAGTTTAATAGCTATTACTGCCTTTATTATGACATGGACTACGGTTGGTATCGCGATGTTGCCATTAGAAGCAAAATTTTTAGGCAAACGCTTTGCTTTTATTAGAAATATTCTTAATTTTATTTTTGCGATTATTATTTCTATTTTAGTTATTCTAACCTTGAGTCTTTTTTAATGAATAAATTAATAAATAAAAATAGAATAAGCGGAGGAGTAAAATTTTTAATAATTGTTTTAGTAATCTATTTAGTTATCGCTCTATTTAATTTTTCTATTATCAAAGACGCCTTTTTTGATTTTTTACAGATGCTTATTAAAATAGTTCCGATTTTAGTCATTGTTTTTGTAGTGATGGTTTTAGTTAATTTATATTTTACTAGAGATAAAATAGGAAAGTACCTAGGAAAAGAATCAGGAATTAAAGGATGGCTCTATGCAATAATTTCTGGAATTCTTGTTTCAGGTCCACCTTATATTCTTTTCCCTTTATTAGGAGAGATAAAAAAGGGAGGTATGAAAAATTCTTTATTAGCGGTTTTTTTGTATAATAGGAATGTAAAAATTCCTTTTCTGCCAGTAATGATTTATTATTTTGGTTTGAGCTTTACAGTAATTTTATCTCTATATATTATTATTTTCTCAATTTTGAATGGAAAACTTATAGGTTGGTTAGTAAAAGACAGGTTTTGATTAACTGTTAAATATTAGGATTTTTTGTTTTTTTAAATGTTAATAAAAATCCCTTGACACGATATAGTTATGGGTATATGCTTATAACAGATAGTCAATATAAAAAGTCGGGCTATCATAACTAACATAATTAATTTAAATAAAAATATATGCCAAGATTTAATGGAACAGGTCCTTCAGGTTATGGTCCTGGAAGTGGTCAAGGGCTAGGTCCCTGTGGTGGTGGTGCAGCTTATGGCCGTAGAGGAGATGGTCGTGGACAGGGCTTTGGTTGGAGAAGATTTGGGGGATATTATTCTAATTCAGTCCCTTCTAAAAAAGAGGAAGCAGAAATGCTTTCAGAAGAAACAGGGATTTTAGAAGAAGAATTAAAAGCTCTTAAGTCTCGTTTAGCCGAACTTAAAGGTCAAAAATAAAATTAAATAGGAGAATAATATGAAAATAGCAATAAGTTCAACAGACAAAAATATTGAAAGTAATGTTTCTGATGTTTTTGGCAGATGTCCATATTTTGTTATTGCTGAAATCAAAGATAGTAAAATAATCAGCACAGAAGCAATAGAAAATACAGATGCGGATCAAATGAGCGGCGTTGGTGTTTTAACTGCTAAATTAATGGCAGAGAAAAATATTCAGGCTGTAATAACAGGAAGCGTAGGACCAAGAGCCTTAGATGTTTTAAAACAATTCAATATTGAAATTTATTCTGGAGAGGGTATTATAAAAGATGTTTTGCAGGAATTTATAGATGGAAAACTTAAAAAAGTTGATTAAGATGAAAATAGTTATTCCGACAGACAGTAAGAAAGGATTAGACGATCAAATAGCTGAACATTTTGGTCGTTGTTTGACTTATACCTTCCTCAATGAGAAGGGAGAGGTTATTGAAATTATAGACAATATTAGTGAGCATTCAGGCGGCATTGGTTTGCCTCCTAAATTAATGAAAGAACATGGAGCAGATGTCTTGCTATGCAAGGGAATCGGTCCAAGAGCGATTAATTTATGTAAAGAATTAGAAATTGATGTATATGTATATCAAGTAGATACAGTAAAAGAAATTTTTAATTTGTGGCAAAATAATAAACTTAAAAAAGCAGGCGAAGAAGACGCTTGTGAAGAACATAAAACATGAAAATTGCGGTTACAGGTGGAAAAGGAGGTACTGGCAAATCAATGATGGCTACTTCTTTAGCAATTGAATTTGCTAAAAATAATAAAACTGCCTTATTAGATGTTGATGTAGAATGCCCTAACGATCATCTCTTACTTTCCATCAAAAAAAAAGAATATAGCAAAATTTATCAGTCCATACCTAAATGGGATTTTAGCAAATGTACAAAATGCGGGAAATGTGCTTCTGTCTGTAAACAGAATGCAATTGTTTTTGTAAAAAATAGATATCCGGCTTTTGTAAAAGATATTTGTATTGGTTGCAAGGCCTGTATTATTTCTTGTCCTGAAAATGCTATTTCAGAAAGCAAAAAAGTAATCGGTACAATTTATACAGGGAAAAACCACAATGTGAATTTAATTTCAGGCGAACTTAAATTAGGTGAATTAGCTTCTGGAGAAGTAGTTGCCGAAGTTAGAAAACGTTCTGAAGAGATTAATAAAAAATTAAAAATAGAGATTGTTTTAATAGATTCAGCAGCTGGGATTGGTTGCCCTGTTATTGCTTCACTAGTTGGCACTGATTACATTGTAGCTGTTACTGAGCCTACCCCATCCGCCCTGAATGATTTAAAACGAGTATTATATTTAGCTGATCATTTTCAAATTAAACATGGGATAGTTATTAACAAACACGATCTATCAGAAAAATTTTGTTTAAAAATAGAAAAATTTGCTAAAGAAAAGAATATTGCAATTATTGGAAAAATTCCTTATAAAAAAGATTTTGTTAACTCAACCGTAGAAATGAAACCAGTGGTTGAAATCAATCCAAATTATCAAAAAACATTTCAAGGAATAATTAATCAAATAAATTCAACAAAAAAATGAAGAAAACAGATATTTTAATTATCGGTGGTGGACCTGCTGGAGTAGTAGCGGCCGTAACTGCCAAAAAAAATTATCCATCAAAAAAGATAACTTTAATTAGAAAGGAACAAAAAAGCATTATTCCTTGCGGTATCCCTTATATTTTTAATAGTTTAAATTCGGTTGACGAAAATTTAATGCCTGATAAATCTTTATTAGATAATAATGTTGATTTGATTATAGGGGAGGTGCTAAAGATAAAGTCAAAAGAAAAAGAAGTGATCCTTAAGAATGAAGATGCTTATAGCTATGATAAGTTAATTTTAGCACTTGGCTCAAAATCACAATTAATTCCTATTCCTGGTATAGAAAAAGAAGGAGTCTGGTTGGTAAAAAAGGATTATGAGTATTTAAATAAATTTAGAGAAGCAGTTTTAAAAAGTAAGAAAATAGTCATTATTGGTGGTGGTTTTATTGGCATTGAGTTTGCCGAAGAATTAGGCAGCATTAAAGATTTAAATGTTAGTATTGTTGAAATGCTTGATAACTGTCTTATAACTAATTTTGATAAAGAATTTGCAGTAATGGCCGAAGAAAAAATAAAAGATATGGGAATTAAGATATATTCTGGTAGTAAGATAAAAGAAATAGGCGGTGATAAAAAAGTAGAATATGTAGAACTGGATAATGGGGAGAAAATATCTGCTGATTTAGTGATTCTATCAATTGGAGCTTGTCCTAATATTGACTTGGCTAAAGAAGCTGGTATTAAAATAGAAGAAAAAGGCGGGATATGGGTTGATGAATATTTAAAAACAAATGTATTGGATATTTTTGCCGTAGGTGATTGTGCTCAAACTAAAGATTTTATTACTGGTGAAAACACATCAGTAATGCTTGCTTCTGTTGCAACTAGTGAGGCCAGAATCGTTGCTAGTAATTTATACCAATTAAAAATTATTAGAGAGAACAAAGGGACTGTTGGTGCTTTCTCAACTTCTATTAATGGTTTGGCTTTTGGAACAGTTGGTCTAACAGAAACGAAAGCTAAAGAAAGAGGATTTGATTATATTATTGGAGAAGGCCAAGCACTCAATCATCATCCAGCAAAATTAGCAAATACCGAATTAATTAAAGTAAAATTAATTTTTGCTAAATCTTCTGAAAATTTGCTTTTAGGCGGAGAAATTGTGGGGCCAGAAAGTATTGGTGAAATGTTAAATATATTAGCCATGGCTATTCAGCAAAAAGCTTCGCTTTTTGATTTTAGTACTTGGCAAATAGCAACTCATCCTCTTTTAACGTCTTCTCCAACTGCTTATCCTCTTATCTCAGCTGCTCAAAATGCAATATTAAAACTATGAAAGAAAAAGTAGCAATAATTTCAATATTGGCTAATGTATTTTTAGCCGGAGGTAAATTAATAGTTGGATTCATATCTGGGTCTAGCGCTGTTTTTGCTGATGGGTTGCATTCAGGCATGGATATATTCTCATCAGCTATTAGTTTTATCGGTATCAAAATAGCTAAAAAGCCGGTAGATAAAAAACATCCTTACGGTCATTATAAATTTGAAGTTTTAGCTGGATTGGTAATAACTATAATTTTGTTTTTAACAGGATTGTTTATTCTAATCGAGTCAATCAGTGGATTTAAAAATCCTTCTCCTGTAACTATTGGATATTTGGCTTTAGGAGTGATGTTAATTTCAGCTGTAATTAATGAAATAATGGCAAGATTAAAAATTCATTATGGCAAAAAAGAGAATTCAGTTGCCCTATTGTCTGACGGAGTTCATTCTAGAGTTGATGTTTATGCTTCATTAATGGTTTTAGTAGGATTATTTTTTACTGAATACTGGATTTATGTTGATTCGGTTTTAGCTTTATTAATTGGTTTATATATTATTAAAGAATCTTTTTCATTAGGAAAGGAAGCAATTGATTCTTTGCTTGATGTTTCAGCTGGAGAAGAAATAGAAGAAAAAATAAAATTAATTGCTAAAGAGCAGAACATTGAAATAGATACTTTAAAAACACAAAAAAAGGGTTCTACTATAAACGCTAATTTAGAAATGAAATTGCCGAATAACTTGAAGGTAGAAGAAGCGACTAAAATTTCTAACAGATTGAGAGAGAAGCTTATAGAATCAATAGAAAATCTTGAATATGTTGCTATCCAAATTGTTAGCCATGAAATAGAAACTGGATTTTATAAACCTAATTTTGGTCAAGGATTTGGCTGGCAAAAGAAAGGAAGATTCAAAGATAAGATTGAAGAAGCATCTGGAAAAGGACCAAATGGTTTATGTGTTTGTGAAAAATGTAATTATAAAACACCACATCAAGAAGGAACCCCTTGCTCATCTTTAAAATGTCCGATTTGCAATATAAATCTAAAGAGAGAATAACATGGCAAGACCTAGACTTTGTAGAAAAATAAGATTTAATCCAAATATAACCTATTTTAAGCCACAGGGAGTACCAATGAGATTTTTGAATATGGTTGAATTAACCACTGAAGAAATAGAAGCATTAAGGTTAAAGAATAAAGAAGATTTAGATCAAACCGAGGCGGCTAAGATGATGAAAACTTCTCGAAGTACTTTCCAAAGAATTTTGACTTCAGCTTATAAAAAAATCACCAATGCTTTGATTGAAGGGAAAGCTATAAAGATAGTGAAAGAGAATAAAAACCTTAAAAAATTTGAAGAAAGATAAAAATGAGTAAAAAAATTGAGAAAATTACAATTTTACCAGGAATAAATAAATTTGGTAAAAAAGAGAATTTTAAAAGAATTAATATAAAAAAAGGAGAAATAATAGCTATCGTTGGGAACACTGGAGCAGGTAAAAGCCAGCTCCTTTATGATATTGAAAGATTAGCTCAGAAAGATACCAAAAGTAAACGAAGAATTTTAGTTAATAATAAAATTCCAGACAAGGAATTAAGATTTAACCCGAAAAGAAAACTGATTGCTTCATTAGCCCAAAGTATGAACTTTTTAACAGATATATCTGTTAAAGATTTTTTACGTTTACATTTAGAATCTCGTGGTAAAAAGTCAAGACAGGGATTACTTGAAGAAGTAATAGAAGAAGCTAATAGAATTACTGGTGAACCAATTTCCCCTAAAATGAATCTATTAAATTTATCTGGTGGACAAAGCAGAGCATTAATGGTTTCAGATGTTGCAAATATTAGTATCTCTCCTATTATTTTGATTGACGAGATAGAAAATGCTGGTATAAAAAAAGAAGAAGCAATTAAAACTTTGGTAAAAGAAGGAAAAATTATTTTAATCGTTACTCATGATCCTAGTTTAGCATTAAATGCCAATAAGAGAATTATTATTAAAAATGGAGGCATTATTAAAATTTTGAACACTACCTTAAAAGAAAAGGGTATTGCGCATTATCTTAATTGGATAGAAAGTTATAATTTGGGAATAAGAAAAAGAGTAAGGCAAGGGGAAGAAATTAAAAATGTAGAAATATATTGTGAACCAATTAAAATGAAGAACAATACATAGAAATAATAAATACTATGAAATTTATAATTTTTGCCGGAACACCAGGTTCAGGAAAAACAAGTATAATTAAATATATAATTCAAGAATTAAAAGATAATTTTAAGTTATTTTATATTAAATTTGATTGTTTACGAACATTAGACGATGAACGTATTGCAAAAAAATATAAAATTCCAGCTGCTAAAAAGTTAGCTGGAGAACTTTGTCCTGACCATTACACGGCCTTAGAAATTCCGAAAATAATCAAAGAAAACCAAGATAAAGATATTATTATTTTAGAAACTGCTGGTCTATGTCTTCGTTGTTCCCCGTATATTAAAGAAGGATTAGGAATTAATGTTTTAGATATCACATCAGGAGATCCTTCTCGTTATGGTCCTATTTTAACTGACGCAGATATTGTTGCTGTTAGTAAGGGCGATTTAATTTCTCAAGCTGAAAGAGAAATTTTTAGAGCAAAAATTTTAAAAGTTAACACTAGAACAAAAATAGTTGAAACTAACGGACTTACTGGAGAAGGCGCATTTGATATTGCTGAATATATAAAATTATCATCTGAAATTAAAAGTAAGAAGCTTACCCTAAAGCATTCTATGCCTTCCGCAATTTGCGGTTATTGTTATGGAAACAGAATAATTGATGAAAAAAAAGTGCAAGAAAGATACTTAGCTGGAAAAAAATTAAAAAATTTAGTTCCTAATATAAATTGTGGAAAATGTGGTTTTAAATCCTGTAATGAATTTATTAGAGAAGTTTTAGATGGGAATGCGAAGAAAGAACAATGCCCATTTATCAAAACCAATGCTTCTCGTTAATCTATTAATAAAATAATCCTAATAAGAATATGACTAATTTAAAAATCAAGAAATCAAAATGCGCTGGGTGCGGAGCTTGTATTAATGTTTGTCCCTATGGCGCAATTAAAATTGGAAAAGATGGCAAAGCAATTATAGATAAAGAAAAATGTCAAATGTGTGGCAAATGCGAAGAAATTTGTCCTTTTGATGCTATCCAAAAAATTGAAGATGAAGAAAGTAATAATGAAAAATTTGATATGGAAAAGAAAGTGGAGCTTACCATAATAAAAAATTCAATTCATTAATTTAAAATGATAAATATATCTAAAAATAAATGTATTGGTTGTGGAATTTGTATAAACGTATGTTCAAAGGGGATAGAGATACTAGATGGGATAGCAAGAATAAAAAACAAGAATAAGGATTGTTTAAAGGATGCTATAATAGTTTGTCCTCAAAGGGCAATAAAAGAAATTAAACAAGATCTACTATTTGCTATTGGGACAGATCAAGATCAACTTATAAAACAAAATGATCATGTAGGCATGTCTAAGTATTTTCAAATATGGAAATATTCAAATGGAAATTTAGATTTTAAAGAAAGAAGAGAAAATGTTAAATATAAAGAAGACAGAGGAAGGATTCGTGGAGATTTTGGTAAGGCTAAAGCAACAGCATCTGTTTTGAAAAATGTTGATGTTCTAGTGGGAAAAATGTTTGGCCCAAATATTATTAGATTGAAAAATAAGTTTGTTTGCACTGTAATTAGAGAACCGAAAATTAAGAAAGCAATAGACATAATTAAAGAAAACATTAATGAAATAGTTGAAGAATACGATAAAGAGAAGAGAAGTGGTATCGTTTTAAAATAATTAAAATAATGAATCTTATAACAAAAGTATTTAATAAAGAAATTGAAAAAAATTATGCTTTATAAAATAAATAAATCAAAATGTACAGGTTGCCAAGTTTGTATTGCAAATTGTCTTGGGGTAATTAGAATAGGAGCCGATGGAAAGGCAGAAATTGTTGATCAAGAAAAACTTGAACAGTGTGGCGGAGAAAATATTTGTCCAATGGGAGCAATAGAAGGAATAGGCAAAGAAAGAAAATCTGAAACAGAAATTTTATCCCAGTCAAACTCTCAACCTTTACCTTCTTACCAACCCCAGCCATCTAGCGGAAGAGAAATAAGTAGAGGGAGAGGAATGGGAGCAGGCAGAGGAAGTGGATTTGGCAAAGGACCTAGAGATGGTAGAGGAGGAGGTCGTGGTGGTGGTGGAAAAAACTAGAGCGAGTAAAAATCCTATTCACCCTAGATATTAGTATTTTTTAATGGTAAAATATAAATAGGTCGATATTAATTAAACAAGGATTAAATATATGAAATTATTTAGAGATTGGACTTTCAAATGGTGGGAAGTTGGAATTCTAAAATTAGCCCTACTTACCCTTGGAATTCTTTTGGGTTTTTATTTTGGAGAATTTCTTAAAGGATGGATGATCGTATTCATGGTTATACTTGTTATTAGCATGCTTTACTTTATAATTTTCCGCATAAAAGAAGTATTTGAGGATAATTAAAAATACTAAGTTTTAATTTTGTTAATTTCGGGCGGAGCCAGATAGAATACCTTGATTTTTTAAGTGAATTAGTGTATTATATAAGAGTGACTAAAAAGCAACAATTTTTATTAGAACACAATGAGTTATCTCCATTTAATTTACAAGCAACTTTGATGATGCTTACGTGTTTTAAAAAAGATAAGCCAGCTCTTTTTAAAGATAATGATTGGTCTATTGATAAACTTCGAAGACCATTCATTCTGTGGTTAACTTCTTCATCGGTTAGAAAAAACGAAAATAAAAGTTAATTAAAGAAAGAATCGTTATCGGTTTATTCTTTTTTATTTTAGGATTATTGATTTCTTTTTTATTATAAAAAATAGAGATTTTATGATATAATATTTATATGAATACTATAAGCAGAACAATAACTGGCATTTTTTCAATTTTTTTAGGATTATTTTTAATCAAGGTTAGTATTTTAGAAAACTTTTGGATGTTAATTTACGGAATTCCAATTCTTATTATTGGAATTTATATTTTATTCAATAAGAAAGAAGATAATATTGAAAAAATTAAAAGTCGTAAAAATTAAAAGAATAAAAATAAAATGTCAGATATAATTATTACAACTGGGAATAAAATTCCTGGAAAAAAAATTACTGAAATTCTGGGGGTTGTTAAAGGAAGCACGGTCAGAGCAAGAAATATTGGAAGAGATATTGGAGCAGGATTTAAAAGTATAGTAGGAGGAGAAATAGAAACATACACAGAAATGACAAAAGACGCGAGAGATGAGGCATATAATAGAATGGTTAATGAAGCTTTGGATTTAAATGCTGATGCAATTATTGGAGTTAGATTTACAACTTCAGTGGTAATGAAAGGCGCTTCCGAAATGTTTGCCTATGGCACCGCGGTTAAGGTTGAAAAGTAATAACCTTAATTATAAGGTTATTATAATTAATTAATCATGCCTTGGCATGTAATTTTTTTATTAAATCTAAAATTTTATGGAAATAAGAAATATTGCAATTATTGCTCATGTAGATCATGGGAAGACAACCCTTACTGACGCTTTAATGCGTCAAACAAACATGTCTGATGAAAATGTCAGTATGGATTCAGATACTCTTGAAAAAGAGAGAGGGATTACAATTTATTCAAAAAATACTTCTTTAATTTATAAAGATACAAAAATAAACATTGTTGATACTCCTGGTCATGCTGATTTTAGTTCAGAAGTAGAGAGAATCTTAAGATCTATTGATTCTGTTTTACTTTTAGTAGATGCACAAGAAGGTCCAATGCCTCAAACAAAATTTGTTTTAAAAAAATCATTGGAACTAAATTTAAAACCAATTGTAGTAATCAATAAGATAGATAAGTCAGCGGCAAGACCAAAAGAAGTGCAAGATATGATTCTTGAGTTGTTTATGGAATTAGGAGCAAGCAATGAACAACTTGATTTTGAGACAATTTATGCTGTATCTAAACAAGGAATTGCAAAAAGAAAACTAGACGATAAAGACGAGGATCTGTCTCCGCTTCTTGATTTGATATTGGAAAAAGTAAGTCCAGCTTCAAGTGACGAGGCGAATCAAAAACAATTAAGAATGCAACCATTTAATTTAGCCTATGACAGTTATGTAGGGAGGATGGCCATTGGAAGAATATATGAAGGTAAAGTTAAAAGAGGAATGACAGTTATTATAAAAGAAAGCGAAGATAAACATAGAACTGGTAAGATAAGTAATCTATATACTTTTTATGGATTAAACAGAGAAGAAGTTGATGAAGCAGTTTCTGGTGATATCGTCATGATAGCTGGATTACCAGACATATATATTGGAGAAACAATATGTGAAGATGAAAATCAAGAAATATTACCGGCTATTAAAATTGACGAACCAACAATTTCTCTTGAATTAATGTTAAATAATTCTCCTTTTGCTGGTAAAGAAGGAAAATACGTAACTAGCAGTAAGATTAAAGAAAGATTGGAAAAAGAATTAGAAGTTAATGTTGGTTTAAAAATTGATTTCAATACTACGAGTGGACATTATAAAATTTATGGAAGAGGAGAATTACACATTGCTATTCTTTTAGAAAACATGAGAAGAGAAAATTTTGAAATGCAAGTTTCTCAACCAAGGGTAATTATTAAAAATGAAAATGGAGTAAAACAAGAACCATATGAAGAAGTTATTATTGATGTGCCGCAAGAAATGACTGGCATAGTAATTGAAAAATTATCTAAGAGAAAAGGTAAAATGATAAATATGAAGCCAGAACAAAATCTCCAAAGATTAGTTTTTGAAATTCCAACTCGTGGAATTCTAGGTTATCGTGGAGATTTTATTATTGATACACATGGCGAAGGAATCTTTACAAGTCGTGTAATCGGATTTAAGGAATATGCTGGCGATATTGATAAACATGAATTTGGGTCTATGGTGTCTATGGAAAATGGGAAAGCATTAGCTTATGCTTTATGGAATTTGGAAGAAAGGGGTAGAATTTATATTCATCCAAATATTAATGTTTACAAAGGAATGGTTATAGGAGATGTGTCAAAAGGAAATGATATGTGGGTAAATCCAATTAAAGGAAAACATTTAACCAATATTAGGTCT